>Ga0265299_10000061_pt1 | contig 153848 bp, 136 predicted proteins | sample AusTroGonzalo_MG_4_FD_193485 | JGI IMG/M metagenome (GOLD analysis project Ga0265299, IMG submission 193485) | Bovine rumen microbial communities from tropical cattle in Woodstock, Queensland, Australia - Gonzalo_02 | ecosystem: Host-associated > Mammals > Digestive system > Stomach > Rumen ... | reverse complement strand
TGGTCCGTACAAAGTTGTATTGAAGTGAAAATTGCCAAATATATTCGCTCCTTGATGTTTAAAAGAATATAAAACTTGAAGCAAATACATTATACGCTGGATAGAATTTTTATTCATTTTTTTCCATCCGATTTGCTTTGCAAGATATAGAAGACTTAATATATCTTCGTTATTTTTCATCAATTCTTCTTTCATAACTAATTTTTTGTTTTAAAGATGAATATATTTTTTTCATTGGATCACTTGTATTTTGAATCGCAGACTGTTTTGCTATGTCTAACAACCCCACCATCGAAACCTGTATTTTTTCAGTTTCACTTTTGACTAAATCTTGTAAAAAAGAACTATTATTAAGATTTGATGTAATAATTAAACTATTAGGTATACGAAGAAAATGTCTGAACACTTGTGCCGCGTTATATTCATATGAAACATCCAAACTACTATCCGGAGTTTCTATTATATAAAAAGCTGGCGTTGTATAAAAGAAAGTTAATATACTCATTCGGAAAGAATGATCTACAAAAAATCTTTGAGACTCAGATAATTCTTCTTCATGCCAACGGACTTGATTATCAATAACAGGAAAGAACCGTTCTTCCCCCTGCTCATCTTTATCATATGTCAACTCACACTTAACGCCCAAAAAAAGTTCTGCATATTCAGAAAAAAGGCAAGAGAAAGATCTTACATTTTGCAATATTGATTGCCTGATCTTTTGCGAAATTTGCGTTGCCCGCTCTCGTTGTAGTATACTTTCCTTTTGAAAATTATCTTTCTCCTTGTTTAGTCTTGTAATCTCATCGTAAAATGCCTGAATATCCCCTCGCGAACCAGACATTGAATTTGCATATTCTAACTCTCTTTTCCTTTGCGACAATTCACGCTTTCTGTTATCCACTTGCTCATAATCGCTATCGAGTTTCTGCATTTTTTCTTCTTTGGAGCGAATAAGATTATCCAATTGTTCAATTTTTTTATACAACTCTTTTTGTTCATCTAGGACTTTTTCATACTGTTGAGATAACTCGGCACTCATTTCACTCTTTAATTCTTGACCGCATACAAAACATTTATTTACTTCAGTCTCTACTTTTGCATACAAACTTTCGGACATCTGGTTACATAGAGGACATAGATGATTTTGATGTATATTGCGCAGATAAACTGAATAGCGAGGATTCACCTTTCCCCATCTTGTGGTATTCACATTAGATTCTATTTGTTCTTTTCTCCTATCTGCATCTAATGTTTTTAGGCTCAATTCATTTTTCTCGTGTCGAATTGTATTTATCTCTCTGTAAATAGAATTTCTTTCTTGCTGAAATTTGGTTAAAATCTGATCTGTTTTTTCTAACTCTTTTCCCACTCGCAATATTTCGTCTAAAAAATTTGCAGACTTATTTTCCTGCGGCGAACCAACTGACAACTTAGCAAGTACTTTATTAATAGCCCTCATGTCTTCAGAACGATGTCTTGACAAACTATCATAATACTTGGCCTGACGCTCTGCTTCTTGCCTTGCAAAGTCCAACTTTGGATCATTAAAATATTTATTAAACAACTCATTTTGGACATTAATATTCTGATTATCACCCCAGAGAATTGTTTTATGATCTTCTCCAAAAAATAGCACTTCGTTAACAAAAAATATCAAATCATCAAATGGTAGTTTAGACAATGTCGTAACGACCATCTCGTATTTGTATAATAAAGTTTGTTTTTTTTCATCCCGCTGCAGATCCTCATATTTTCCGTGTGGCACAATGATTCCTTCTAGTTTAGCACCATTAATAACACATTTTTTCATTGCCATACTCTCGTCTAACGCCCTTGTTACCATCACTTCTGTCTGATTTAAACGGAATTTTAATGTTACCGTTGGTTTTTCATTCACAATAAAATTTCGATCCATCCTACTGCTAAAATAATCAAACTTACTCAAAAGACGTTTTTCAATTTTTTTATCCCTATATGTACGGGTAAATGAGTATTGCTGTCGATACGGACCAATTAAAGCGAATTTAATCATATTCACAAAGGTCGTTTTGCCCATTCCATTCCCCCCGACAACAAGGTTAACGCCTTTGACAAAATCGTAAGAATAATCCAATCCGTTGGGATATAGAGTATAGTTCTTGATGTTAATACTCAACAACTCCGGCAAAAATATCTTTCGGCTCATAATTGACTAGTTATTTGACATCTATTATCTTAAATTTCTACTACTCACAGATTTCAGTGTGCAAAGATACAAAAAAAATCCCATATATCAAAATATATGGGAGAAAATCTGCAAAATATTTTCATTTTGTGGCCTATTTGGCAATTTTTAGCCATAATAGGTACATAAAAATGATATTATCCTTTCACTTCTAATTTCAAATCCATCCCTAGCACATCTGTCACCTTGGTTAGCGTCTCCACGGACGGAGACTTCGAACCTCGCTCGATGGACACAATCGTGTTAATCCCAACCTGTGATAGTAGTGCCAACGTGCTCTGCGTCAGTCCTAATTCCTTCCGACGCGCTTTAATTATTTGTCCGATATTGCTCATAATCACTTAAAACTCAACGTTACACGTCTATAGTCATATCCTCGAAAATAAGATTTAGCCAACTGCTCCGGCAATCCGCATGTAATCAACATCTCTTTCACTTGCGGTTTCTCGGCACGGAAGTCATTCAACTCCTTCACTACCAACTTATCCGGTAAACCTAACAAGCGTCCAAACTCCATAAACGACTCTCCGGTCACCGAATGCGTATCATTAAGTATCATTCCCGGATAGAGATTCTTACTCAGCGCAAAGATATGCGGATTGGTCAAGTGTAGTTGCGTATTCAGCAAGTCGTACGCAGGAGTCAAGCGATAGTCTCTTCCGTCCGCAGACATCAACGAGAAATTCTTCAAATGTGCATCGTCATTGCACGTCAAGTAATTGAATACCACTAGACAGAAGAACTTCAGTTTCTCCACCATCGCGGCACTCACATGCTTGTCAATCAATGCGCCACATTCCGCGTAACTCAATGCATTGTACTTATAATCCGCACCATTCGTATCCTTGCTGATGTCGGCTATAGATGCAAAATCCTCCTGCAACCATTTCGTTCCATCCGGTTTCACATCAAACCGTCGCGTCACGTATGCCACGGCTCCGTTTCGGAAATAACACAAGCCGTTCTTCGCCGTAGGAATGCCGTATACCTGTTCCGCAATCCGCATCGTCACCCATTCGTTGACGGGCACCCATTGACGCTCAATGATATGTGGCTCAATCGGTGCAATCTTTAGGATGTATCGTCCCTGTTCACCTTCCCGCGCAAAACGCAACTGACCGTTATCCACCACCATCGCATATTTCGGCTGCACTCCGGAGATAGAGATGCGTCTGCTGGCTTGCGTACTTGCCTCAATGGTCGCGACATCGGCATCGATACTCTCATATGGCAATATCGGCGACACCTCCTGCCCGTCAAACATCTCCAGTATCGTCTTATGATCGTATTTCTCTATCATCCTTCAATCGGTTTAACGGTTATTGCTCCTATCGTATCATACTGCGCCGTAGCAGCAAGCAACGCAAAATCATCATTCTCATCAATCCGCATCGTCCTGGACTGCAAACGTCTATTGTACCCTTCGGCCAACATATTGGCAAACACCGCAAACAATCGCTCCGACTGATACACAGCCTGTGACTTCGGCATATTCAAGCACAATGCCGGTAATCCGCTATCCATCCGATAGGCTTCGTCATATCGAAACTCATAATCTCGTGGACTCTTTTGCTCCAATTCTCCGGCATAAATGCCATTAATATATACTGCTAACCTACTCATAAATCAAACGAATTGATTTCAATCTCGTTTCTCATAAATCGAGCTTGATTTCACACTATCTTGTGATTTCGGCTGCAAAAGTACAACTTTTTCTTTATATAACCAAATAAATTCACACTTTTTTGTGATTTTATTGAAAAATTATCCAGAATTGTATCTATGATGTACTTATAGGGTATAATTCTGTTGCCGGTTAGCACAAAAAAAAGAGCCTCCGAAGAGACTCTTCCGATTAGGCTCCGTGTTGTGCATCCCACTCATCGCCGCAAACCTTCCATAAATAAGCGCGCATTGTCTTCTTTCCGCCGGGCTGGTCCTTCTGGGCGAGGAAGGCAGCCTGGTCGGCAGAGATAGACATCAGGTCCTTACTGCGGGTGCGGACTGCTGTCGCTACCGCCGAGAAGCGTCCGCGGGCTTCCAGTTCGCGTGAGCTAACCGGGGCGGATCGTTTCGTTTGCTTGCGGATATATACGCGGTTGCATACGTCACTCGTCGTCTCCGCGATACGGTGGGTACCAAGCAGCATCTTGCTGCAGCGGTGATGCCCGGTCTTTGCGGGCTTTGCCAATGCGCCGGATACAGAGTCTATACCGGCACTCCATTCTACTTTAGCCATAATAGTTAAGATTTAGGTTTAATGGGTTAATAATACATCATTCATTTTTGTCCCATTTTGGGACAACCATTACTTTTTCGACGCATCATACGTCTCGATGGTCTTGGTGACGATCGTACAGGTCGTATCGCCTTTCTGGTAGTACTGACTCTGCGTCGTGATCATCCGTGTCACATTACAGGACGTCAGTCCGAACGCTGCTCCCAATGCCGTCAGAGCTGCAATGAGTACCGAGATGATGATCTTAATGATTTGTTGCCGTGTCATTGTCGTTCATTCGTTCATTCGTTAAACGTTCACTCGTTACTCTCCAATTTTGTCCCCACTAGCATCATAATTCCCGTTCAGCTTATGCATCGCATAGCCGAACAACGAACCATACACGTGCTGTGCCTTGTACTCGGCTTGTAACTTCGCCTTCTCCGTCGGATCTGCCAAAATAGCACGTACCGCTGCAACCACTTTCGCAAATCGCTCCTTAGCCGCCGTCTGCGCTGCACTCGGTTCTTTTGTACTCGGGTTACACAGCTTGCCGGTGTACACCTTGCCAGTCTGTTTGTTTACGCGAAAGTACACGTCCGAATGCTCGCATACTTTCTTTTTCATGCTCTCAATGAGCGCCATAGGTTTAATCTCTGCCATAATAGTTAAAATTTAGGTTAGTTGAAAATAACACGCGTGGCTTTTCGGCTATCCCTTTTTGAACCGCAGGAACTGAGGATAAGGCGATAGACGCTCCGTTGGTTCATTATCCTATCTAACCGAAAAGCGGTGACAAAAGTACTGCTTTTCTCTTACACAGGCAAATGTTCGCCTCCGCAAAAGTGAGCACATTCACTTTTCTGCAAATCTTAACTTAAGCAATAACCGGCATACTCGCTCAAATCGATTACTTCAACGATATACAACCAGTCCCGATGTTTGAGCGCATCGCAGTATTGAGCACCATACTTCCGAAATTTCTTCCATCCGTACAGCAGGATGTTAAGCCCTTCCATACCGACCGCCTGACCCAACGCAGCATCTAATCGCTTTACCAGTTCTTCTTTGCTGACTCGTTGCATCATAATGCCTGCTCTGCCAGTTTCCACAGCTCTTTCAGCGTCAATTTGGAACCCTCCTGACGCATAATCTTCACCAACCGAGCCTTTCGCGCAAACCGTTCACGAACCTCTAACTCGCGCCCCTGAACTTTCGTCGTTCGTTTACTCGGCAGACCTACCATATACGTCTTGCCAGTTGCTTTCATTGTTCGGAAACATACATTCCCTACTCTTCCGGAGACTCTTGTAATCCCCATTGGTAATGTTACTCTTGCCATAACCTTTAAATTTTATTGTTTCTGATTTTGTTTATGTTTGCCGGCATATTGCCTCGCAAAACGATGTTGATTTGCTTTTTCAGCCTCGGTCTTAACGTGCTTTGATCTATCTGGGCATCTCTGTACTATCTGCTCTCCCTTATACAAGCGAAAGTAGTATCCGTCCCTTTGTAGTTTTCCTTTTAGCCATTCTATTGGCATTATCAATTCTACCTTCATACACTATACATCATACACTATACACTATACATTATACATCATACATCATACACTATAACCCCACGACCATTCCGCGACCATCCTGTACATCACAATACTATTCGTTTCACATCACACATCATACATCACACATCATACATCATACATCACATCAAATGATGCACCTGCAACCTGTTTTTCTCCGCCTCCACTTGCGTCACTGTCCCATAGCGCCGTGTCTGTGGATTATAGCAAACAGCCAACGTAACGTGTTGTGCCATCAGATATCCCACTTCCTTGGGACTCAACCATTGCGGCTGCGGTGGCTGCCAATCTATGAGATAGAAATACGGATTCTTCTCATGTACGATAGGCGGAGACCGCTCTACCTGCTCTTTGCGCAACTCTTCCATGATTAACCGATGCGCTTGCTCATCCATTGTGTCCCATAGACGCTGGCAAGCCAGATAGCGGTTGTGATACTCTCTGATTGGCGCATACAGTCGCCAGAATTCAATAAATCTATATTCCATAATCTTTTCACCCGTCCGACTGACCGTCCCTAACCCCAGTAGCAGCCTCGCTGCGTCCTATAGTCGTCCTGCGACGTCCTATTCCCTACTCCTTACAGCTTCGCTATGGACTGGTCGGACTTTCTTTTTATTTTCTTTGCTTACTTTCTTTTATTACCTTTCTTTGCAAATCCGGTGCAAAAGTACTGCATTATTTTTAAACTTTTGCTCGGAAATCGAGTAATGGTGTTTGGGGGGCTAAAAAATGCGCAGTTTCAGCCATATATGCCACCATTTCTTACGCCAATCAGCCAGTGTTCCGCTGCTGACATGCATCAACAAGAACGCTTGCCCGGTAGCGCCCGGGATATTACACTTGCCGAAATACGCAATCAGGTCTTCCGTCATGAGATAGTATAACATGGTACGATGTGGGATGGTGTGCACAGTGGGGCTGTACTGTCTTTTGCACGGGTCATAACTCAGCATATAACTATGCCAGAACATCAGCAGCGCCTCTTCGGCTTTCTGCAATTGGAATGTTTCTTCCATCAGTTAAAGTTTTAAAAAGTGAAACAAAAAAGGCCCGGCGAATTGCCGAGCCTATAAACAAAAAAAAGTTGCAGTCCGGGTAGAACTACAACTCTATACACATCCATATAAATTATATATTATTCTCTATCTTTGCAACAAGATAGAATCCATTAGTTGTCTCGAAAACTCCACCGATGCTTCTCGTGTCAGGTGCGTAGCGTTATACCATCCGTCCACAGGTATAGACCAATCCGATGCATCGATATAGATAGCGTGCGATGGCAACTTGTGCATAACGGAATCATGTAGAGCAACCTGTTCCAATGGCAACGCTTCCTTATATTGAGCCATTACCGGCATAGTAACAATAACTGGCTGTACATGATGCTCCTCACATATCTCTATCATCGAATGCAAGTATCCAATATTATGCATCACAACATCTGATATCTGAAATTTATCTATCTCCGCCAGTGTCAACGCATCTTTGTTCCAGAACTCGTTCTTCTCTCTTACCGCATCTATAGAATGTCCAACCCTCTGCCCCCATAAATCACAACGCGTCACATCACGGGAAACAACATACTTAATTATTTTCTTTATTAATAGTTGAAAATTAAACACTTCAAAACTATACCTGTTTATCGGCCACCTTGGATAGAGATCCATATATATCGTATAATACGTACGACGATTATCTTCCGTCTCTGCTCCTAATGAATGGTATCCCAACCCGATTATTATAGTCTGCAGGGAGTCCATACTATCTATATATCGCTCTAATAACCGATAATCATCCTCTATCGTCTGACTACTATTTGCCATATTGAACGCCATCGGCAGCACCTTCGGACATATGCCGTCATATGTATTCGATGAGCCTAATATCAAAATCTTTATCTTTCCTCCGTGCTCTTCGACATACTTTCGCTTATATATATACGAATTAGGAATAGCCTGTACAACAATCTCTAATCCTATAGCCACTGCCATTATTGGCAATAGGAATAAAGCCATTAATTGCAAAAAGCGTTTCATATAATCAAGAGCTTACACCCTCGTTAATGATCATATTGCTTATTAGAAATATAATCATCCAAGATATGGGTTAGTTTGGCAGCTCCTTCGATTACCAAATGGTCTCCATCAAAAAAGTCTTCCAAAACAAAACGAGAATCCTGAAATAAATTCAGATAATGAACATTAGCATAACTCGAGTCTAGTTTTTCACAAGTGCGAAGCATCAAATCATACTGCAAAGAGTCGACATTATTATAGTATGTATAACAAGTTGGAGTCGTCAATAATAAAACGTCTACGTTCTTGGCAGCACAGGTAGTAATAATGTCTTCTACATAGCGGATATTATTACGAATTGTCTGTTGGTGTTCAGAAATATCTGCCGTATGCATTTGCGCCCTTTGTTCACCATTCATATACCACTCCTCCCTATTTTCTTTCGCATAACTAAGATCAAACCCAAGCGAATCACAATTCACATCATCTTTACCTTCACACCAATACGATCTAACCCGTTGATATTGTCTAACTATAGGAAGCGGATTCCCAAATATTTCCGAGCAATATAAAGGATTAAACATATGATATGGACAGTCGTAATATATACAATAATTCTTCACACGCCAATCCTCAATTCCACCCTCAATATTAGACAATAATGAGAAGTAAGAAATAGGTAACACCACCCATTCTAAAGAGTCAGTATGGTCTATATATTTATTAAAAATGAATGCATCGTACTTTAAGGATTGAGAAACATGCGCAGAATTAAAAGCACATATAGAGAAATATTTAGGGCTTATACCATAAACTTCATGAGAGGAACCAAGAATCCATATATGCATACGAGACGCATTCTTATCCAGCCATACCTTTTTGAATTTGTAATCATTGGGGACAGAACGCATTCCGATTTCCAAGATGCACATTCCAATCAGTATTGGAATAAAAAATAATATGATTGTTATCCAAAATCGTTTCATGCTTTAGAATTGGGAATAAATAAACTTTTGTTCGGTTCCTGTAGTTTGAAATAATATCAATATAATAAGAAAATAGTAAAAGACCACTCTGAACCATTTATATTTATCCACATCGGAGGCCTCCAAACCATGTTGCTTATTGCGTTGTAGCCACTCTATTACGATCATGAGTCCAATATAAAAGAATGTAGGAACATAGAAAGAACGGCCTATTAGCCAAGGAACAGTAACGAGATCTCTACTACATATACCACTCACATACTCCCAAATTTGAGGTACGTTATCAGCCCGGAATATCATCAAACCGATGGTAACCAATGTATACGTCAATACCATCCGTCCGAAATCTTTAAGAACAGGTAAGCCCAACTTATTTGTTTGGATCTTCGCTTTTTTAAAGAATGCTCCGCTCAAGATCAATGGTACGAACAGCAATCCATGGTACAATCCGAATACGGCAAATGTCCAATTCGCTCCATGCCACATTCCCACAACTACCATGTTGATGATAATTGCCAGAATCATACCCCAATTGCCCCAATCGCGGAACTTGATATTCAGCGGCATGAATACATAGTCCGTCAACCATGAAGTGAGTGACATGTGCCATCTTCTCCAGAAGTCAGCTACGTTTATGGCAAAGAACGGATAGTTGAAGTTCTTCGCTATCTTAAAGCCCATCAACTTACCCACGCCTATTGCCATATCGCTATAGCCGGAGAAGTCCGCATACAACTGGAAACTATAGAGAATAACTGCCAACACTAATGTACTACCGGATTGATGAGCAATATCACCCCATACTTGATCCACATACATAGCGCAGTTGTCAGCCACAACCACTTTCTTAAATAGTCCCCACAAGATTTGCCGACACCCATCCACCGCTTGGTCGTAATCGAAATCGCGCTTCGCTTGCAGCTGCTTGATGAACGCAGGTCGATCGATAGGACCGGAGAGGATGCATGGGAAGAAGGCTACGTACGTACCAAAGGCGATAATATCGTCCGTCGGTTGTCCTTTGCCGCGATAGATATCGATGATATAACTCAGCAACCTAAACGTAAAGAAGCTGATGCCTAACGGCATGATGATATTGAACGTATGCAGATTGGCATGAAGTCCAACCGCATTAAAGAGCGAGGCAAAGGACTCGATGAAGAAGTTGAAGTACTTAAAGTACAGCAAGATTCCGACACCCAATGCCACACCGGCAAACGTCAGCCAATACCCCTGCTTCTCACTCTTCGCTCCGGCTATCGCTTTGCCGAGATAATAGAAGATCAGTGTCGCTACAATCAATAGCGGCAACATCTTCCAATCGGCATAGCCGTAGAAGAAATAACTGGCAAGCAGCAAGAAGATATTTTGTCCTCTTGTCGTGTTCTTCAGCGGGAACCAATAAACCAGGAACACCACAATGAAGAACAGCAGAAATGATAAACTATTAAAAATCATAATTTGTTATTTACACATTAGCTCCACCATCACATCGGATGATTTGTCCATTTACGTACGATGCCTCATGAGTCGTCAGCCAATATATCAAATTAGCTATCTCATCCGGTTCGCCTACGCGTTTTAAGGTATTCAACGCAGCAAACCGTTTTTGTTCTTTTTCCGGCATACCGGAATACATATCGGTATTCATAATACCACAGGCAACTGCATTTACACGTATTCCGAACGGAGCAACTTCCTGTGCGAAAGAGAGCGTAAACTGATTCAGCGCTGCTTTACTTGCATCATAGCAAGAGCCTCCAGGCTGATGTCCGTTATCCCCGAACATAGAGGATATATTCACTATAGAACCTCCTCCAGATCGCATCATTTTACCGGAAATAGCCTTTGTTATCATTACCGGAGCAAAATAATTCACTTGGAAAGACTCTTCTATCTCTTGTTTTTGGACGTAGAATAACGATTTTCGAATCGCTATTCCGGCATTATTCACAAGGGCATCAATAGAAACCTCCATCTCCTCTATTGATTCCGTCAGCATTTTGACCGCATTAGAATCGGATAGATCGCAATAGATCGGAGTTATAACAATGCCATAATCTCGTTCCAGATTCTTACTCTCTTGCACAAATACCTCATTCTCCTTGCGCATAAGTGCAAGGACGTTGTAACCCTCTTTTGCAAATCTACGAACGATAGCTAAACCTAATCCTCTATTAGCTCCTGTAATCAATACTGTTTTCATATGTTTAACGCCTTTATTGCAACATGTCCTTTAGCAACACGTCCTTTGGTGGATTTAAAAACAAATTTAAATTCCACCATACCAACTGCCTCTGATATATTATCTACTGATGCTTCAAATAGTAGTTCATCTCCCAAGTACACCGGTTTATGGTAGGATATATCTTGAGAAATAATCACCACGTTCTGTATGGACAACATCATTCCGACGAAGTAAGACACAAAGCCGTTCAATATGTTACCATACATCACTTTTTCTCGGTATCCGTACGAACGCGCATATTCAGCATCTGTATGCATCAGATTTAAATCTCCACTACAGATTTGAAAAGCCTTGTACACCTCTTCGGTTACCTTAAATGCGTGCTTATATTCCTTATCAAATAATGCCCAATCCATTTTACTTTGATGCGATGCAATCAATCATTTCACCTACGTTCTGCCAACTCAGAATCTCCTTGCTTGTGAACTTGATCTTGAAATGTTTCTCAATCGCCACAATCAACTGGATATGGGTCAAACTGTCCCATTCCTCGATATCATCAGCAGTTGTTTCGTTAGCCAATACGATTTCTTCGTTGTCCAATACTTCGCGGAAGATTTCCTGAACTTCCTCTAAAATTTGATTCTTATCCATAATTCTATTATTTTTTTGCTATATAACATTCTCTCGGTTCATACGCGTTCACATCCAACTCATACAGATTCTCTCCTATTGCCTTGAATCCAAGATTCGGATAGTGCTCCTTTACCATTCCGTTCTTCAGCGTTGGGATATACTCTCCCACAATCCGCTCAAAACCATGCTCCTTGGCGTACTCCACCATCGTGTTCAGCGTAAAGTTCTCCATGCCGCGTTTCAGCACCCGGCAACTCATGAACCATGTATCCACGAACAGCGTCTTCGCATCCCGTTTCTCCATGATTATCACGCAGATCAAGCCGTTATCCCCGAACTTATCCTCCAACGTAAACGACAGACACACATGCTTGTCCGATGCACCCAATGCCGCAATCTCTCCGTCCGTATAACGCACCGTCCGCAGGTTGAACTGGTTGCTCCGCTGACTGAGTTGCGCTACACGTGGTGTGTTAAAAGGCGTGAATCCTTCCACCACCGACACCATGTCCAGACTCTTCAAGAAATCCGCTTCGTTGGTGAACTTCTGTGCCGCTTGCACACGCTTCGCCTCCGTCTGATACTGCTTCGTCCGGTCCTTGTCCCCGGCACTATACGATGCCGTTTCGAACAAGTTCAACGAGTACAAGTACTCCAAATAATCCCCCGGATCCTCCGGCAACTCCGGCACGCACACTCCCGGCACGTTTTCCCGCACCATGTTCCGCTCAAACGGGTTGTCATCGAGGAACACCATGCTGTCGTAACCGATGTTCAGTATCTGCTGAATCGTCCGGATATTGTCGGCTTTGTTCTCCCAGTTCGCCACAAACACCGCGATGTCATCCAAGCGCAGCACCATCTCCGGATTCTTCTCAAACGGCTCTTTTGCCTTGTCCTCGTCGTTCTTGCTGCAAACGGCAATGATGATGCCGCGATTCTTGAGTTTCTTCACCCACTCCTGGAACTCCGTGTACGCCTTACCGATGCCGAGTCCGTGTCCCACTTGGATGTTCTCCCATCCGTCATCTCCTACAACTCCTCCCCAAACGGTATTGTCCAAATCAAGTATAAGACACTTATGGAACTTACCTTCAATCGCGCAAATAATGTCCCTCACACGACTTGCCACATACGGAAGTGCATCCAGCGACAGAATCATTTCCGTGCTCACGTAGACTGAAGTGTCGAACATCCACTCGCGTCCGAACTGGTTCTGCAGTGCCGCGATGTCGCAGATATATAGGTTCGGATACTCCTGCGTCAACCGCATCAACTCGCAGTTCAACAGCCGAATCTGCCACGTAAACGACAAGTCCGTCCGGTTTGCGTACTGCCCAAACACGGTATCGTCTATCTCCGGATAGTTGAAGTAGATAATCTTTCCGTCTATGGTTTCGCATAAGGTGCGGATAAATTGGATTCGTTCCGCGCAAAGCTTGCTCCAATCACTTGCGTCTTTGAGGCTATAGGTCTCAAGAAGTTTGTGCGTCGATTGGAAGACGACAGTGTATTTGGCGCCATATTGGTGCAAATCCGACGTCGGATCCAGCACTTGACGTTCCACTTGGTTGTACTCTGCTTCGAAGAGGTTGATGTTGTAACCTCTCTCTACGCCTACACCTTTGATAGCCGTAGCCAAGAACTGCGTAGCCGTATCTCCCAACAGCGCCACCTTCACCTCCGGCAAGCTCGAGTTATCTTGCTTCAAGAGTCGTTTTATTTGCTTAAAATCTATCATAGTGATATCTTCTTATGTTTCATCAAATATAGTATCAAGATTGGAAGTACATTCATGGCTATCATTATTGCAGAGAATTTCAAATGTCCCAACACATGAAACCACACAATGCAAAAGATCACCACTGCATATATACACATAGCACTCACATAATACTTGGAATATTTAGAACGCCTACCACCGATCACGAGTATCAAGAATCCGATGAGAGCCAGCAAGGTATACAGCAACGCATTGAGAGCATGGACTGCATAACATACCCACGTTGGATAAAGCACACCTTTATGTAATACCAATGGCTTCAATCTACTCGATAACTGATTCGCTTCAAGCCGATTACTATTCGAAATTTCTCCACTCTTGTATAAAGATGAGTAGGTATGAAGTCTGACATCTTTCCTATGCTTGCAATAGTCTAACAAATCAGATAATTGCTGCCATGCCGCCTCATCCGGCAAATCGCATTTATGAAAAACAACCACACAGAGTGCATGTCCTATATGATTCTCGGATATAGTTTCTTTGGCAGCATTCCAAACACCTTTTTGTATTAAATCACCTAAAGTCTCCGGATATAAAGTCAACCCACACATGTCGGATACATAAGAATAGTCTTGAGACATATCTCCAGACAAGATGGTCAAGCCATTAGCAAGAAGACACTCCGGAACGTAAGCATTGGTTGCATTAAATGGTGGCGCAAAAGTAATAATTTCATGGTCGAAGTACTGCGAAAGCACTTCCTTTCCTTTTTGTATCCTGCGATGCGTTTCATCCTTCGACAAATTTCCGAACTCACCATCTCCGTAATTAACATGTGTCAATCCATGCAAACAAATCTCTATACCATCGGATAGGAGCAAGGATAAATATACAGAATCATCCGGTGTGTAGGGTTGTTCGTCTCTATCACAAGGAATTACAGCTACGGACAACGGAACTTCCTTTTTCTGAAACAATTCCATTATCCGTTGATGCGCCGAATCATACTGAACCGTCGGATCATCTAATCTAAAAACGACATCGAGCGCATATAGAGAAGGTGAAAACACCAACAAATATAATATGACAAATGTGATTTTTCTCATTTATACATAAAATAGCGTGCAAAGGTACAAAAAAAAAATGACACAAACAAAAAAAGTGTAACTTTTTTTATAAAAATCACACTTTTTAACGAATTAAACGGAGAAAAGTTGTTAGATAATCCGGTTTTACTCATTATCGAAACATGCGCTTCACTTGCACCAAGGCATTCACGATCTCCCTCGTAATTAACCACTCTCTCCATCCGCGTTTGCGTTTGCTATCACGCCAACTTTCGGCGAAGTAATGGATCGAATACGTATTCTTCGTCTTCCTCATTACACGCGTAGAAGTGATGGGTGAGAAATAGTCGTGGGTATAGACTTTTAATCCCCACTCTTCCAAATATTGAATTTCCTGCCACGGTTTCTCTCTCTTAACTCTTAACTCTTCACTCTTCACTTGATTGAGTCCTTTCTCAATCATCACCTTCCCCATCCTATCTACGTTGGTCGTCATATCTAAAGAGCCATCAGCCCTCACAAACTCAATCCCGTCATACAATACCAACATATCCTTTACCCACTTGCAATGCGGTTCGCAACCCATGACGCAGGTGCCAGGCAGATGTGCCTTCGATTCTTCCAACCCTATGAAGGCCGTGTCGTTGAGCAATGGTTCATAGGATTTGAGCACCTTCACATCCGTATCTACGTACACGCCTCCATACTGCTCCAATGCCCACAACCGCACATAGTCCGATACGAACGCATATTTGCGTGCCTCATACGCTTGCCGTACATACAACGGAGCCGCAGCGATGTCGAAATTACTTTCATCCCATCGCATAATCTCCCAATCCGGCATAACGGCTTTCCATGAAGCGAGACATTCCTCGGCTAATGGTGTTAGTGGGATATTTCCGAACCAAATATAATGTATAATACGAGGTATCATATTTTAAATCAAGGATAGAGCCAATATCCATAAAGGCGGTATTGCTCATTATATAAATATTTAGATTTTTATTCTTTCGGCTCAGCTAATACAAAGTCAAAATCCAAGTGACATAATTGGCGAATATGCCACTCGTATTCATTCGGTTCCACATCTGTATCTGCTTCATAATAAATCGCTTGCCCACTAGTCTGCTTCCCTATTAATTTCAGGGCATTATACTTTATATCTGGCATTTGAGTGCTTGGATATGGAGCAACAATCATTGTGTCTTTATTCCCTTTATTTTGTAGATCTAGCAGATACGCTTCACGTTCTTGATGGGCGATATTATATGCACGAGCAACCGGCAAGTCCTGAAGAATATTCAGTGTCATTATCACCATCAAAAATATCGTATATACCAATACGCTCGCAGGAGCCCATACATTCATGTTCGAATGTCTTTCCTTCTTTGTACCACTTACCCATATATAGCCTAACATAAAGAATGTCAAGATATAAAAGAAACCTATGGGATGATAGTTGCGCTGCATCTGGAATCCGTTACTCAAATAAGCCAATGGAACAACGCTCACAATGAGGTACGCAATCGCCATAACAAGCGTAAGTACTATCGCTTTATTTCGCCCAATCGGCAGCGACATCGGATGTTTCGCTCCTGCCCATGCGCCCAATGCTACTGCTACCAAATGATATGGCAGATAAAAAACCATCATATACATAAACATACCAGCACATACAGCAATCGCTCTCGCAAACTCGATCAAGTTCTGCGGCTGCTCGATATCAAATTCTCCTTCCATCCTGCTCCAATTGCCTGGAGCAACATAGACAATGGCAAAACAAATCAACATCAGACCAGTAGTCAACAACAACCTACGCACTTGTGGTTTTTCCCACGTTTTGCGGATATCCCAACCTTCTTTATACCACATCCACATGCCGAATACAAACAGCACCACAAATGTAACCGTAGATATAGATACACTCAATCCGGCTATAGAAATAGCTGTCACAATCAGTCCTATCCATTGATGCCATCGCAACGATGTCTTTTGCAAATAGTATATCAGCGCACATACCAACGGAGCATAAAGATAATAAACAGCTGCGCAGATCCAAGTAAATACTGCAGAGTCAAGACTGGTTAGGATATAGATGTTATAGAGTGTAATCACACCTAACATTCCTTTCCATCCGCATTTGCTCAGCCACGGAGTCCACCGGAGAGCCCCAAAAGTAATCAGGATACCAACCACATAAAACACCATTGGCCAAAAACGATACGCTCCTACCCAATTGGATATCGTAAATAGTATTGCATCTAAACCGTAGGTAATAAAATTACCCCCACGTGTCATGTACATTTCCTGCACAAACTGAGCAATGGAATACTCCCGCATCTTCCACAAGAAATGCACATCATCGTAATGTAAACAATAATTAGCCGACAATCCTATCCAATAATATAGGAATAAGACATTTAGCAATACTAATAATCCGATTGCAACCTTCTCTATAATCGTTAATGTACTTTTCATACTTATATTGTTTTCTCCACATGATAACGTGGACGTCGTTTAACCTCTTTATATATTTTTCCAATATATTCTCCGATTACCCCTATGGACAACAGTATTGCTCCCCCAATAAACCAGATAGAAATCAACATGGATGTCCATCCGGCAACGGCTGTTCCTGCCAAGTAAGCAACCAACGCATAGATTGCGGCAATGATAGAAAAGAGCACCACAACGAATCCAAATGTCGTTATCAACCTTAGCGGCTGCACTGAGAAACTAGTAATACCATCCAATGCAAAGTTGATCATCTTTCTCAGCGGATATTTACTCTCTCCGGCAAAGCGCTCCTTTCGATCATAATATACCTCTTTTGTCTTAAACCCCAATCCTTTGACCATGCCACGCAGAAACATATTCCGTTCCGGGTACTCCATCAGCTCCTTCGTCACACGCTGACTCGTCAAACGAAAATCCGCATGGTTATATACAATATCTACACCCATGTGTTGCATCAGTCGATAGAAACCAAGTGCAGTTTGACGCTTAAAGAAAGTATCCGTCTTGCGCTCTTTGCGTACGCCAAATATCACCTCGCATCCTTCGTGATACGCATCCACCATCTGCTCAATCGCCTCTATATCATCCTGCAAGTCCGCATCGATAGACACAATCGCATCGCATTGATCTACGCGTTGCTCAAGTCCTGCCCACAATGCATTTTGGTGCCCTACATTATGCGCCAACTTGATACCATGCACATACGAATTGGTAGCCTGCAACTCTTCAATGATAGACCATGTCGCATCCTTACTACCATCATCCACGTACACAATATCGCAACTATCAATCTTTTTAGCTGCAATCATTCGATCTACCAACGCGCTCAACTGCTTCGTCGTTTCGTGCAGCACTTCTTCCTCGTTATAACAAGGAACTACAATATTCAGTTTCATCTTATTTTTCAAAATATTTGGATTTGAAGACATATCGTACTAATATAAAATTAATCGGTATCACAATGCAGAACACCGGCACAGGAGCCCATTCTTCGGATAATCCCAACCATAAGAACAAGTTCAGCAGCGCCATATGCAGCACATAGTTGACACCATGACTTATAGCAAAACCTACCCCTCGCTTCACCGACGTCTCACTCTTAAATGTAAAGTGAGCTGACAGGTAAAAATTGCAGAACCATGCTACTACATATCCTATTGTATATGCCACATTGACATTCATCACGAGATTCAATAGGTAGTATAGCCCATAGTGGATCCCTGTGGCTAAGACTCCGACTATTCCGAAGCGTATAAATTCTCGAATCTTTTGTAAACCCTTCATTCCCTATAAATTCTCATTAACAACAACTCCATCGCGTTTAAGGATGTAGGCAGGATTCCCTACTACTACGCAACTTGCCGGTACACTCTTATACACCACTGCATTAGGCCCAACCACGCAGTTATCCCCTATCGTCACATCTCCTGCAATCACTGCTCCGGGCAAAATCTCTACATGTTTGCCAATAACAGGAGTCTTTCCTTTCTTATCGCCTAAGGTGATGTTGCATACGATTCGGCATCCTTCTCCTATCTCACGCGCATTCAGTATTGTCCCATATGAGTGGAACAGCAATACACCGTCACCAACCTTCGTTGTTTTCGGTATTGTCAGTGTCATCTGCCCCGGAGCCAACCACGAGATTAGTTTCGACACACCACCTATACGATGATAGAACAACGTACGGAATGATGGATTGTAGGTCAAGAACCATAGCAATGAACCACACTTGTACTCCGCTTTATATGCCGCCACATCGGCTGCAATATGCTTCTTGTTCTTCGAGCACGCATAGCACAACACATGCGGCCAGAGGCGAAGAAGATTAATAATAACTAATAGTTTTTTCATATACTATTCACTTTTCACTATTCACTATTCACTTAATGGACAATATGCATCAGCCAACAAAATAGTGCTGGTGAAATATTGGCCATCCGTATCTTATATTTATTATTCCCGACAGCGCGGTAGGTGGATAACGGAAATATATCCAATGCTTTTAATTGTTGCAGATGCGGTTTTCGCGCCTCATTCGGATAGGTCGCCAATATACCAAGAATCGACATTGTGGTCCCTGCGGTTTGCCATATAAACCATCGCTTATTCTGCACCAACATTTGCTGTTCCTTGAATCCACGCAGTAACCTGATTTTGTCTTCCAGCACCTTTTTCTTCTTCTGAGGATTATCAGGTAACGTAATAGATCCTTCTCGCCATAGGTAATTGTACACCCTCATCTCCGTACTTGCGACTCTCTTCGCTTTGAGCAACATCCTTGGCGCCCAATCCGTATCTTCAAAATAGATACCAGGGGTAAAGACACATCCATCTAACAATTCTCGCTTCAAAACAAATGCCCATGCGTAGCATGCGTAACCTAATCGTTCATTAAGGAAAGTCTCTCCCCCGACAACTTCGCTACAATAATCGAAGAATGGTTTTGCGTTCTTATGAGGTTCAAAGATGGAGCCATCTTCACGCACATTATAATAATTGTAGCGCAGCACATCCAATTGTCGCGATTCCATTTGTTCAATTAACGCACCCAGCACATTCTTCTGCAGATAATCATCGCTATCCACGAACATGACATACTTTCCCAGCGCAATCTCAATACCGCTATTACGCGCTGCACTCAATCCTCCGTTCTTCTGATGAATCACGCGAATATTATCAAACAGACGCTCGTATTCGTCGCATATCTTCGGGCATTTATCCGTAGAGCCATCATCCACAAGGATTATCTCATACTCGTTTTTCGCCAAGTCCTGATCCAACAAACTTGCTACGCACATACGCAAGTAAGGCGCTACATTATATACGGGAACTATGATGGATAATTTAATCATCGCAAAATTCTCCATTTCTCTAATTTAAATAATACACGTTCCAGGAAATGTACCCATCCCCAGAGATGATGCTTTTTGAGGCGCTGATACTGCAATATCGGAAAAGAGTACATATCATAATCATGTAGCACAGTTGCCGGAAGTATTTTCCCCAGATATTCGCGACGCTCTTTCTTTATCAGTTCTGCGTTCTTGCCATGTGACTCACTTACGCCATTCATATCGAAGATTGTTACGTCGATATTGGTATAAACCGCCTTCTCCCCGCCTAACGCAATAGCTTTCACGTACCACTCCCAATCAGAACAGATTTTCATTTCCTCATTATACAATCCGTACTTATCAAACAAGTCGCGACGAATATAAGCGCAATCATGATTCAAGGTTCCCTGATAAAAGTACAAGAATGACTCCGGAGTGTACATCTCGCTGCCGCACGTATCACGATTGATTATTGTCTTACCGTCATAGGACTTCAACATATTACCATAAAGGATAGAAGGATATTTTTCTTTCTCCACTTCTCTCACCATCCGCTCTGTTACATCCGGAGCAGCTAACACATCTCCGGAATTGAGGATCTGTACATATGCCCCTGTCGCTTTTCGAATCCCCTTGTTCATTCCGTTATAGATGCCATTATCTTTTTCAGACACCCAATTTATCGTATGTTTAAAAAACGGATTTCTATTAGGATTCGACGAGACGTACTCTTTAATAACATCTACCGATCCATCCATAGAACCGCCATCAATAATGATGTGTTCAATATCCCGATAGGTCTGCTCTGCTACGGAAGCAAGAGTATTACGTAAACCTTCGGCATTGTTGAAATTTATGGTAACGATTGATAGTTTCATTATTTATCGTATTTGGCTATAAACTCATCAATATTCACAAAAAGATTCTTAACATCTTTCAGTTTTTCCTCATCCCAGTTCCACCATTGGATGCGCTCCATTGCTAAAATTTGTTTCTCATTCAACCGATATCGTTTAATCTCTATCGGACAGCCAACAGCAATCGCATAAGGCGGAATATCTTTGCTCACTACCGATCCGGCACCAATCACCGCTCCATCGCCAATTTTCACACCATCAAGCACAGTCACATTCGCGCCGATAAACACATCATTGCCTACCGTTACCGGTATAAACTCCACAATATCACCACGATAGAACTTAGGATGCGTACTAATTCCGTTCGTCGGATGGATTCCCAAGCCGCAGCAGAAGTTCGGTCCTATTGAGCAAAACTTACCTATAGTCGTATTTGCAACCTGTGCATTCTTCGCAAAATAGGAATAGTCGCCTAACTGCACATTATGCAGGTAATATGGTGCCACCGCATACGCGTTCTTACCCATGCTCGTCTCGCTTCGTTCCGAACGGACTAACGAGAATCCGGTAGTCTTATCTGCGGGAATAATCGGTTCGTGCAACCAATTACCCAACAACTTCTGGATGTAATACTTTATCGATTTCATTTCCAAAATACTATTTTCTTAAACAATGCTTCCCTTCTGCGTTTATTATACCATCGTCCTTGATAGAACGCATAGATCTCATGTGCAGCTATCCAACTCTCGCGTATCGGTTTGCGTTTTACAACTACAGAGTCGACCGGCACCACATCAAATTTGGTCATTGCAGTACAATTTGTAGCCAAATCATCAAATCCGATATTGTTCGTCAGCGATTTACCCGGATACAATGTCAATCCGTTTTTCTCTAACAATACAGCATGCCATTTGATGAACCACGTATTCATTCGTCCTTCGTAATTGGCTACCAATTGCTTCGATAAGTAGTCTCCTCCGAATTTATTAAACGCGTCCCATCGATTCTCCCACTTATGATAGAGTTTCGCAGCGTCATCATCATAGTATTTCCAAGCACGAGCCCATGTTGCCCAACCTCCTCCGGGATATGGCACCTGGTAGAAGAATGTTTCCGGTAACGGCCATCGGCGCGGCCACATATAGCCGGAGATGTGCATTATGCGTTCATCATCTTTGTACATCTCCAGTGCTTCGTTCATAAATCGGAGAAATCCTTTCGAGGTCACAATATCATCTTCCAGCGTAATTATACGTTCGTATTTGTTCACGATCTCCGTGACTGCTCCTACAATATTGGCTTTTAGACCGATATTCTTGGAGCGTTCAACTACTGTAACGGTATTGAATCCCTTTGCGGCATGAGCCACCTTTCTGTTTTCTGCAATACGTACCACTTGTTCTGCTGGAGCGGAATCCTTTGCTCCGTCGCAGAAGATAAACAAGTCGGATTGTTCTGCCAACTCATTTTTTGCCAACGCATCTAACGTCTGCTGCAAATGCCTCGGTCTATCGTACGAAAATATGACTATCGGTGCCAATTCCATGATTATTCTTCATCTATTTGCAAATTATCAATACATTTACGACTAATTGAACCCATCCAATTATTGTTTACGCGACCATCGCATAGTACAGGGGTTAAATTAAACCGTTTCAAAATATTATCCGTAATTACATTGCCACGCCCCCATGTATAGGCAAAAAATGGCACATATCGAGGATGATTTTCTAACATGTTTTTTGCTATCATCACCTCTTTTTCAAAGTCATATTCGGATATGGCTGTTGCATCTAAATGTGCATAACCGTGAGAAGCTATCGTTACTAGTGGAGATGTTATAGAATGCAACTGCGCAGGTTTAATAAACATTCGAGCTGCGACTTCCGTCATATCTACATCTGGAAATTGTGCATGTACACGCTGTTCATCAATAGGAATATATGATCGCCCATCTAAGTACTTCGGACATATAAATAGCGTGACAGGAATATTTTGTTCTATAAGCCAAGGCAAAAGCTCATAAGTAGAACGGAGACCATCATCAGCGGTAAGAACAGCATAGTTACGAAAACGCAATTTATCATGCTTCAAATGCTTTACAGCTTCTTGAAGAGATATAAAAGTGTAATGTTGCTTCAAATACATTAAATTACGTTTAAATAAATCCGTCTGCGTCCAATCTTCTTCTGCACAAATAAGCGGATCACGTGTATCACTCACATGATGAAACACAAATACCGGTATTGGGCGTACAAATAAACTCCTTATCTTCTTCAATATATGACGCAACATACTCATTAAGCCTTCGGCATAGAATCTAATGGGTTATTATCTAAATACATTTGCGCCCACAATTCGAAAGAGAACACGGTCCATAGCACTTGCAGACGGGAATCCATACAAGTAGTCATCTCGCCTACCTGATTCCAAACCGAACATACGTAATCGTAGTCAACGATTCCTCTACGTTGTATACCCGGCAACAATTGGTTCTCAACAAAATCACGCATCTTCCGATCTGCAAAAATCTGATGCATCGGTAGCCCTAATCCCACCTTATAACGATAAGTAAAAGGTTCACCATATGTATCCGCACAAAGAGATTTTAGCAGTATCTTACCATTATACATGAACGGTTTTGAGCCATCTACCAACTGTTTTTCCGGGACTGTTTGCAGGAACTCTATCAATTCCGGCATCAACAATGGGGCACGCATCTCCAACGAGGATGCCATTGAGATTTTATCTCCGCGAAGAAGAGTATCCAAGAGATAGGTTCTTATCTCATATTGTAGATATTTATGTATGTCTCTCCCTGTATGGCATTGATTCATAATCTGCTTACGATGCGCATAAGCCTTCCTTATATCCTCCTTATATGTATTGGGACGCAAGGATTCCACCTCATTATCTTTTAAAAATTGAGAGAGAGAAATGAAATGCTCATCCAACGAACAATAATGGCGTTTACCTTTAAGAATATTCTTTATTTGGATTCCTCGCCAAATCAGTCCATGCTTAGCATCGCGATAACGCATGATACGAGGGAAACGAGGATATCCACCCATACATTCATCGGCGCCATCTCCGCAAAATAGGATATCCACATCCTTCTTCGCTTCATGATCTAATTGCAGTAATGGCACATTGCCTTCGTGCTGCATAGGCGCCTCATAATACCAAGTTCCTTTTTCCCAGTTATCCAAAAAGATTGATGCATCTGCCTTCAATTTATGAGGTACAAAATCCATCTGCTTATTCACAATATCGATATACTTCTCCTCTGAAATAGCCTCGTCATCCATCGTTATCGAAAACGATTTAATCTCTCCCTCTCGCTGTTCTCTAGCAATGGCAGCCACATAGGACGAATCTACACCTCCCGATAACTGCATTCCTAGGGGACGATCGCTAATAAGACGACGGGACACACTCTTGGAAATCAAATCTTTGAGTTTCTGCTTGTTTTCGGCCAAAGACAAGCCATTCTCTTGCGGTGCAGGCATCGTCCAGTAGGCATGTTCCATAATTTCTTTGTCAGATATCTCTAGATATGTACCGGGTTTCACAAGATACACATCTTTCAAAAATGTCATTTCTCCAGCCGGATAGCGGAAGAGAAAATACTCCGATACAGCATCTTCATTCAATATTGCTTTGAAGTGCGGATAGCAATAAAATGCCTTGTACTCCGAGGCAAAAAGAAAGTAGTTTTCTTTGCGATAATAGTATATCGGTTTCTCTCCAAATCGGTCGCGGGAGAGAAAAATTTTCTGTTTAGTATGATCTACGATGCAGAGTGCAAAAGCGCCATCCACCATCTTGAGCGCTTCATCGATGCCGTATTGCATATAAAGATGAAGCAATACTTCAGAATCAGACGTACCTCTAAAGTTAATCCCCTTTTTTATCAACAACGGACGCAGTTCCTCTGAGTTGTATATCTCACCATTCATAGCGAGAATAACCTGCAAATCGTCGGACTCCATCGGTTGATGACCAGCTTGCGATAGATCACGGATGCTCAAACGATCAAACGCGACCCCACCATAATTATATATTCCATAATGCGCATACGTCATTTTAAAGGTTTGCAGCCCCGTATCATCCGGACCACGATGGTGGAGTATTGCTTGCATATTTTGGAGAACCGTTTTATCTATAGGACTAACTTTCTCCAATATTCCCATTATAGCACACATAAACTTGTTTATTTAGTTTGTTCATAATATTTTTCCATATCCACTAATCGTTCATGTGTATAAGGCAAGTAATTTCCCATAGGAGTAAATGTCAATTCTCCAAAGATAATCTTGTCACCCACCTCATATAAGTCCACACGCAGATAATCCAATCCTTCGCTTAAGATTTCAGCAATCTCTTTCATTCGCTCGAAATTCTTCGGTTTGGGTATTAAACGTTGGTGAGGATGAAATTCTTTTCTAACACCATCCGTCAAATTCCAATCAACATCATAATGGTCATAATTAACAGTATGTGCGCCATCCTGATAATCTCGGTCATAACATACATACGCGCCATATACATGCCCATGGATGCAATGAAATTTATAATCTATCAGCGAGACATCCTCGCCTGGAGTATAGAGAAATCTCTCAATAATGATTCGCGGTTTTATTAGGTTATAATGCCACTCCCCGGTAGTCAAGCCGAAATCATCTTGTTTTAACCAATCTTTTGCTAACAGTTTAAACGCGGATATGTCAAATTTCGATTTATCACGACATATATAATTTTTCCCACTACCATGCGTTGTCTTGATAACAAATTGATTGGGTAGTTTAGTAAAATCTATCTCGTCAAAATTATCATATAAACCATATAACTCGTTTAATATATCACCCAATCCTTTCTTCTCCACATAGTCACGTACCGCATACTTATCTGCCCCAATGATACGTACAGGCCATTGAGATTTGTCATAGTACGCTTCCAGATTGAGCGCCATCAATCGTTCATTGAAATCTAGAGGACGCTTAAAATCGGGCATACGTCCCTCGCGAGAAGCATACCATAATGCTGTTACTCGCTCTGGATTGTCATAAAAATCTTTCGGCTGAACTTTAAGCCATTGTTTATGATACCATTTACGTTTTTGACATGCAATAGTTCGCTGTATTCGTCTTAGGATATTTAAATTTTTCATAATATATCTCATTATTTAGATAATATCATCCATTATGCCATTTACAATTGTTCTTTTTGCTTTACAATAATTTCGCTCATATCCAAATTATAATAATCCACTAATGCTCGTAGTTGCTCATCATTCCTCTTTTGACCATCATTCGTAAAATGAAGTGCATCCGAGTTTTGGACATCAAACTCATTAGTATGATTTATATACAACATATCATCTTGTGGTTTTGAAGATAAATATACCGGAATCTGTTCCATTATCTCAACTACCGAGAACCAAATATCATCAGCATATTTTGCTAACTTTCGATACACAGTTTTATTAAACACCTCTTTGGGAAATGCATGCGGAGTATATAATACCCCACAAAATCCAAGAGGAGATATCAATTGATTTCGAGAGTTCTCCAATGTAGCCATTTCCCATTGCGAATACGGCAGAATTGAATCATCTTTACATCCAACCAGCAATGCCGACTTGCAAATCACACACGGCTCTATCTTTTGATTATAATCTTCCATTAAATCTGCGACAAGAGAACTCTCATAATATACATCATCGTCCACTGTAATAATAATATCATCCGGGTACTTCTGTAATGCCGGAAGCAATTTTGTATGCGGACCGACATCCTCACAAAGGTTGACTTCCAATCCTGCAATCTGCAGTTTCTTAATCAATTCAGGAAGATTATCCTCATTCCATTTCTCCTGATTGATATTGAGCACGATGCGATTGGGTAATACCGTCTGATGGAAGATACTATAGATTGCGAATGGGGCAAAATCAGCCACACGCTTTCCATGACTTGTTAGCGAGACAGTAACATTATCCTTCTTTTTGACATCCGGCAACAGACGATGATCTATCGCCTCAATCCATGCCGTAGCCTCAGCCTTACGTTTCGCATCCTCTTTCTGTAATGCAGTTATATACTGATGCCAACGCCATTTGGATTTAAGTTTATAATAGCCTACTGTCTTTAATATATTTTGAATTATTCTCTTCATTTATATTACTTGTTCTATTGTCCTCATCGCCGCAGCCATTGCAACATCTATATTATATTTCCAATTCGGTAAGACAACCGAGTTATATAAAAGACTCTTTCTAACAAGCTTCCCTATGAATAATATCAGTTTGTTGTTTGTGTCAAGTTGTTATTCCGAATTATCTACATAGAATATTTATCAATCTTCTCCATCTAAATAGTATATACACAAATAGCCTTCATCATTGACAAAAGCATCCTCTGGTAACTTCCAATTAGGGTTGTATGCTAATCTATCCTCATATTTATAACTACTGCGTAACTGCACATATCCGTTATCCAATTTGCGATAATTATATGGCGTCAATGTAATCTTTCCAATCTGACTCATGATTGCAAGAATTGGTTTGCAGCGCCCTGTAATATGTCCTGCATTTACTAAAGCCTCGTAACACATTATCATTCTATCCACCGAAGGACGCAAATGGTGAATACCGCGCATCGGGATACAATGGAACAAATAATGAGCCTCAACACCAATCAACCGCATCTCATGATACAAGTCAATCAGTTGCTCCGGAGTATCATTAACACCTTTCAAGAACACATTTTGAGAATAAACTGGTATACCTAATGCCAATACTTTTTCAAATGCTTGACGCACTTCCGGACATTGCAGTTCTACAGCCGAGTTGATTTGCGTAGCTACCTCTACACGAACACGTTCTTTCAGTTTCCGCAAGAACGTAATCGTGTCATCGGACATCACTGCCGGATCTTGTGTAAACACTCGTGTTGCAATACGGATGATACGGATCGTTGGAACGGTATCCACTATCTTATCCGTAAAGATACGCAATCGGCGAAGATTTAACAAAGGGTCGCCACCAGTCAGTAGCACCTCTTCGGCTTCGATGGAACGCAGATATGCGGCATTCGCATCCATCTGCTCTTCCGTTAATGTAAACCTATCATAGTTGCTACGCAAACAATACCGGCAGTTCGATAAGCAGTTGAAAGCCATTTCAATACAACAATGATGCTCATACAATCGCTCAACGTTCTTACCTCCATCCACTTGCACTCCAGCCTCATAATGTTTGGCATTATGTTCTACTGTCGGATTATCTTCACGCACATCATAGATGTACTGTAATGCCAACGAACGATACTCAGGAGAATCTTCTCCATATTGCGCTTTCAACTCCTCTAAACGACGCTGCAAGAACTTCGTCATTCGTTGAGGAAATTCTATTTCTCGATTTATAAACATCTTACTATCGGTTTTACTTTCATGTTTGGAGAAATACTCATGGTCTCACCATAAGTTATACTAATAGAAATACCCGTTGATGCTTTTATTGCATCATAGATATAATTTTCTAATTCCGGATTCTTTTCTATTCCACTGATAGCAAAAACCACCTCTGCAATGGGATCACTTTTGCTCACTAACAAACGCCATATGAAATCGACGCCGAATTCATTCATTGCCTTAATTGCGACTTCGAATATAGAGGATGGATAGACATTAATTCCTCTAACTACAATCATCTCATCTGCTCTGCCTTTAATGCAAAATCTGAAATCTTCAGCATCATCTAATATTTCTACCACATCACCTGTTCGATAGTCCGTGCGGCTAATTAGACCTCCTTTGTATAATGTTGAGAGAACTAATTCTCCGCGCATACCCTTTTGTATCGGCACAAGTTGACCATCAATTAGCAACTGCGGTTTGAGATAGTCACGTCCAAGAAACATTAGACCATCTTTGCGCAAGCGATTCTCGGATGCGAAAATAGACATTACGTCCGCCATACCGTAATTAGCATCTATCGCATCCATTTTCCATTCGGCTTCTATCTTCTGACGGAAGGTAGGATTTTGCAACCCGGCTTCTCCACCAAACAAACCTAACTTCAAGCCTAACTGATCAGGATTAAGTCCGTATTTCTCCTTGAGCACTTTCTTTAGTACTCCTAAATACGAAGGGGTACATGAGATGGCTTCGATTCCGAGAGTAAGAATCATCTGGATCAGTTGCTCGGTATTGCCTACTCCCCACGGCAATACACATGCTCCGGCACGTTCAAGGGAGGCATGATCAGTATAACCGCCAATCCATCCGGCGTAGTTCAAACAATGCACTACTCGCATGCCTTCTACCACTCCTGCATTACGGAAACAACGAGCACCTACCGTAGTAATTGCATCTATATCCGTATCATTTAATGCCACTACCAACGGCTTGGCCGTAGTACCGGATGTGCGATGAATACGTCGAATATACCGATGATATTTGGAATCAATACCAAATGGTGGCATCTCGGCTTGTTGCTGTAATAAATCAATCTTATTTGTCATATAATTAATTTTATTTAACAAAACATGTCTCCATCTCCTCCCTGAACATTTAAGTTTGGATTGACTGACAAACCGGGTGGCAAAGTGAGACTAATCTTATCAATATACGATTTTCGATTAAGGTGCTTTATCCCATGCCCTTGCATAAACTCTTGCAATTCTGATGACATAAAATGTATCTGTTCTATATTCGGTTTAAGCAAATTGAGCGTTACAGATGCAAGCACTTCATTTTTATGCAACTCATCGAGATAGAGATAACGTAGCGTTCGCTCTTTATTGGTTTGCGTTACAATATATAAACCAACCAACTCATCTGCCACATATACCTTGATTATCTCAATGCGATACTCATCCACCAAACTTCCAAACTCGCATGTATCTATTTTTGCATTTGAATCACCGTGTGTTCCAATTAAGAACGGATAGTGCAGCATCCAGTTCAACATTTCTCGTTTTCGCATGAATAGATTGTTTTTTGAATGCTTTTTAATGAACTGATACGTAATCTCGTCTATATAGTTTACATATTGATTCTGGAATGAATATTTCTGTAGTTTGTGCAAAACACGATGATTATACCATGCACAATAACGTTGAAATAGCCATCCTTTCAAAGAGCCATGCGATACAAACTGATATTTCAGTTTATCATAGTATCTAATCGAAGCCCCTTGCTTTTGATCTAATTTCACTGAAGCAACAGATGATTCCAAACCAATGTACTTCTCAATGCCCACAGCATCTTTCAGCGTGCGCATCATTTCACCAGCAATCCCTTTTCCTCTATACTCAGGTTCTAACCATTCTGTAGTTCCCCAAAAAAAATGCCCACGTGTATTCCCAGACAAGTATTCTTCCGCAAAAACAGCAGAATAACCTACAGGACTTTCACTAACACTAACCACCACTATAGCAGGATCATCGTCATGAGCACATGGATTATTAATTAGTGCATATGCGCGACTGGGGGCGATACTATAATTGAATGGAATAGTTTGAGAATCAGCAATTATCCCTTCCGATAGCTCTTTAACTGTATATATTCTAATTTTTATCATTTGCTTTTATATGATAATAATCAATTAAATTTCCTAATTGTATATCATTCATACCGTTTTCAACATTCATATAATGTAAAGCGCCTGATGCATTATCTATAAATTCTGCATATTGATTAACACCATAATTCTTCGACCACGATGTTGGTGAAATCAAACAAATCGGAATACGATTGAGATATTCTTGTATTGAAAACCAAATATCGTCTGCTGTTCTACATAAAGATTGAAAAACCTCCTTATTAAACACCTCCTCTGTAAACACATGCGGTGGATAAAGCACACCGGCAACACCAAGAGGAGAATAAAAAACTTCTGTTTCTGTACCATTGGCTTCTTCCCATCTCGAATATGGCAACATCTTCCCTTGCTCAAATCCCATAACCATAGCCCAACGAGTCACTACAGATTTTTTCTCAGAGTCAATATATCCATGCCATAACTCACTCACCAACCCTTCATCATAATACACATCATCATCCACTGTAATAATAATATCATCCGGGTACTTCTGTAATGCCGGAAGCAATTTTGTATGCGGACCGACATCCTCACAAAGGTTGACTTCCAATCCTGCAATCTGCAGTTTCTTAATCAATTCAGGAAGATTATCCTCATTCCATTTCTCCTGATTGATATTGAGCACAATACGATTGGGCAATACCGTCTGATGAAAGATACTATATATAGCAAACGGAGCAAAATCAGTTACACGCTTTCCATGACTTGTTAGCGAGACAGTAACATTATCCTTCTTTTTGACATCCGGCAACAGACGATGATCTATCGCCTCAATCCATGCCGCAGCCTCAGCCTTACGTTTCACATCCTCTTTTTGTAATGCAGTTATATACTGATGCCAACGCCATTTGGATTTAAGTTTATAATAGCCAATAGCTTCTAATATGGGTTGTATATATTTTTTCATAATTTCAACAAATAGGTTTTTATCGTCTTCAGCATAAACCGACTAAATATCAATTTAGGATGCCGTTTCGTATAGGCGATACGATACTTTAGCGATTTATCCTTATCATATAACAAATGTATTATCGTTTCCTCCAAACGTGGCTCATATACAGAGCGCAATTCCGGATAGAGACGATTGAAATACCGACATTGATTATATGCATGCACATAGAAATCCCAATCGCCATTATATGACAGATTTTGTGCATGAATGCGGTATTTCACGGTCGAAACTCCGAAACAATATGCTTTTCCACGTTTGCACAACTCAATAAATGTGTATGTATCCGCATACAACAGTTGGTCGCTATAATGTACTGGTTGCAACACATTGCGTATTACGGTGCTACTCGATAGCACCTTAAAATCCTTGCATATCTCCTCTACGCTATACTCTCGTTCCTCCAAATGCGGCAAGTCTTTCTCTTGACCGATTTCTGCTCCGTTCTCATATAATATTTCCGCGCGAGTGAAAGTCAACGTATAATCCGGATGAGCATCCAACCAATCTACTTGCCGCTGCAACTTGTGTTCATCAATCCAAAGGTCATCCCCCTCAATCAATGCGATATACTCACCCTTGCACTTATTCATCACAAACTCCCAGTTCTTGAGTAGACCAAGGTTTTCGGAATGGTGATATACCTTAATTTGCGGATACTTTGCTGCAAATTCATCGCATATAGCACCCGTTCCATCCGTCGAACAATCATCGCCAATGATGACTTCGTAATCGAAGTCTACCTTCTGCGCAACGATACTCTCCAAGCACTGACGAATATACCGCTCTTGATTATATGTGACTACAAATATACTTAGTTTCATACTTCCGTTCATCCTTTCATCCATTCATCCTTTGCGGCGCATCCACTTAAATGGTTTAAGCATGCATTTTCCTAAGCGATATGCCTTACTATGACTCATCTGCTCAAAGAGTTTTGCCTTTTCATCATCCTCGTTCAGCATATATTGCTTAAATTGACAAATCTGTCTCCATAGTTCTTCTCGCACTTGCGGAAGTGCTCCCCATAATTTAGTCAACGTAATAAGCATTGATAAGTCATTACCAATTCCTTTCCCGCCACTCCACACTCCGGATCCGAGTCTATATACTGCCATCTTTTCCGGCAATTTATATATCTTACCCGTCTCGGCATATAGCATCCACATCACATAGTCCCCAGGATGTATGACTCCCATCCATGAAATCTTCTCCTCTACCGCTTTATTATATCGGAACATCACCGACACGGTATGAATAAAATTCCCTTTAGCCAATTCCGATATATCTGAGGTACCCGGTACATCTCGCGTGATGGTATTCTCTTCATATTGCTGCGTCACTTGATTGAACACCTTCACCTCATGAAAACACATTGCATAATCGGGGTGAGACTCCATGAAATCCACTTGCTTCTGCAATTTATACGGATCAGTCCAGTAATCATCCCCCTCACACATAGCCACATATTTGGCTCCCGTAGCAACTATCGCCTCATTCATTATTCGGCCTAATGAACCATCCGGTTTGCTCCATTGATTTTCCGTCTCATAGATAGGACGAAATATCTCCGGATATTTCTCCGCATACTCACGGATAATTGCCACGGAACCATCTGCAGATGCATCTTCATGCACGATAGCCACAAAGCGGAAATTCGTTTTTTGCATCACGAGCCCCTCAAAGCAATCGCGCAGATACGGCTCATGATTATACACGAGGCATTGTATCGCCACTAATATCGGTTCTTCTTTCTTACCCATGTTTTTTATCTTCTATTAACTAAAACGCAGTTCTAAATGTCGCAGACATCTATACGAAGTCTATCTCCTAAATCCTGCCGCATACGTATCCGAGCAACCCCGGATTTCCGCATTTTTTAGTCTTCCGTTAATCTTAAAATACTTGCCTTTTCTGCCGCACGGACAGTCGTCCTCGCCCAAAATCACACCCTTATCTTCCGTCAGCAGCACATGTCCGGGATAACTCTCCGGCAGCATGCTCACCACCTCAATGATGCCTTCTTCGCCTATCTCTGCCAAGCTAAAGTCCAATGGCCGACGAATCAGCACATCCGAGAAAATCGGTGCATGCAGGTGTCCACATTCGCACTCCATATAGATCGTTCCCGTCTGCTCCACCATGCCGTAATAATCATGCACGTTCTCCGGCAGAATGCCGCACACTTCATGCAGACGCTGCTTAAACTCAGCCGGACTCACTTGCTCCTGCGCCAGTTTCTTCCAACCTCCACCATGTATCAGCACACCTTGTGACAAGTCCGGACGATACCCCGTTTCTAATAGTTTCTTATAGAAATGCTGCCATATCATGAACGTGAACCCAAACAGGAAAATCCGTTCTCCGGCATGTTCGTCCAGGAATGCTTTCAGTCCCTCGATATCCAGTTCCATCTCTTCGTTCAACGCATACTGCCGCTTCGTACCGAACATCGAGAAACCAAGTATTCCTGCCCCGCGAGCCGAATACATCGCACGGTTTTTTATCACAGCCGAACTATCCAGTATCAACATCGGCACACGTTGTGTTCCAAGGAATGCTGACACAATCTTCGTCAGGCACTTGGTCTGCAATGCCGAAGTCTCTCTATCAAGAAATATCCGACTCACTTGCTGTCCGGTTGTACCCGAAGATGTCATCGTCTTGACCACATCCTCTGCGGCACAACTGCGCAACTCCAACTCCTTGAACAACCGTACCGGCAAGAATGGCAGCTGCTCATAGTCCGGAAGATGATTCACATCCAGTCCCACGGCATCCATCATACGCGCGTAAGGCGTACACGTATTATAATGTACGCGCGTTAGTTCCTGCAACCGCGCATTCAGCAGCTTGTGCTTCTCCTCTTTTTCGAGAGAATACGGTGCTATTTCTAATATCTCGTCCATCATATAATCGATACGATTCTACTCATTTTGTCTATCAGGTTCATTCCGTCCCAAGTAAGAGCAAACGTTGTCGTTTCTCCGAATGGAACGATTCTGTCGATGCCGGTTAAGCGGTTGCGCTGCACGAAGGCTTCTAACTCTTCTCGTTCGAAGCCATAGTACGCCAATGTCTGATACTTGGCAGTTACAATTGGTGCTATATCATCCAATGACTCTACCTCACATTCCGTGAAATACCCACCGGCACAACGGAAGGTATCAATATCACATGGAAGTTCTGTTATCTCCACGCGCCGCAACAAGTTATTCTTCGTCTGTTCTTCGCATGTCGGCATCGCAACGGCTTGCTTGTAGAGCGCTGTGAGTTTATCCACAGCCATCACATCCTGGAACTGATAATGTGCCTTCGCATAATCATATACCGCTTCCCAGAACACTTCTTTCGCTTTTTTGATATTATCTTGCTCTCCTAACCAGCATATCAAGTGCGGAGCAGAACAAGCATTCTGGTCAAAGAGATACGTGTCGTTGTAGAAACGCTCTGCGAGAGTTTTAGAGTGTTCAGTATTCAGTATACAGTTTTCAGTTAATTTATCCGCATTTATTGCAGCAATCGAATAACGATCTGCAAAGCAGATATCAAATGCTCTTGCAGGAATGGCATTCTTGCGGATTGTCTCAATTGTAGCATCCCCACCCCAAATCACACGCACATTGCACAAACCGGAGAACACCTCGTTTGCATTACTCTCATGCGGATAACGCACGACAGCCACACGATGCATGTTGGTGGCACGCATGTGTTTCACGATGATATCTACCTGCGGGAACTGCTTCTGCGATACACGTACCACATTCGTGTTTCCAGCCAATAATCCTGCCACTACCGAGTACGCAAAGTTCACCGGCACGTTCGATGGTGCAATGTGAAATACAACACCCCAACCGAGTCTGATTACTGATGACTGACAACTGAAAACTTCACGTAGCTTCATCAGATTACCTCTACGGCAGAAGAACGCAAACGTCACCACATCCGGATATTGCCGCGATGCAGGATCCTTCATCAGCGCCTTCGACAGTGCATCCAGTTCCTCAATCACCTCATCAGCAAACGGCACCAACGGACGTTCGTTCAACGTCTCCATCGAGCCATGCAACCACTCTATGTTATTTATCTCAATCATTCTTTTGGGATAATTTTGGGCAATTTTTGACTTACAACCACTCCTGCAAAAGAGGATAGTCAATTTTTCCTGACGGAGTAACAGGGATACTTTCAATGACTTTCACTGCAAAAGCAATCGGATTAAGTCCCGTTTTCGTACTCAGCAACGTCTTTATCTCCTGCTCTAAGCCATCCGTCGTGGTAAAAACAGTTATCTTATCGTCCACTCCTGCGCATGCACAAGAGGTAGTAACGCTTTTAACGATCTGCTCCACCTGATCCAAGTTGCACCGATTGCCCCATACTTTCACGAACCGCTTCTGGCGTCCGGTGATGTAGTAGAACCCATCCTCGTCCACACGCGCCATGTCTCCCGTATGCAGCGCCCCATGATTCTCATCACCCTTCATCAAATCCTCTGCACACTCCGCATAACCCATGCTCACATTTGGTCCTCGATACACGAGTTCACCTTGAAGATTTTTTGGATTTTTTTGACTATTTTTTGAGGATGAATCCGTCAGAGCATCTGAACAGGATTGAGCGTCAGGCTGTCCAAAAGCTTGTTTTTGAGCAGACTGAGGATCAAGACTGGTGGAGTTACTGCAAGTAACTTGGGATTCATCTTTTTGGGTTAAATTGTTTTTTGTGTTTTCTTCACTGTTTTCTTTGTCGTTTTCCTCCAAATAAAACTCTCCCCCGGGAATCGCGACACCAATCGATGCGTACTTCTCCTCTGCACGTTCCCATGGCAAATAACTCATACGAGCCGTAGCCTCCGTCTGCCCATACATCACGATGAACTGCTTGCCGACGGATTTTGCCCACCGGATATACTCCAGCGCAATCTCCGCATTCAGCTTGCCTCCAGCTTGCGTCATGGTCTTGACGGAAGGCAAATCCATCCGCATAAACCGCAATCGTCTCAACAACTCCCATGTATAAGGAACTCCGGACATAGAGGTGGCTTCGTTCTCTTTGAGAAAATTCCAGAACTCTCGCTGCGCGTATGTCTTATCCGTCAGCAGAATCGTAGCACCTTTCAGCAGATGGCTATTGATGATACTCAGTCCATACGAATAGTACATCGGCAACATCGTGATAGGTCGCTCGTTTTCATCTATCTGCAGGTATTCCGCAATCGATTCCGCATTAGCGATAATGTTCCGTAGCGTCAACCGCACCAGTTTAGGACTACCCGTACTGCCGCTCGTTGTCAAGCACACAGCCAGATCCGGATGACACTTCGTGATTCCCGGTTTGTATATCAGCCGTAAGTTCTCTATCGTCTCCGCATCTTTGGTCGCATCCAGCATCACCACCGGTGCTCCTGCTTCGAGACAAGCCAAGTACTCCACGATACTCTCTATCGTGTTCTTGCACAAGCAGAACTGCAGCACACCGCATTGGAGAGACTTTGCTTTTGCTGCAACCAACTCTCCCAACTCCGCATACGTCAATCGCCTACCATCATCCGCGATGATAGCCAACTGCGAACCATATTTGTCGATATCAAAAATCATAGATTTTTTATAATATCCTCAACGATTAGTTCAGGAGTCAATCGATTCTGTCGCAGCAGCCACTCATAATCTCCTGCTAAATCAAACTTATCTTCGATTCCTAATCGCAGCAATTTGCATCCTGCACCGCAAGCACTCATCTCTTCAGCCACCGCAGCGCCCAATCCTCCCATTTTGCTATGTTCCTCAAGCGTCACTACCAGTCGCTTCTGCATGGCTTCATGTATTCGCGCCACATCCAGCGGTTTGATGCTGTACATATCAATCACCTCGACGGATAAACCTTGTTGCTCTAACTGCTCTGCCGTTTCGATAGCCGTATAAACCATCGTTCCGGTAGCTAAAATCGAAATGTCCGAGCCAACACGTATGCAATTCGATTTACCAAATCCAAACGGCACATCTTCCGTATAAACCATCGGTGCGTTTAAGTTTCCCGTCAATCGCATATATACCGGTTCAATCGACTCTAATGCCATCTCAAACAACTTTACAGCACTAGCTGCATCAGCCGGAGATATAATCCGCAGATTCGGAATTGCACGCATCATCGATAAGTCTTCTATCGTATAGTGCGTGTTTCCCGCAAAACCCTGACTCAATCCGGCTCCGGAACCTATTGCCACAATCGGCAGATGCATGTATCCCATGAAGTGCCGTATCTGCTCACATGCACGCATCGTCAGGAACGTAGCATAGGTCGTCACCACCGGATGAAATCCTTCCGCTGCCAATCCAGCTGCCATACCCAGCATGTTCTGCTCCGCGATACCGGCATTGATAAACCGATACGGTGCAGCGCTCTTGACGTACCTATCCATTCCGGACAAGGTAGCCAAGTCCGCAGTCAGCACAATCATCTTCTCGTCTTGCACTGCCCAATCGTTGATAGCCATACCGAAGATAGCACCGCGTTGACCTAATCGGCTATACAATCGTGCCGTTCGTTTATCAATCAGCATGCTCTACCTCCTCTCTTGCTTGGTTATACTGCGCCTCATTCAAGGTATGATGATGCCATGTCTTATCATTCTCCATAAACGACACACCCTTACCTTTTATCGTGTTCGCTATCACGCACCGCGGCTTCCCACTGACTACTAACAACCGATCACTGATAGCTTGACAGTCATGTCCATCTACCTCTGCCACTTCAAACCCAAACGCTTTGAATTTCTCAGCCAGGCTATCTGTATTCAGCACTTCCGTAGTCTCACCATCATACTGCAATCGGTTCCGATCCACAATCACGCACAGGTTGTCCAAATGATGGTGCGCAGCCGACATCGCTGCTTCCCAGATTAGTCCTTCGTCGCATTCTCCATCACCAACAAGCACAAACACCCTACTCTGCAATCCCTTTGCTTTGCAAGCCAACGCTTCTCCTACGGCAAACGACATACCCAAGCTCAGACTACCTCCATGAAACTCAATCCCATGCGTCAAATCGCGCATAGCATGTCCGTGCCAGTGGTAACCATTCTGCTCAAACTGCTCCAGGTCTTGTGCGCTTAGGAATCCCTTCTCGTAAAGTGCCGTATAGTACGCCAAAACGCAATGTCCTTTGCTGACAATCAACCTATCTCGGTTCTCATCACACGGATTGCATGGATCAACACGTAACACATCGTGATATAGCGTCGCCAATATCTCAATTGCCGACAACCCACCACCTAAGTGTGCACCGTTTTGTCCACTCTTGTATGCCATCTCCAATGCTTGGAGCCGCATTCGTTTGGACAAATCATGTATATTATTTGCTGAAGTCAATATCATATTTGGCAAGTATCTCCTTCCCCTTCTCGTAAGAACTGAAGTCAATAATGTCATCTGTTTCCATCAAAATATCAAATGCGTCTTCTAAGTTAGCCACCAATGTCATATGGCCTACAGAATCCCATAACTCAACATCTTGATACTTCAAACCCGGCAATTGCTCAGCGCTTACTTGAAGAGAATCACACATTACTTGATTGTACTTTTCTAAATTTGTCATAATTGATTTATTTTAAATTCGTTAATATTTGATTCTTTAGTTGAATTGGAGTTAATCCAAATTGTTCTTGCAGGTATGAATATTCACCAGCATTAACATATCTATCATTGGTTCCAATAATAAGGTGTGGTGGCTTTATTGCCTTTGGAGCCAAGTATTCTGCCACTGCACTTCCCAAACCACCTATTACGGAGTGTTCCTCTGCTGTTACTACCAATTTAGCTGATAAGCAATCGTCTATAGCCATCGTATCTAATGGTTTTATGGTATGCATATCAACCACCTTAACAGATAGTCCTTCTTCTTCAAGCATCTCTGCTGCTTTTATGGAATTATACACCATCGGACCTGTGGCTATAATTGCTATATCATTTCCTTCTTTGAAAGTAATAGCTTTGCCTATTTGATAATCATAATCTTTCTTGTATACGATTGGACAATTCATCCAACCAGACAAGCGTATATATGTAGGTCTTGGATCTTCTGCTGTTGCCATAAGTGCTTTAGCCGTTTCTGTACAATCGGCTGGTGAAAGTATCACTATATCCGGAAGGCAACGCATCAATGCAACATCTTCTACACTCATGTGAGTAGCTCCGTACTGACCAATAGACAACCCTGCGCTTAGGCCAACCACTTTGACGCCTAAGTGCATATAGGCCATATTTATCTTGATTTGATCGAAACAACGTCCCGTCGCAAAAGAGGCTTGTGCTACCACAAAAGGCGTCATTCCCTCCTTTGCTAACCCAGCTGCTACACCTATAAGATTTTGCTCTGCAATGCCTATATTGATAAACTTATCCGGTTGTTGATCTCGAAAATATTCAAGACCGGCAGGTGACATCTGATCTGCCACCATAACAACAACTTTTTCGTTTATCTTTGGTAATTCAAGAGCTACTTGGCCGAAAGTTCTATGAGAACCCAGCAAAGAATACATCCTTATTTTTTGTCTATCAATTTCCATCAAACTTCCTCCAATTCTTTTTTGGCCTGTTCATATTGTTCTTGCGTCAACACACCGATATGCCAATTATACTTGCCTTCAATAAAAGATATTCCTTTCCCTTTCAAAGTATGCGCCATAAAGACAGTTGGACCGGTCATTTTTTTCAATCCTTCAGTCATAGTCTGGTGAATGTCTGCCACATTATGTCCATCCATCTCGTAAACCTTCCACCCAAAACTTTTCCATTTATCAGCGAGACTTCCTTGATCCATAATATCTACTATCTTTCCATCCAACTGAAGTTGATTTTGGTCAATAATTACTATCAGGTTATCCAACTTAAAATGCGCTGCTGACATCGCTGCTTCCCATACTGCTCCTTCATCACACTCCCCGTCACCAAGCATTACAAAAACACGTGAGGTGCTATTATTCCGTTTCTTTAAAGCTATAGCAGAGCCTACACCTAATGATAGTCCATGACCAAGGCTACCGGTAGAGAACTCTATGCCTTTGGGTACATTCATTTTGGGATGTGTATGGAATGCAGAACCATTATCCTTAAATGTTGCGAGTTCCTCATCAGAAAGAATACCAACGCGGTTCATAACTGCATAAAGAGCCATACCGGCATGTCCTTTGCTCAAGATAAAACGATCACGATTTTCATCTGTCAAGTTATCCTTATTTAAGCGCAAGATATCATTATACAAAACAGATAAAACCTCTACCGCAGAAAGAGAACCACTGATATGAGTTCCGTGTGTACCAGCTTTATATGTAAGTTCAACAATATCTTTGCGAACTTGTTTGGCAATATTTTCAGAGTTTATTACGCTCATAACAAACCTCCATCTACTCTAATATTTTGTCCGGTTATGAAAGAAGAGTCATCTGATGCCAAAAACTTAACCGCTTTCGCCGCATCCTCCGGTTCACCAATTCTTTGCAACACAGTTCTCTCTTTAAAATACTTTATCTCATCCTCATTAAGTCCTGCTTTCATATCGGTATTCATCAATCCAAGAGATAATGAATTAACCCTTATGCCGTAGCGTCCATATTCTGCTGCAAGATTTCTTGACCAGGTAATCAAAGCAGACTTAGATGTTGCATAGGAGATCTGGCCTTCTGACATAATCAATGCAGTTACAGAAGAAATATTGATTATTGAACCAGAATGCTGCCGAACCATTAATCTTAAAATAAGTTGAGTCAATGCCATTTGCCCAAACAGATTAACCTCAAAGACTTCCTTAATCTTCGAAATTGGTGTTTGTCCAAACATAGAGACTGACGCTACTCCTGCATTATTAACCAATATATCCACCGGTTTCTTTGAAGAATGAATCTGCCGCACAGCAGCCTTCATACCTTCCTCATCCGTCATATCGAAATATACAGGACATACATCGACCTTGTAAGTCTCCCTTATTTCATCCATCAATTGCAGAAATTCGGGAGTTTCCTTACGTGCATGGGCCCAAATGTTTATGCCGGAAGAAGCTAACTCTTTCATGATAGCCTTCCCTAAACCTCTATTCGACCCTGTTATTAATGCATACTTCTCGTTCATAATAAAATTCATTTTGGTAAAAGATTATTCACCATGCCCGGAGCAACAAGTACAATTGTGGCACGACATGTTAGAACTTTCACATTATCTCGTATCACGTACGTCTCGCCTTGTATTTTGATAATCCCCCTACGGAAATCTTCAATTTTTGTGTCAATAAACATTTGATCCCCAGGGCGTACGCTATTAAGGAAATCAACATTGACGAGTTTTTTTAAATAAATTGTTTCATTAAACAAATTATCTTGCGTATGAATGGCTAATGCTGCTGTTTGCGATATCGCTTCTACTTGAAATACACCCGGCACAACAGGATCATCTGGTATATGGCATCTAAAGAACCATTCATTATATGCAAAATTCTTAACTCCTTTTGCAGATTTCCCAACACAAACTTCAGCTTTGTCAACAAACAAATACGGAGGCAATATGTTCTTTAAATAATGTCGGATATTCGTATAGTCTATTTGAACGATTTCTTCCATAACTTAAATCATATAAATAGGTGGACATACAATCTTATCTGTTGAAAAATATGCACTACCCCACGCTAATCCCACACCAAAACCAACTGCTATAGTTTTGATTTTTTCATTTCTATATCTTTCTCCGCATTGAGTAACCAATGTTAATGGAATTGAAGAACTTCCCGGGTTGCCATACTCTTGCATACTATATGGAACTTTGGACTCAGGAACATTTAGTTTCTTTCTTACCTTCTCATTTAAATAATGATTGGCTTGATGGATTAAGAAGATATCTACTGCTTCTAAATCTATTCCATACTCATTAGAAAGAGCCATTACGCTTCTAGGAGCTTTGGAAAAGCCGAAACTAAATACACTCATCCCATCCATCCTTACATCAATTGGTCTTCTCTCTTGATTGCGTCCAAATTCTTGATACTCCAAAGATTTATTTGTTACGGGATTTTTCATACCACCATCAGGTTGATATATCGCCATAAAATCTTTTCCATTTGTTCCATGATTGAAATATATTGCATCCGCATTCGGATCATATTCCAATGCTGTCGCAGTACCGGCATCTCCAAACAATGGTCTAGTTTCTTTATCTCTTGGAGAGTTCTGTAGAGTTGGGCAATCGCCACACAAAAGAATTCCTCTTTTAAAGCAACCATTTGACATCAACGATGATATGGTTGTTAAGCCGATAACCCATCCAGGACAACCATGTCTAATCTCTAAGCAAAAAGTCGTCTCCGGTAGTTCCAGTTTTCCATGTAAAACACATGCTGTAGGAGGAACTAGATAGTCTGATGAAGATGTTACTAAGACTACGATATCAATGCTCTCCTTGTCCCAACCTAATTCACTAATTAAACCATTGAAGGCTTTTTCACACAAATCACTCGCAGTCATACCATCCACTACAGTATGTTTTCGACGGATACTCGTTTGAGCAATAACGCGTTCAGCTTCTCCCTCCACAAAAACAGGGATATCTTTATTCTCCTCAACATGTTTCGGGACACATGCAGATACTCCTTTTATTGCAATATTCTCAATTTTTGTAAAAGCCATATCACTATTATTTTAAATGCATTCCACCATCAATAACAGATTGAGTGCCAGTTACCCACGCAGATGCATCACTAAGAAGATATATAATTGACCATGCAATCTCTTCAGGCTTTCCGTAACGCTTCAATGGATAATTCAACATATCTTTCTGCATATCATCTTCAGATATAGCACCATCATGTATCAACTTCGTTTCCACCATTCCGGGGTGAACTGAGTTCACACGAATTCCTTTCTCTGAAAATTCCAATGCACATGACTTAGCAAATGACATTATGGCAGCCTTAGTCATGCTATACACAGAGTTACCCATATTTTCGACAAGCGCAGCGATAGAGGACGTAAAGACAATGGAGCCACCTTTGTTTATCTTTTTCTTCTTTGTCAGTAACTTTGTCAACAAAACGGGTGCATAGGTATTGGCTGCAAACATAGCATCTAAATCTGATTGCTTTATAAACGTTATTGGTTTAGTATAGCCTATTCCTGCATTATTTATTAGACCATCTATCTGTGGCATTTCTGCAACCAACTGCTCCAACGATTCTGCATCTGTCAGATCCGCAATAACTTGCATGTGTCCATCTCCTTCCAGTTGGTCATACGTTTCTTGTAACCTTTCTGCATTTCGACCAGTTATTACAACATGCGCACCGAGTTTTGAACACTCAATTGCTGTTGCTCTACCGATACCAGAACTTGCCCCTGTAATCAGTATAGTTTTCCCTTCCAGTGTAAACGGGTTATAACTCATTACATTTTACTTTTTACGATGTTGTACAAATCTTCTATTGTAACAGCGGCACGCATGTCATTACCTTTAATTGCAACGTCATACTCATCATCAATCATAGCGATAATAGACAATGCCAACAACGACGAATACTCATCCAGCTCGTGAAATACGGTTTCAGGAGTGAACACACTCGCATCTGTTTCTTCAAACTGCTCAGCAAAGTGAGCTACAAATTCATTAAGTTCCATAATCTTATTTTGTTCTATTATTAAAATTCCATTTTTTTTGCAGGATTGCCAAACACATGTTGATCATCCGGTACATTGCGCATCACAACACTATTCGACCCCACTACGGCTCTGTCGCCTACTTTCTTATGTGGCAACAAATGCGACCGAACATGCAGTGTCGCACATTCACCTAATTCTGCTCCACCACCCATAAAGCAACAGGACTCTATCGATGCATAATCTTTTACTTTGGCATCATGTCCCAAGGCTGAATAACCATGTATCATGACATGATTACCTATCGTAACATTGTCCGACACTGCACTCCAACGCGTTAGATAAACACCCTGTCCTATGGTTGCGGTGGGATTAACAAATGCTTCGTCTTCTATTATTGAAATAAACTTAGCACCCTTTTTCGCCATCATCTCTGCATAGTGCTTACGCCACATGGGGTCACCCATTGCTACAAAGAACACATCATCCGGCTGTATCTCGTAATCCTCCGGAGCACATATAATTGGAGGGAAATTCCCTTTCAATCCATCAAACGCATCTGCCTTGCTATCCAAGAACCCTTTCACATCGTATTCTCCATCCCGATATGCTTTGGTCCCGATAGCACCGGCATACACCTCACGTCCCCATCCTCTGGCTCCTATAATCACTAAATGTTTCATCGTTTTAATGTCTTTTACTTGGTAGTATTCGCAAATGTTTTGGCAACATCATATCCAACTCTTCATCTGTGAAGAATTGCTCCTCTTCTTTCTTTAATGCAGCTTGCGCCTTTTTATAACTTCTATTATTCGACTTGGGATATTTATGATTTGCAATATCCGTCCGTTCAAGAAGATCATCTCTCCGCTTCACGATATCTTCAGTTTTTAGTTGATCCATATCAGTTAAAAGAGAAATATAATCTGCTCTAATTTTCCACAATTCATCGGAACCTTGCGTAAACGAACGAATATCATCGCTTAATCGGAAGCGATTTGTGAATAATGTTAATCCTAAAGATATCGCAGAAAAAATAGCACTAATTAACTTTATCCGAAAACAATCCACACTCAATATACTCACTAAACCTACTGTTGATACGGATGACAGAATAATCTGCGCGATATTAATCCCCATATCTCTTTTCTTAAGTATTTGAACGTACTTATTGTAGCTTGTATATGTGTACGTAACTTTTCCGTATTCGTCCCTCAACTGGGCTCGTAAATCCTGCCTATATTGATAATCCTGTTCCATAATGTTATTCTTTTGACATATAGTTTAACACCTTTCTTAAGCAATCGATACTACTCGCAGTATTCACACGCATTCCGCTACCAGGAGCGTATAAATCTATTGAGAAGAACGGACATTCCGAGGATAATTTCTTTTCATATGTACCTCTTGGATGGCTTGATTCCTCACCAGGTTGCATCCAATGCCAATCACCAATATGATGATACACATAGCTATCTATGACTATACCAGATAAATGATAACTGCTAAAATGAGTATCTCGTATTTGACGCATATGTTGACAAGTATCGAACAATAATCCATTACTCTCGACATTCTTCTGCTTCATAGCTAGCTGTTCCGCTATTGGATCCGTCGTTAACCAGTTGCCTCCCATATTGGAGTCCGGATAATCATATTTCCCATTCCAGTTGCCAAGCCAATCAAGCTGCTGGAATGCAGGTAATATCTCAAACTTCATTCCGTCCGAGAAGAATATATCTACTACTTGTCCATCAGCTTTTATTGCACTTCGCGGATAAGTATCGAGGATGGCTTCCTTAAGAGCCTGTAGGAGCTGCGATTGTCCATTCCCTTTTCGGGCATCATATTGCTCGTACTTGGCTCGCGGCAGTTCAATTAAGATATCTATATCACTTGTGTCTATAGCTGTACCACGACCATAGGAACCGACATAGCGGCTATGAGCCGTTTCGCTTTCACTATCCCAGAATGCTCTATTAACAGCCTTAGTTACCCGTTTGTATCTTTCGGATATTGTAGCACGCTGCTCTCTGGATATTATTTCATTATCTTTTATTACGCAATCCATAACTGCATTAATATGTTATTGTTTTTTTCCTCTGTTACTCCTTAATCTCTTTTAATGTCGTTCCATTTAATAAGTGTAATATCGCAGGTTCCTTAAATTGTCTATCAATATAAGTCTTGTTTGAATTCTGCTTACGTTTAATTCGCTGATACACATTAGTAGGCAACTCTTTTTCTAATTTTCTCATCTGCAAATCTCTTGTAATTATTCTATCCCACCTAGTATTATATTTTAGTTGCAAAAATCTTTCCAAAGCCTCCATATCTCCACGCACAAATAAATGATAACTTACACAATACAAAGTAACATCTGAATATGACTCTAATCCTGAATCTAAAATCTTTTGTGCGACTTCTTTAAAATTGTCATCAGTGATATGACGTGACATAAATAATGATTCAAATATCTTTCTAAACTGAAGTATCACGTCTAGCGTATTCCACGCATATGCAGCAGGTTTCCCATTTTCAATTGGCACAAAAATTGTACGATACAAATACTCAAAAGCATCAATTATATTTTTAATTCCTTCTTTCTCTACCTCATTCGGCATTAAATGTGCCGCCTGCAAGCATTTTGACAATAAATGCATGTGATTATATAAAGATTTGCCATCCTTAGGTACTGGATTATTCATCAGTTTCTTTACAAAAACCGTCCTTTTCGGCGAACGCCCATTATAAAAAACAATCACATTCTGCCACCAATCATTATACGCATATCCCAACAATTCACTCTCATTTGAGTCATCAAAGTAAATGCTAGAGAAATATTCTTGAAATGCGCTGCCTGCAAAGTAGAATACATCCTTATGTGAATCATAGCAGAGTAAAGTATCTCGTGTTTTTAATTGATGAATATATTTATTTATATCGCTCAATTCATCAAACGGATGAGTTCTGCGAATTTCAATCAAAAGAGTTTTCAAATCTGAAGATGATATTTCTGCTGAATATTTATCTTGCATCCAGTGAGCAATAAAACCCATGATATTTTTTACCTGCTCATATTTGTACTGTGATGACAAGCCTTTAGAGGCATCCCACTTATCCAAATAGTAATCAGAAAATTTAGAAAACAACTCTGTAACATTTGCAGGAAGTTCTTCTAAATCAATACTGTCATCATTGTACATTATTGCCATTAAAGTAAGCGCCATGGGGGTACGCGTTAAATCACTCGACAATTGTTGTTTCCTAATTGCAGAGATAAACTTGTTATTTTTTACTTTATTGTCAGGTATAATCTTAGTAACTAATTTGAATGCCTGTCCGACATCAAATGGCAATAGATTCACCTTTTCAAATTCACCGAAAAGAGAGGGATCATCAAATATATCTAATTCACGCCCGGTAATTATAACTCTCGTAGTGGCATCTTCTTTTATATATGACTTGATTTTAGAAATAATCGCTCTTTTCGAGTCGTCGGACACCACCTCATCTAAAGCATCAAATAATAGTATTTTCTTTGCGAAAGAATCATTTTTATACTCTGCCCCACTAGTGTACTCCGCGAACTGGTTACATATACATTGACGGATATCAAAAGTAGATAAATCTATATCCCTCATATAAAACCAAAAAACGCCAATATTTCCATAATTCCTCAATGCCTTCAATCCGATACGTTTTAAAAGCATCGTTTTTCCTGCTGTTGGGATACCTGTTATTATTGTATGCTTGTTAGAATTAAGAATTGAAATCGCATCATCAACTTCTCCACCTGAGTGCGTTAAAGACATGTCACTATATCTTTTTCGCTCTGCTTCATATTTTCTTTCTGCAGTACGGACGTTGACAAATATATCATCTATTTCTGATACAGTTTCTGATCCTAAAAATAACTGTTTAGCATTTCCTAAACTTGCTAAATTATCTGCCATGTTTGCACGATACAAATTCACCTCGTACTCACTCTGGCTTCCTGTTTCCCCAGATAAAAACAACTCTTTTATATGTTTCTCAATGTGTTGCTCTAATTGTTGATAGTTCCATATTATGATATTATTTCTAAAATGTGGTTCAAAAGAAGACTCCATTACGGAATTAGCCTGTGGACTTATAGATCCATTCACAACGACAAGCACTTTATTAGTATGCCGTTTAAAACCATTATCCAGTTGCCAAGGATGGTTAAATGATAATAAAATCTGTCGACCAATTTCACCTTCCTTTTGGAAATCCCACATCTCCGCATTCTTATTTTTAACTACTACTGCATACCATTCCTCACCACCTAAAGGTGTTGCGTGCGAACAAAAAACCAAATCCCTTCCATACTCATGGTTTCCATGAGTTATTTGTACTTGTTCAAAACCCATTTGTCTGAATAATTGAGCAAGTGTCGGAAAAAGATTTACCTCTTTCTGATTCTTCTGAATATACTCTAACTTCGATTTAACATCTTTAAACGTACTAACTATTGTCATATCAATAACATTTTTATGATTTCTTATTATATTGACATTCATTGATTAACTAAGTTCACATACAATCTCTTTTATCATCAACAGGCATAACTTTACACCTCGCTGTCAAAGCCTCTTGCTCCAATGATGCTTAAATGTTTCATTGTTTATTCTGTGGGACTGTATCTGCTTATGTTTGATTGTTCGCTATTTCCTATGATTCTTTAATAAGCAAAGAGATTGTCCTCGTCTAAATGTAAAAAGAAATCAAAAATATACTTTCTTTCCATTAACCAATAATGGCGCTCTTTTGCGGTAACCAACTCCTTGATTATTTCAACTATTTCTTTAAGAGACAACTTAAATTCATCATACAATTCAGTTAATATCCCCTCGTACAGTGTTTGTTCATAAGCTTCACCATATCTATTTTCGCCTTTCTTATAAAGGATCTCGATTGATGTTAATCTATGAATCGTTCCTAGATAATTTTGAAGAAAGGATATATTTCTATGCATAGCCTCAAACAATATCATTTCATTTTGATCTATTTGCATAAACTCATCACGGTAATTATGCTCTTGCATGAAACCAATATATTGTTGTACGCTTGTGATGAAATATTGGAGTTCGTTACGGTATTGATTATACCTGTTGTTTCTACGAAAACTATTCCTAAAGGCATCGATTGTAAAAAGATTGCTATCATGGTAAAACTCATAAGCAAATGAGCCTGTTCCCATGTATTCATCATAATGCTCAGTTATGTATTCCTTAATAGAGACAAAGAATAATTCATTCGTTGTTAGGTCCCCTAAAAAAAGATATGTAGGAATCTCAAAACTTTTAAGATAGTTCGTTGTTGTTCTTTCAATATTATAGAACTTAAAACCGCCGTCCCTACGCCAATTAATATTATCAGTTGATTTCATTTGAACAAAAGCGATTTCGCCTTTAAGCATGTTCTGACCATCAACCAGTTCAATATAACAATCTATCCCATAGTCCCTTTCCGAAACGCCTCTAATCATCCATTCGGATGGAATTTTGCTCGCTAAGATCTTATAACTAGCGGTTTCCCTAATATGGTTATCTGCTCTTCTCGGATAGTCTAATGTACGTTCCATAATTGCATTAATTTGTTCTATTTTAATTTTTAACGATTGAACTTCCTTTCCTTCAAGACAATTGGTGCGGTTTCTTTCTCGTTATCGTCTCGTATCCACTCGTAAATAAGTCGTGTCATCTCTTGCTCATCGGTCGGTAGTAAGCTGATTACAAAAATATAATGATTGTTGCCCATACTGCTCAATATCTCGTTGGGCAGTTGCATCGTTGATGATATGGGCAACATTCGCTGCTCCACCAATTACTGTAGTAGCCATAGCGATATAGGCGTACGCTCTTTGACCTTTCGCCCAATTGAGAAGATTGCGCTCATTTTCGTATTGAGGATTATCTCCTATACTTTCAATAACGGTATTATAGAGCCAGAACATCTTACCTATATTATTCATATCACCAAACTTGAATGCAAAGGATAGTATTTGTCCTATAAAACTTATTGTTGAATTATTAGCGGCTCTACAAACCTCGCGTATCACAGCATCTCGACCTAAAGACAATGCGATATTGCAATGAGGAAGAGCATCAAACGGACATGCATAATGCAATGACAATTTCAATTGATTCAGAATAGTAGATGCAGTCCATGTCGCATAAAAGATGTCATTGGGGATTCTATTTAGTTCGTTATTCAAATCTTGTTTATATTTCTCAATCTTTGTAAAGCCGGCAACAAAATCACTATTGAGCACATCTAACACTTGCCCACAATACATGGAAACGCTTTCAGCATTATTATAAAAACCAGACAACATCGGCTTTTGCAGCTCCACGCTTTGTATATGCCGCAAAATAGTGTTAGGTTCTTCTGTTGCGACAAACACGCTACTTTCGTATGTAATTAAATAATTCATTTCTTCAATCTATAAGTTCTATCTTTGTTTGCTCCAAGGCGAATGATGTGACCTTGTCTTACCAAAGCATCTAAATAATTACGAGCTTGACGATCCGAAACGCTAAACATAGAAGACACCTCCGCTTGTGTAACAACGCCATTGACGGATTGCATACGAACTAGTATCTGCCGCAATTTATCGGAAGTTTTATCGGAAATTTTTCTATTTATCGGAAATTTACTGGAAGATTTATCGGAAATCCGCTCAATAACACAATCATGTTGTTTGGTACGCTTATCATAGTTAATACCCACCAGCACAATCTCTCCAGCATAACCACGCAATGCCTCGCCATAACGTTTCTCCTTAATCTGCTTAATCGCACCTTCGGCAGATTTATTGTATTTCAGTTCAATCACAATAGCCGGTTTGTCCACATTGCGATAAGGCACAAGGACAATATCCGCAAAACCTTTTCCGGCTGGGAGTTCGCGGAAGAACTTATAATACTGATGAGCCGTTTGATATGCCAGCGACACAACATACGCCAATGCATTTTCATCGTTGTATTGCAATAAAGACGTGTTGTCTTGATGCACGGTCTCTATAACCTTTGATACTGCATCCTTATTGCCGGCAAGAGTATCTTTTAGCAGTTGTTCCGAACTATTGATAGCACGTGCGATAACTTCCCAACCAGTATCTTGAATAGTACGTTCAAACTCCTGTCGTACTTCTTGGTTAGGAATTCGGCACGTACGGTTCTCTCGATTATAAGACAAGTACCCAAGATGTATGAGCAAAGCCAAAACAGCATCACGGCTATTGACAGAATGGATATCATTGGTAAATCGCAACACATCAACACGCTCTTCTTTCCCGACCAACAAAGCTCCAATAGCGTCACGCAACCCGTCAAAGTTCATCATGATGTAACTCTTCAGCCCCTCATAAGTTGTCGTAGCCACCCAATAACTCTCTATGCTTTGACGCTGCATGGCACGCATAACTGAATACGGGTTATAGATTCCCGTCATCGCGCCAATCTGATAACCGTCATACCAAGTTTGAATCTCATCCGGATCCATGTGGTATTTACGAGAAAGTGTTATAACTTCATCTTTGGTAAATCCGAAATAACCGGCAAGCGGTCCTGGATTAACCATAGAGAATTCTTCAAAGTTATTCAATGCCGATTCAGTATTGTACTGCTTGATCGGCAATATTCCCGTCATATATACTCCTGCAAATATTCGATCCGTATAACTCGTCTTGAACATACTCCGCAGCCAATCTACGTACTGACGCATCACTTCCTCGTTATCCATCTCACGGCAAATTGCGTCCCACTCATCAATGATGAAAATGAATTGCTTATGTGTGTGCTCAACCACAGTTAACAATTGCGCCGGTAATGAATCAGATGCGTTGATATAAGCTTCGGGATAGGTCTCTACCAACTCTTGGGACAAAGCATCATTCATTTCATGAACAATTTGTCCACTTTGCGATTTGAGATTTGTCGTAAAAACACTGGCATCTAAATATATAACAGGATAGCGGTTAAGATGCTCATCAAAAGATGGATCTTGCGATATTTTCAAATCCTGAAAGAGGGAACGCGAATCACAAGAGTGATCATAATATGCACATAGCATCTTAGCAGCAAGCGACTTACCGAAACGACGCGCACGAGTGACACATAGGAACTTGCGTTGGGTACCCAACACACGATTGACATACGCAATCAGTTGCGATTTGTCAACGTACTCATCTTTCCGCACCGAAGCGAAATCTGTATTTCCTATGTTTATGAATCTACTCATTTATTAACAATCTTGGTTTTGCGTGCAAAATTACAAAAAAAAAATGACATATACAAAAGTATATGCCATTATTTTGCATTTTTTCTTCTTTTTTGCGGTTTTTACGGCTATTTGTTGCGTATTATGTCAACTATTCTCACAATATCTTCCTCACTCAACTCATGGTGCATCGGCAAACAAATTACTTGATCAGCAATCTTTGTTGCGACAGGTAGATTTGCCGCTGCTGCAGTCGGATAATCGCGGTAGGGTTCAAAAGCTGTAATCAGCGGATAGAAATACCGACGACCATATACGTTCTCTGCCTTCATCTTCTCATACAACTCATCTCGCGTCATTCCATATTGCTCTGCATCCACGAAGATTGGGAAGTAACTATAGTTATGCCGCACACCTACCATATCGTCAAAGAACCGGATTCCCTTCACGTCCTTCAATGCCTCTCGATATGCATTAGCCACCTTCTGACGAGCCTCTATGGCTGCATCTACTTGTTTCAAGTTCAGCAGTCCATACGCAGCACGAACCTCGTCCATCTTGCCATTGATACCCGGAGCCTCTACTGTCACTTCGCCACGGAAACCGAAGTTTTTAAGGTTGTCTATCTGGTGTTTCATCTCTGCACTATGGCATATAAGCGCTCCACCTTCAATGGTGTTATATACTTTTGTTGCATGGAAACTCAGTGTACTGATATCTCCTGCATTGAGTATCGATTCGCCATTCACTTTTACACCAAAAGCATGTGCTGCATCGTAGATCACTTTCAATCCGTGCTTCTTGGCGATAGCATCGATCTCCTTCGTCTTGCAGGGTTTGCCATAGCAGTGCACCGGCATGATAGCTACCGTATTCTCTGTGATAGCTGCTTCAATTTTCGCTGGATCCATGCCACAGGTTTCCTCCTCAATATCCACAAAGACCGGTTTGAGTCCATTCCACCATATAGAGTGGCTGGTTGCCACAAATGAATACGGAGTCGTTATCACTTCGCCTCTCGTCAATCCTAACGCCTGCAAAGCCGTTATAAGCGGGAGCGTACCATTGGTAAAAAGTGAAAGGTACTCAACGCCAAGATACTTGGCAAGTTCCGCTTCCAACAATTCATGATAATGCCCTGCATTGGTAATCCACTTTCGCGACCATATATCCTTCAACAATTCATTGAATTCCTCCAAATTCGGCAGCAAAGGAGATGTGACTAATATTTTATCGCTATAATTCATGCTTAATTCAGTTTAATCTCTGCGCAATCGAACCGCGGAGTGATATCTCCCGGTTCACGTCCCATCCAGCCTCCCGCTTCTATTGGACGGTTTGCCAAAGTGAAACTAATCATATCCGGCTCCATTACTAATCCACACAACTCCGAATCACGTTCAAAAGCCATAAAATCAATTGCATAATTACCCCAATTCAGAAAATTTGCCGGAATGTAATAGATTTGTTCATATTCTCCCGCATGTTTAGTTCGTTTTACATCATTTTCGGAAGCGCAAAACGAGAATATCTTCTCCCCCTGCTCGTTCTTCATATGGTATGTGAGCCAGAAACATTTCTTTGGTTCTGTGAGACGATAGCGAGTGACCAACTCCAATTCATCTGTCACACGCATCACATCCGTATAATCTCCTCCTTTGGGACGAACACCTATTTCTAGCAGTTCAAAACCATCGTTCATATATTGCGGGATGTCCCAATGTTTATAGTTATCTATCTCGCTATTCCCACGAAGATAATGACTTACTATTGGGTCAATAGGTCCCATCTCTTTAATCATTCCATTCTCCAGTAAGATTCCATTATTACATAGCGACTTCACGGAAGTCATATTATGACTGACGAAGAGGACGGTGCGGCCTTGGCCTTGGGAGACGTCTTTCATCTTGCCGATGGCTTTTTTCTGGAACTCGGCATCGCCGACGGCGAGGACTTCGTCCACCACGAGAATCTCCGGTTCGAGGAAAGCGGCTACAGCGAATCCCAGACGGACAGTCATACCCGAGCTATAACGTTTCACCGGAGTGTCAATATAACGCTCGCAACCGCTAAAATCAATAATCTCATCCAGTTTGGCTTGAATCTCTGCGCGGCTCATGCCGAGGATGGCTCCGTTCATGAAGATATTCTCGCGGCCCGTCATCTCGCCGTGGAAACCCGTGCCGACCTCTAATAGGGAACCTATTCGACCATGAGCTCGAATAGTTCCCGTTGTAGGTCCAGTTACTCTACTGAGTAGTTTAAGAAGTGTAGATTTACCGGCACCGTTCTTGCCGATGATACCGACGACGTCACCCTGCTCGACCTTGAAGTCGATGTCGCGGAGTGCCCAGACGTATTCGGAGTTGCCTTTGGAGGAACGGTCGTTGGTCTCGCCGATCTTCAGGTACGGGTCCTCTTTGCCGAGGATGTTTGTTATCCAGAAGCGCCGGATGTCATGGCTCAGTGTTTTGGTCGAAACCAGTCCCAGGCGGTACTGCTTACTTACATGTTCAAATTCTATTGCAATATTATTGCTCATATCTTCGTTTATCAATTTTTTATTTATAAATCAAAAACGCGGCGGTTATTTGTAAGTATCCGGTAGACGCGCTTTGAGTGTCTACAGCGAGAGTAGTATATTAGGGCGATTAAAGCTTACTTATTAGCGCCATAACTGGACTACGCTCGATATACGCAGGGCATCATGCGGATACGGATACGCGTTTTCGGTTTACTGTACTCACACATGTATATGTGCAACGTACATATGCATGCATGACAATTCGGGCGGCAAAGGTACGAAAAAAATCCTACATATGCAAACATATGCGAAAAAAAGTGAAAAATATTTTAGTTTTTACACTAAAAGTATTGTATATTCCAAAAAATTGTAGTACCTTTGCAGCGGAAAAATTTAAATCATTACAACTATGCTGAACCTTATTTTTACATTGATGACGCTGCCATACGCACCGGATGCGCTGGAACCGGTGATCAGTCGGCAGACGATTGAGTTTCACTACGGGAAACACCTGCAGACCTATGTGGACAACCTGAACAAACTCGTGGCCGGAACGGAGTTTGAAACGATGCCGCTGGAAGAGATTGTATGCAAGTCGCAAGGCGGTATTTTCAACAACGCAGGACAGATCCTCAACCATAATCTGTACTTTGGACAGTTTAAGAAAGTGGAGAGTGGAGAGTCAAGAGTGGAGAGTAACGCTCCTACAGGGGCTTTATTGGATGCCATCAACCGCGATTTTGGTTCGTTTGAGGCATTTAAGGCTGAGTTCGAGCAGAAAGGCGTGACACTGTTTGGTTCGGGATGGGTATGGTTGAGCGCAGACAAGGACGGCAAGTTGGTAATCACACAAGAGACGAATGCGAACAACCCCATTACAAAGGGCTTGAAACCGCTGCTGACGATGGACGTATGGGAACATGCGTATTATATTGATTATCAGAACCGTAGAGCAGCTCATCTGCAAGCGCTATGGCAGATCATTAATTGGGAGGAAATTGAGCGACGTTTCGCGAAATAGTTTAGTGTTTAGCGTTTAGAGTTTAGCGTTTAGAGTTTAGTGTTTAGTGTTTAGAGAGTTATTAACAATTTAAAAACATAAAAAATTATGAAAGACTTAAAAGGAACAAAGACCGAGAAGAACCTCATGGAGGCGTTTGCCGGTGAGTCTATGGCACGCAACAAATACACGTATTTTGCGTCGAAAGCAAAAAAAGACGGATTCGTGCAAATCAGCAAAATATTCGAGGAGACGGCTGACAATGAGAAGGAACATGCCAAGATGTGGTACAAGTACCTGAATGGCGGTTCGGTAAGCGACACCACCGCTAACCTGTTGGCAGCCGCTGAAGGCGAGAACGCAGAATGGACAGATATGTATGCTCGTATGGCTGCCGAAGCCCGTGCAGAAGGATTCGACGAGATAGCTGAGAAATTCGAGCAAGTAGGAGCCATCGAGAAACATCACGAAGAGCGCTATCGCAAGCTACTGAAGAACATCGAAGACAAGATTGTCTTCTCGCGTGAAGGAGACTGCATCTGGCAATGCTCGAACTGCGGACATATCGTAGTCGGCAAACAAGCTCCGGAAGAGTGCCCCGTTTGCAACCATCCGCAAGCGTATTTCCAACTGTTGGCAGAGAACTACTAAATACCGATAGATATTCAGTATTGTCCCATTATAATTAAACAAAAACGAAACAAAAACCCTTTTGAATGCTTTGGAGCTATGCTCTATGTGTAGTTTGCTGTTAATAACTCCATGAGTAAACTCCCGATAGTTCTAACCATCAAACTCCACACTCTAACGAGTTAAAGCATTTAAAAGACATAAACATAACATAAAAAAACAATACTTAAATATCATAACAGAACAGCCCGCCGATTGGCGGGCTGTTTGAATAAGATTGTTTGTTATATACCTGCGATTAGTCAACTTGACTACCGAGGATGTTAAAGGCCTTATCACCCTTGAGGATGACGATTTGACCATTGCGGATGACTTTGACAGCTTTCTCGGAAGCATTGAGGTCTTCGATAGCTTCGCCTTGGTCAACAACGACGTAGATGCAACCTGCGAACCAGTCGTCACCACCGTCATAGTTCGGGCGGAAATAGATGGTGCGAGCACCAGTTTCCGTAATCTCACCATGCTCGCCGTAAGCATTTCCTTCGCCCTCCGGGAACCAAGTCTTGATATTCTCGCCATCCTCAGAATAAACAACTTTGATGATGTATTCAGGAGACAAGAACATTTTTGCCACATACTCGCCTTCTTGAGCCGGATTAGCCTCAAATTTGTAGTCCGCATCGATTTTCCAATCGGTGTGGTTACCGACAATGTAATAACCGCTCTTGTCCACGGGTTGCGGGTCCGGATCCTTAGCAGGGAAGACGATGTCGAGCGAGTTGGTCTCGAAGGTCCATGTGAAGGAGTATTTACCGGTAATGTCGGCCTGAAGAACCATGTTATCGTTCTCGTTCATGGTGATGCCATCCGCGTGGGTGAACTCACGATGGAAGGTGTATCCGTTGGAACGCCATTCGCCATTGAGTTTGATTTTGAACTCATACGTACCGGCAGGAATATTATCCTCCACGAGCGTAGCGGTCTTCTTGTCTGCCGAGAGAACAAACGGAATCTCCGCCGACCAGTCAGTCATGCTACCGATAACCGTTACCGTCGGGTCTTCGGGTTGCGGTTCGGGACCGGGACCCGGATCAGGCGCAGAGCCTTTCTTGATAAGTTCGAGTTTAGCCACCCAGATGCAAGCCTCGCCGGAAGTGCGGCATACGCGCAGGTATGTAGCATTCGAAACGCCAGCAGGTACCGTAAAGGTAGATTGAGCAGGAGCACCTTCTTCCGCCAGCACTTGCGGGTCAGCAGTGGTCATGAATGAAGCCTGCGGGCTGGAAGCGTTGACATCCGCAAAGAACTGAATCGAGAGACGATAGGACTTGTCGTCACTGGTACGGAAGTCCGCCAACACGATTTGGTCCTCAGCATTCACGCTGCCGTTCTTGAGTTCGATACCGATATAATAACCGCCGGCGAGGTCGCCGTTGATTTTCAGACAGGAGTTACCGCGTTGACCAGCGCCTACGAGCACGCGTTCATCGGACTTGGACACCCATGAGTCACCGCCGACCTCCGTACCCTTGGAGGTCGAACCGATACCATTCCACATATAGAGCGAGCCTTCAGCGGGCGTAGCAGCATACTTGGTCCAGTAGCCGCCGCCTCTATCCCATACGCCCTCATCCATGATGTAGAGGTTTTCGCCGTAAGGGATGGACATCTCATTGGTCTCATTCCACTTGTTCGCCAAGATATTCTCCTTCTTGGAGGGATCCATGCGGTAGAAAATCACATTATCAGGCAGGTCACCTACTACGGCAGAGTAGATACCGTCTTCGCCCGGTACCAGCGCGAGGTCAAACCACGTTGAGGGGGTCTTCACCGCAAAGCGTGCGTTGTCTTTACGCCAGTTCTCATTCGGATGGAAGAAAAGCGTTGTAGCCGACATACTCAAGGCAGCCGTTAACGCCATCAAAAGAGCTAAAGATTTTTTCATATCCGTAAGTTGTTTAGTTTGCAAAAGAGGGGCGCAAATGCGTCCCTCTTATTGCATGATTGTCGTGATTAACGAATTCTTTGTCCGAAGGCATTGAAGCTCTTGTCGCCCTTCATGATGATAACCATTCCGTCGCGAACAACCTTCACAGCTTTACCCTCAGCCAGCGTCTCCTCGATGCCGGTAGTACCACCTGCAAGAACGACTCTAATCTCTGTGAAACGAGCCTGAGAAGCCAAATCCTCTACCTCATAAGAAGTTGCATTAACGGTAACCTCTTCATCCAAGCCACCGGTCTTGCCACCGGTAGTGGTGAAGTAAATGGTAGCAATCGTTGCAGAAGAAGTGATTGACAACGAACCGTGTGCATAGCAACGGAGAGACTCGTCTGCGCAGTAGCCCTTGCTGTATGTGAACGTTACGCCACCCTTGGTAGCAGAAACTTCACTACCGGTGTTTGCAGTACCTTGGCCGATGAAATCTTCTCTTGTGAAGACAATATCATCACCCGGCTCTACCGGAGGAACTTCGCCTGCCTCATAGGTAATATTGAGAGTAGAACCGTGGTACGAAGTTGCATGAACAGCAATGTTGCCATTAGCTTCTACAGTAACAGTACCGGAAATCATGTAGTACGGGTTGTAGTACTCACCGTCCATCATACCTACGTAGCAACCGTAGTCATATTCATCATCGCCACCCGGGGAAGCAAAGAAGGTACCTTCTGCCTCAGAGTCGCTAATCTGGTATGTACCAGCGGGGATAGCACCAGCATAGGAAGATGCGAAGAACTCAAGCGAAGCCCAGTTATCGTCTGCATCAGACAATTCGATGTAAACAATACCATAGTCTGCGGTGTAGTCCTCAATCTTACAGTTCGTAGCAGCAATGTTGATGGTGGTAACCTCCGTCGGCTCATAGTCATAGTTGTACTCACCCTCTTCGCCTTCGCCGCCTTCGCCGCCTTCTCCACCTTCGCCGCCTTCGCCGCCTTCGCCGCTGCCACCGCCTTCACCAAGGGTAACTGCGATTTCGGTGAAACGAGCCTGGGAAGCCAAATCTTCAACCTCGTACGAGTTAGAACCAACCGTTACTTCCTCGTCCAAACCACCGGTCTTGCCACCAGTTGTGGTAAAGTTGATTTTTTCGATAGTTGACGAAGCAGTAATCGACAAAGCGCCATGCGCATAGCAACGAAGCGACTCGTCAGCACAGTAACCTTTACTGTAAGTGAATGTCACTCCGCCTTTAGTTGCAGAAACTTCACTACCGGTATTTGCTGTTCCTTGTCCAGCAAAATCATCTTTCGTGAAGGTCACTACATCTGCCATCATGCTACCTGCGAAAAGCACAGCAGCAATTAAAGAGAAAAATTTCTTCATGATAAAAGAATTTTAAGTTAATAATGTTAATTAGTTATAGTAGTTTTGCAAACTATACTTTACAAAATCGCCGCAAAGTTACAACTATTTTTTGAAACCTCCAAATTTATTTGGAAAAAAAATCATTTTTTCCGTGCGGCGTAGAAAAGTTGAACAGAATTAAAGAGATTTTGCCATATTATATACGCCGCCGCACCGAGTGAAGCGAGCGGGTCGAGATACATCTGCGCCATCCACACGCCCAACGAGGTGTTTTTCTGTCCGAAAGCCTGTCCGGCCGTGATTTTGCTGACGCCCTCCATTGTCTTAGGAGCCGCAGCGGGATTGATAAGCACGTCCTGATAGTCCTTTCCCTTGCTGGGCGCCGGAAGTTTATAGCCGATGAGTTTACCGAGCCCGAACTGCACCAGACAGGCGAAGAAAGACAATACTAATAAAATTAGTATATTGGTCATTTGTGACTGGTAACTGGTAATCACATCGCTCGTTACCACTGCCGTGAGGACGATGATGGAGCACACCCAGAGATAGAAAGGCACTTTCGCCCATTGAACAGGCAGTTCAAATTGGCGAGTGGTAGTTGGTCGTTCGTCGTTTGTCGTTAGTCGTTCGTCGTTGGTAGTTGGTCGTTTGTCGTGATGCCGATAATACCAATTAAAACCGAGACGCAGAAGCCAGGCGGCAAAGAAAGGCACCAACAGCAGCGGAGCGATGCGGCTGAGGATAAGCAGAAAAGCCGGCCAGAAAGTCATCTCAGAAGCCGTATATACCAAGGGAAAGAACGCCGGCACGATGATAGAGGTAGCGAAATTGCTGAGCAGCGTAAAGGTCGTGAGGTTCTGTATTGAACCGCCTAACTTACCGGCGATGATGGGCGCCGCCGTGGCGGTCGGCATGATAAAACACAGCATCATTCCCTGCGCCAGAAAACCTATATGCGTCGTATAGTACACCGCGGCATAGACACCCAGACTCAACGTTATCTGGGTGAAGAGCACCACCCAATGCCACTTATGCAGACGGAGGTCCTGCGGGTTGACCTTGCAGAAGGTGAAGAACAACATAAAGAAAATCAGCCACGGGAGGATGGGACTCAACGGCAGGAACCACTTATAACCTACAGCGCCGATGAGCATGGACATCCAAAGGGCGTGGGAATCAAACTGACGTTTGACATTTGTGATTTGTGATTTGTCACTTGTCATTGCCCCATTTTTCCACAATTTCGTCCATGATACGGAACACCTCTTCGACCGTGTCGGCGCGAAGGAGGGCGATACGTGTCTGCTTGAAGTCTGCGAGTCCTTTGAACACCGGCGAGGCCGCAAAATGACGGCGCGAATGGATGATACCTTTGCGCTCGTCGTTGCCGCACCATTGGATGGAAGCCAAAACGTGCTCTTTGAGCACGGCGACTTTGTCTTCCATGGTTATCGGACGAGTCAGACGAATCGGACTTGTCGGGGTGAGCGCTTCGCGCATTTCGGCGAAGAGCCAGGGGGCGCCAAAGGTGGCGCGGCCAATCATGACGGCATCCACGCCGTAGCGGTCAAAGCACTCTTTCGCGCGCTCAGGCGTACACACGTCCCCGTTACCTATAATAGGTATATGCATACGCGGGTTGTTCTTCACCTCGCCGATAAGGGTCCAGTCCGCTTCGCCGCGATACATCTGCGAGCGAGTCCGACCATGAATGGCAAGTTCGGCGATGCCGAGGTCCTGGAGGGCAAGCGCTAAATCGACAATGAAGTAGGAATCCGAGCCTACCCCCGTCCCCTCCCTAAAGGGAAGGGAATCAAGTCCCAGCGGATTGACTCTTGGGATGAGGTCTTTCTCGTCCCAGCCGAGGCGGGTTTTGACGGTTACAGGCGTGTGAACGGCATCCACGACGGCTTTGGTGATGGCAAGCATCTTCGGCACATCACGCAGCAGTCCTGCGCCGGCACCTTTGCCCGCCACTTTCTTGACAGGACAGCCGAAATTGATATCTATGAAGTCCGGATGCGCCTGCTCGACGATACGCGCGGCATCCGCCATGGCCTCGGGTTCACGCCCGTAGATCTGAATGGCGACGGGTCGTTCGGCATCATGAATCGTCAGTTTGCGCGTAGTAGAAGCCACGTCACGGACGAGTGCGTCCGCATTGACGAACTCGGTATATACGCGGTCCGCTCCGTAGCGTTTGCATAACGCACGGAAAGCCGGATCGGTGACATCCTCCATAGGAGCCAAGAACAAACCGCGCGGTTTGCTCGACCGTCCTTCGGACTGACAGACCGTTTCACTGACAGACCGCTGCGCTGAAAGACCGTTCACTTCGTTCACTGAAAGACTTATTTGTTATTCAAAGTCGGATAACTGATACGGTGATGATTCATGGCCGTGAGGCGGGCGGTGAAGACACGACGGATATCCTCTACATCCTTGAAACTCAGCGGAGAAGCGGAGAACTGTCCGTCTGCTATCTGGGCATCAATCATTTGGTTTACTGCTGCAGAGATAGCTTCTTCGGTGAACTCCGTGAGACTGCGCGAACGCGCTTCTATAGCATCCGCCATCATGAGGATTGCGCCTTCTTTGGTGGTGGGTTTGGGTCCTCCGTATCGGAAGAGCGACTCATCCACTTTCTCTTTGGGGTTAGCGTTACAATAGGTATTATAGAAATAGCGGACGAGCGAGGTACCGTGATGAGTCGTGATGAAGTTGATGACCACTTCGGGAAGATGGTTTCTCCGCGCTATTTTCTCTCCTTCCGTGACGTGCGCGATAACGACCTGTGCGGCATCCCGCGGGTCCATTTTCAGCAGCGGGTTGTCCGTTCCGTTCTGGTTCTCTACATAGTAGAGGGGGTCGGTTATCTTCCCTATATCATGATAGAGCGCTCCTGTACGGACGAGGAGTGCGTTGGCTCCGACGGCTTTCGCCGCTTCCGCTGCGAGGTTGGATACCTGCATGGAATGCTGGAAAGTGCCGGGTGCGCGTTCTGCAAGCGTATGGAGCAGTTCGGAATTGATATCTGTCAGTTCGACAAGGGTGATAGAAGAGATGAAACGGAAGAGTTTCTCAAACGTATAAATCAGTCCGTAACAGCCGATGGTGAGGAGTGCGCAGATGAAGAAATAGAGATACATCCACGGGTCCGCAGATTTCATATCTCCCGTCTGCGCAAAGGTGATGGCGGTATATGCCACGGTCTGCACGAGGAGTATCCATGCGGCTGTCTGCACGAGTTGTGCGCGACGCGTCATGTCACTCAACGAAGAGACGGCCACCATACCTACGACAATCTGGATGAAGAAGAACTCCACCGGAGCAGGTACCACTATCGAGACGATGAGGACGGTAGTGAAATGCAGGAAGAGGGCAGTACGGGAGTCGAAGAAGACACGTGTGAGGATGGGCACCCATGCAAACGGAATGAGATATACCGAGAGGTGGAAGCGAAGCGCCAAACATGAGAGTGCGATGACGATGAACATCTGCAGGCAGAAGAACATCACCGTGGAGACAGAGCGCAGGTAAACGATGCGGAAGACATACAGATAGACGACAAACAGGCAGAGGAAAAGCGCCACCAAGATGGACTCGCCGAGGATAGAGAGCGTGCGCTGCTTATGACCGATGGACTCGTCTTCGTACGCCCGGCGAAGCGACTGCAGGACTTGGTATGTATGGTCGGTCACTATCTCGCCTTTATCGATGATTTTCTCGCCTTTCTGCACCATGCCTTGCGTCGGCGAGACGGTGGAGAGCAGTTTGGAACGGAAGTCCTCCGTTTTCGCAGTATCAAGAACGAGGTTGACTGCACAATCGTATCCGAATTTCTTATGCGCCGTCATAGGCGTATATACTTCGGAGAGAGGGTATTTGTTCTGATTGAGGGTGATGCGTGAATATCCTTGCGCCTGCAACCACTCCATGGTCTCAAGCGGCACTACCTTCACTTCACGCTGTACGCGCGGTATATATTTGAAGAAAGGCGCGAAGGTAGAGAGAAGTTGCTGCTGGTCTTTCCCCAGTTGCTCATCAGTCTTGTATATCGGGAAGTCTATGTCGGCGGTAAGATTGGAATACCCCCAGGGTTTACCTACCTCGTAATGATACCGGAAAGTATTATTATAGCGCGGGAAGAGGAGAACAATCACCGCAGCCAACACAACGAATATGCCCAGACGAAAGACTGTTGAAGCATATTTCGAATTAAAGATTGAAGGTTGAAGATTGAATAATTTCATATAATCACGATCTTTTATTTCTAAAGAATTCCTGTATCAATTCGCGGCATTCGTCTTCAAGCACTCCGGTTGTGACGGAGGCTTTGGGATGAAACGCGCGGGGAGAATACGTGGCATAACCACGTTTGGGGTCTGGTGCGCCATACACGACACGGCTTATCTGCGCCCATCCGATGGCTCCGGCGCACATGACACAGGGTTCAACGGTGACGTAGAGCGTCGCGTCTGGCAGGTATTTGCCGCCAAGGGTCTGCGTGGCGGCCGTGATGGCCTGTATCTCAGCGTGCGCGGTGACGTCTGCGAGTGTCTCGGTGAGATTATGTCCGCGACCGATAATTTGGTTATTGGAGACGATAACGCAGCCGATGGGGATTTCATTAGCGGAGAGCGCTTTATGTGCCTCGCTTAAAGCGACACGCATATATCGCTCGTCCGCTGACCGCTCCGCTGTTAGACCGGCTTCGCCTGTTAGACCGCTTACGCTGTTAGACCGCTGCGCTGTTAGAAATTTAGACAGTTCTTCGGGATGGTCTTCGAAATGATTGCCGATGACAACGATGGAAGCGCCGGCCTCGAAGGCGGCGTTCATAGCTTCAGGCGTACGGATTCCTCCGCCGACGATGAGGGGGATAGAGACATTGGCTTTGACGGCACGAATGATGTCCGGCGAGACCGGAGTAATGGCACCGGAACCGGCTTCGAGATAGATGTATTGTTTGCCCATCATCTCAGCGGCGATACAGGTGTCTATTATTGTTTGAAGGTCTGATGGGTTGAGGGGTTTGGTGCCTGTTACACGCATGGTGGACGTCTCCACTCCGCCGTCGATGAGGATATAGGCCGTTGGGACGAAATTCACCTTCGCATCATGGATTGCACGTGCCGCCTTAATCTGCTGACCAACAAGATATTCGGGGTTGTTTCCGGACAATAAAGAGAGGAAAAGAACCGCATCCACTTTGGGACTAAATTGGGTGGCATCTCCCGGAAATAAGATGATTGGAATTTGGTCGTTTGTCGTTTGTCGTTTGTCGTTGGTCAGTTTCGCTCTCAGGGCACGGATGAAGTCGGTAGGGTCACCACCGGTGGAACCGCCCACGAAGATATAGTCGGGGCGGCAGTCCTCAGAGATTGGCAGACGCGAGAGGTCGGCTTTCTCAGGATCCAACAAAAGGGCGAGGCCTTTTTCACATTTACCTATTTTCTCATTTCCACATATACTCATTTTTTCCATTCGAAGGTCTCAACCATTTTTATGACATCTTTTCTCAGGTATTCATATACCGGCGCGAGGGAGTCGGCGTTGGGCGGACAGTTACAATATACCGAAGCACGGAAGAAGTGTTTCGTAGAGTCGGTGACGAAGAACTGGCACGAAGAAGCGGTGTTGCCTTCAAGATCGAAGAGCACGCCATAAACGTGCGCTTCCGGATGACTGTACTCGCGCTCCGGAATAGAAGTGGCATACGATGCATTCCGATAGACAAATTCGAGCGCATCATTGGTCAGTTCGCGGAGGTTATTCCGCACGGGCTTGTACGAACAATGGATAGTGGCGTCCAACGCCGGATAATAGAGGTTTATCCAATAGGGTTCGTCGCTACGGGGTTGCACTTGTGCATTCTTTGACAATTGAAAATTGAAAGGCGAAAGGAACAAGGACTCTAACGGCACGTAGGCTGTGTCGGGCGGGGTGATGCGATAGTAGGCGTAGGGTTTTGGTGTACTTCCTTTCGAGCAGGACAAGCACGAAAGGAGTACAAAATTAAAAATTAAAAATTCAAAATTACGAATTCTATTTTTTTGCCAAAAGTCCATTTTACTCCAAATTACGGCACAAAGGTACGAGTTTAAATTCAAAATTCAAAATTCAAAATTCAAAATTAGTCGTCAATGGCACAAAAAGTCACATTTTTTCAAAAAAAGTACGCGCGCGCTTGCACATATTAAAAAATAGTTGTATATTTGCACGATTTTTGGAATAGTATCGAATCCTCTCATTTTTAAAATCACGGGATATATACAGAGTATATATAGGATGCAGGATGATACGACATTACTCCGTAAACACCCCAACATTACCAGCTTCACAATCATATGACAGACCATCAGAACAACTATTGCGTCATCATGGCGGGCGGAATCGGGAGCCGGTTCTGGCCGTACAGCAGGGCTGAGAAGCCGAAGCAGTTTTTGGATTTTTTCGGAACCGGTCGAAGTCTGCTGCAGATGACGGTGGACCGCTTCCGTCCGATTATTCCGATTGAGAACGTGCTTATCGTGACGAATGTAGCGTACAAGGACCTGATACTGGAACAGATACCAGATTTGAAGGAAGAGCAGATATTATGCGAGCCGGCGAGGCGGAATACCGCTCCGTGTATCGCGTATGCGGTGGCGGCTATCAAGCACAAGGCGCAGAGCGGCAAATGGCGCGAGACGAATATCGTGGTGGCGGCAAGTGACCACTTGATTTTGGAGGAGGAGAAATTCAGGGAGACCATACTACAGGCGTTTGCGTTCACGGGCAAGAACAAGGCGATTTGTACATTGGGTATGAAGCCGACGCGGCCGGAGACAGGGTATGGGTATATTCAATTTGCCAGACGCAAATTGATTGAGCGCAAGCAAAGCTTGCTCAATGATAAAATGAGCGCGGCAAAGCCGCTCAATGATGGTATTTATCCGGTGAAGGAGTTTAAGGAGAAGCCGGACTTGGAGACGGCGAAGATGTATTTAGAAAGCGGGGACTACTTATGGAACAGCGGTATATTCATCTGGAGTTTAGAGACCATCAACGACGCATTCAAGCGCTACCTGCCGGAAGTGGCAGAGATTTTCAAGCGCGGCAAAGATGTCATCTGTACGAAAGACGAACGTGCGTTTATCGAAGAGAACTTCCCGCTTTGCCCGAATATATCCGTGGACTACGGCATCCTGGAAAAGGCGGACAATGTGTATGTACTGCCGTCGAGTTTCGGTTGGAGCGATTTGGGCACATGGGGCAGTCTGTATGAGTTGAGCGAGAAAGACGAACACGGCAACGTGAGTCTGCACAGCGAGGCGCTGTTCCATGAGGCGGAAGGAAATATTGTAGTGCTGGAAAGCGGGAAGACGGCGATTGTGCAAGGCGTGGAGGACATGATTATTGCGGAGGAAGCGGGACAGTTGCTGATTTGTCGCCGCAAAGACGAACAGCAGATAAAGCAGTTTGTAGAAGAGATAAAAGGTTAATAGCCATGCCATTCGGATAGCGTATGATACTCCTCAAAAAACATGCGGCCCCGCATTCGTTCTTTTGCGGACCCCAACCGCAAAAGAACGTTTTTGCCGGAGTACATACTAATCTTCCGCTAATGCGGAGGCTATTAACCTGAAGGAGACAACAAACTGCAGTGAGGGAGAGAGAGAAAAAAAACAAACTAATTACTTAATACTTAAACACATCATGAGTTATCTTAATTTTGACAAGACGGTACTTGTTAATCTGGAGCGGTCGCTTCAGAAAGAGATGATTCGAACGAACCGTGCAGGCGTGTACAACTCGACCACGTTAGTCGATTGCAACACGCGTAAGTACCACGGCCAGTTGGTGATGCCTATTCCGGAGTTGGGCGATGACAATTTCGTATTGCTCAGTTCATTGGACGAGACAGTAATCCAACACGGCGCGGAGTTCAACCTCGGTCTGCACGAGTACGGCGAGAACCATTTCAGTCCGAACGGGCACAAGTACATTCGCGAGTTTGACTGCGAAGTTATCGCACGCACGACGTATCGTGTAGGTGCGGTGGTTCTACAGAAAGAGCGGCTGTTAGTCAGTTTCGAGCCGCGCGTGTTGATTCGCTACACGCTGTTGGAGAGCGGAAGTCCGACGAAACTGCGTTTCCGTCCGTTCCTTGCTTTCCGCAATGTGAATGAGTTGACGCACGAGAACCCGCTGGCCAATCCGAATATGGAGGACTGCGAGAACGGCCGTTACAACCGCATGTATCCGGGTTTCCCGAACCTGTACATGCAGTTCAGCAAGGAGGTTGAGTATCACCATGACCCGCAGTGGTACAAGGATATCGAGTACCGCAAAGAGCGCGAGCGCGGATATGCATTCAAGGAAGATCTGTTGGTACCGGGTTACTTCGAGTTACCGATGAAGAAAGGCGAGAGCGTGATTTTCGCAGCGGGTGTGACAGAGTGCAAGACGGGTCAGTTGAAGACCGTATGGAAGAAAGAGTTGGAGCGCCGTAACCGTCGCGACGACATGTTCAGCACGCTGAAGAACAGCGCGAGTCAGTTCTACAAACGCGAAGGCGACAAGTGCTATCTGTTAGCCGGTTTCCCGTGGTTCAAAGCCGACGCCCGTACGACATTCTTCAGTGTAGCGAGCTGCACGTTAGATATCGACCGTCCGGAATACTGGGACGCCATCATCAACAAGACGGCCATCGACGAGATTCTGAAGTTCATGAACGGCCGCGGCAACGAGATAAAGATGACGGGCATGGACGAGCCGGATGTGCTATTGTGGTTCATTCGCGCCTGTCAGAAATATGCGCACAAATACACCGTACGTGAGGCGGCTGAGTTGTACGGCGAGTTATGCTTGAATATCATCAACTGGTACCGCAAGCAGAACCATCCTCGTGCACGCCTTCACCAGAACGGTCTTATCTGGGTGGACGGCACTCAACGTCCGGCGACCTGGATGAACGCATTGGAGAACGGTTGGCCTATCACTCCGCGTACAGGATATATCGTTGAGACGAACGCGCTGTGGTACAACGCGATGCGTTTCACGGCAGAGATGCTCCGTGAGATGGGTAAAGAGACGAGTGCCGACCTGATGGAGTATCAGGCAGAGATCAGCAAAGACGCGTTCGTCAAGACTTTCTGGAACGGATTGTATCTGAATGACTATGTTATTGACTACTATCAGAACAAGGAAGTCCGCCCGAACATGATTTGGGCAGTCGGTCTGCCGTACAGTCCGCTGGACAAGAAACAGCAGAAGGCGGTGGTAGATATATGCACGAAGGAGTTGCTGACGCCGAAGGGTCTGCGTAGTCTGAGTCCGAAGAGCGGCAGTTACCGTCCGATGTACACGGGTACGGTAAGTCAGTTGGAACGCGAGCGGACGCTGCATAACGGCGTTGTATGGCCTTCGACGATTACAGCCTATTCACGTGCGTACATGAACGTCTATAAATACAGCGGCGCCAGTTTCATGGAGCGTCTGTTAGTCGGTTTCGAAGCCGAGATGGACGAGTTGACGATTGGTACGCTGAACGAGTTCTACGACGGCAACCCGCCCTACAAGGGCCACGGCGGCATGAGTAGTGCGCCGAGTGTGGCGGCAGTGATAAGTTTGTTGGATACGCTGCGTAAATATGAACGTGAAGCCGCTGAGAAGGCTGCTCAAGAGGCACAAGAAGGAAAGGAGGCACAACAATGAAAGCATTAATGTTCGGTTGGGAGTTTCCTCCCCATATCTTAGGCGGTTTAGGTACTGCCAGTTACGGTCTGACGCGCGGCATGAGTGAGCAGAAAGACTTAGAAATCACTTTCGTCATCCCGAAACCATGGGGCGACGAGGACCAGTCGTTCCTGCGCATCATCGGCGCCAACAGCGTACCTGTCGTATGGAAAGACGTCAATTACGACTACGTGAAAGAGCGTCTTGCCGGCCGGATGAGTCCCGAGGAGTATTACCGTCTGCGGGACGGTATCCGCTACGACTACCGTCGTATCGGCACGGACGACTTAGGTTGCATCGGTTTCTCCGGCCGCTATCCGGACAACCTGATTGAAGAGATAGGCAACTACGAGGCCGTAGCGAGTGTGTTAGCGCACAGTTTAGATTTCGATATCATCCACAGCCACGACTGGCTGACCTATCCGGCAGGTGTGTTCGCCAAACATATCAGCGGCAAGCCGCTGGTTATCCACGTGCATGCCACCGATTTCGACCGCAGCCGCGGTAACGTGAACCCGACGGTTTACGCCATTGAGAAACGCGGTATGGACGAGGCGGACCACATCATGTGCGTAAGCAACCTGACACGTAACACTGTCATCGAGAAATATGGTCAGGACCCGCGCAAGGTAAGCACGGTACACAATGCCGTTGAGCCTCTAGCTCATCCGGAGGAGTTCCAGAAGCCGCCCCGCAAGGACAAGTTGGTTACTTTTCTTGGTCGTATCACGATGCAGAAGGGACCGGAGTACTTCGTGGAAGCCGCAGCGCGCGTGCTGAGCAAGACGGACGGCGTTCGCTTTGTGATGGCCGGCAGCGGCGACAAGATGGCAGAAATGATTGACCTCGTCGCCAAACGCGGTATCGCCGACAAGTTCCACTTCCCGGGCTTCATGCGCGGCAAGCAGGTACAGGAGATGCTTGCGATGAGCGACGTATATATCATGCCGAGTGTGAGTGAGCCGTTCGGTATCAGTCCGTTAGAGGCGATGCAGGTAGGCTGTCCGTCAATTATCAGTCATCAGTCCGGCTGCGCGGAAATCCTGCAGCACGCCATCAAGACCGACTACTGGGACATTGACGCGATGGCTGACGCCATCTACGCGATTGTCAAATATCCGGCGATGTATAAGAGTCTGCACGAGTTAGGCTGCGAAGAGGTGAACAACATCAAGTGGGCCGACGCGGGACTGAAAGTAAGACGGATTTATGACGGCGTGATAAATCACACGTTGTAAAGTTGAAAGTTGAATGTTGAAAGAAGTTTTCAAGTTCAAAGTTTACAGTTTAAAGTTAAAAGATAATTTATTCGTATTATGAAAAATATATGTTTTTGCTTTCAGATGCATGCACCTTATCGTCTGAAACGTTACCGTTTCTTTGAGATCGGTCATGATCATTACTACTACGATGACATGGCGACGGAAGAACACGTAAACTGGTTGGTTGAGACCTCGTATATGCCGTTGTGCCAGACCATCCGCGACATGATTAGCCTGAGTAAGGGTAAGTTCCACTGTGCGCTGAGCGTGAGCGGAACGATGATTGAGATGTTCGAGCAGTTCAATCCTGAGATGATTGACATCCTGAAGGAGTTGGCATCCACCAAGGCCGTTGAGTTCCTTGCTACGCCGTACAGTTATTCGCTGGCATCTGAGTACAACGAGAGCGAGATGAAAGAGCAATTCAAGAAACAGGGTGAGTTGTTAGAGCGCATCTTCGGCGTGAAGGCACAGACCGTATGGAACACGGAGTTGCTGTACACGGACGAGACGGCTTATAACCTGAACAAGTTGGGTTACAAGACCATCTTGAGCGAAGGTGCAAAGCATATTCTAAGTTGGAAGAGCGCCAACCATGTATATCAGTCGGCAGCTGCTCCGAAGATGAAAGTGCTGTTGCGCAACACCAATCTGAGCGATGAGTTGAGTTTCCATTTCTCGGATCCGGGTTGGCCTAATTTCCCGATTGACGCAGAGAAATACGCAGACCAGTTGAAGGCGCTGCCGGAAGAAGATGAAATCATCAACATCTGGGTAGGTGCTGAGACGTTCGGTGTTCGTCAGAACGCCGGTACCGGTATCTTCGACTTCCTGAAGGCGTTGCCGTATTTCGCTTTGGAGCGTGAGATGGGCTTTATGACCCCGGCAGAGGCATCGAAGAAACTGACAGCGGGTGACGTGCTCTCGAGTCCGTATCCGTTAACATGGAGCGGTGAGGCAAAAGACCTGAGCATCTACACGGGCAATGACCTGCAGCAAGAGGCCATCAACAAGTTGTTCGCCGTAGCAGAGCGTGTACATCTTTGCCAAGACAAAGCGCTGAAGACCAATTGGTTACGTCTGCAAGATGTGAACTATCTGCATTACATGAATCACATCGACCAAGGCGAGACACAGTATGAATCGGCATACGACGCGTTCATCAACTATATGAACGTGCTGTCCGACTTCCTGCAGAGTGTGGAGGAGCAGTACCCGACCACCATCGAGAACGAGGAGTTGAACGAGCTGCTCAAGACCATCCGCAACCAAGAGGAGGAAATCCAGGCGCTTCAAGCGAAGTTGAAGAAAAAAGGATAGTGGCGAGAGCTGAGAGTTGAGAGTTGAGAGCTGAGAGTTGAGAGCTGAGAGTTGAAAGAAGTCTTCGAATAGTTAGTTGAGAGTCAAGAGACTTTATATCGTATTAGTGCTGTTGGCAGCGACCCTTGCGGCCGCTGCCAAGCAGCCGCGTATCAAGACCGAAATACGGACATGGACGATGCCTTCGTTTAGTGCAGTGGCAGACACGATTGCGTTTACAGACACGGCAACGCTGAACTTCGTAGACGTGGATGTGCAGCAGAACTATTCGCTGAGTAATGCGATGAACGGCAACGTATTAGTGTCACACATCGAGTCACGCGTGGTACGAGACCGCTTGAAGACGATTGACGACCCATTCGCATGGAGTCTGACACCGTATGTGGTGACGCCGCAGCAACAGCGATATTTCAACACCACCACTCCCTACTCGACCGTCTCATACAAACGCGGATTCGTGATCGGGCATGAGGAGCACGACCTGGATTTCCTTTTCACCGGAAACATCGGACGAAAGACGAATTTAGGTATTGAGATGGATTATCTCAATTCGGTGGGGCATTATGCCAACACGGCGGGAAAGGTTTTTCGCGGAAGTGTGTGGGGAAGTTATACGGGCGCCCATTACAGCATGCACGCGGCGTTCGGGTGGAGTCAGCTGAGCACGTTCAACAACGGTGGATTACAAGACGTAGAAGATTTAAAGAGTTCGTTGAACGCCGAAGACCTGCCTGTATGGTTGAATGCGATGACGGGCTACCGATACCTGAGCGGCTACCTGCATAACCAATACGCCATCACCAAAGAACGCGAGTATCACGACTCGATAGAAGTGGTAGAAGACGGGCAGCGCGTAAAGCGGGACACTATTAAAGTGGAGCACATTCCGCTCATTACCTTCAGTCATATTTTCGAGACGAACAACTCGAACCGGCGCTACGTAGAGCAGGTTGCCGAGCAGGGCTTCTATGACACGATTTATTACAACGCCAACGAGACGAATGACCGCTCGGACGTACTGACCATCCGCAACACGGTAGCAGTAACTTTCTGCGAGGCATACAACCGCAAGTTGAAGTTCGGCGCGAGTGTATTTGCGATGAACGAGTGCCAGCGGTTCCTGATGGACAGCATGGGCTACGACAGCATTAGCAAATACCGCTGGTACAACAACACGTTTGTCGGCGGCGCGATACACAAACACAGCGGTTCGCACGTGCTATACACCGTAGAAGGACAAGTGTGCGTGGTGGGTTACAAAATCGGCGAGTTCGACGTACACGGGAAGTTAGACACGAAATTCAACGTAGGCGGCGCTCCGCTTTTAGTCAGTGCACGGGCATACGCAAAGAGCGAGAAACCGAGTCCGTATTTGCAGTATTTCCGCTCCAACCATCTCGTATGGGACAATAACTTCGGATTCAGTTACCGTTTTATGGGTGGCGCGACGGTGAGTTACGGTTACCAATGGTTGAAGCCTCGGGTGGATTTCAATTTTGAGAACATCACCCATCCTATCTTCTTTGATGCCAAGAGTTGGAAACCTCATCAGTACGAGGGCAACGTACAGATTATCACGGCGGATGTGGGGTTAGACGTGACAACCCCATGGGTGAACTTAGAGAACCGCGCCGTGATACAACACACGACAAATGACAGCGTGATGCCGGTACCGCTGGTCATATTACAACACCGGCTTTATTACCACGGCACGTGGTTCAAGGCGCTGGATGCGCAGATTGGCGTGGACCTACGTTACTTCACGCGCTATCATGCGCCGGTACTATGTCCGGAGACGGGAATGTTCGCCGTACAAGGACAAACCCTAATAGGCAATTATCCATGGATGAGCGTGTATGCTAATTTCTATGTCCGTTCGATCCGCTTGCGGTTCTTCGCACATTACCAGCATTTCAACCACTTATTCATGCGCGACAATATAAATTATATGGCGATGCCGGGTTACCCCACCAACCGCGACACTTTCCGAGCCGGTTTGGCATGGCATTTTTATAATTAGTTTGAAGTTGTTTGAAATGGTTTGAAGTTGTTTATGATAGTTACACAAAATTTGAATAGGATTATCATCTACTCGCAAGATGAGGCGGAGCGATTGATGAGTCCGGCGGTGGAGGCGGAACATTTCCTGCTGGCCATTCTCCGGCTGATTGAATGTTCGGCATATGACCTGCTGCTTCGTGCACATTTCCGTCCTCAGGAGGCGAAGGAGCAGATTGAGGAGTCAGTGCGCGGTGAAGGAGAGCTTGCCGAGCAGGTTCAACGGAGCACACAGGCAGAACGTATCTTACGCATCGCGGAAGGCATCAGTCGTGAATACAACGCGGATGCGGTGGGTTCGGCTCACCTGCTATTGGCGATCATGCGCGAGGAGGTGAACAGTGCCGCAGCGTATTTAGAGGAGACGTGGGGACTGAGTTATCAGCAGTTGGTAGAGTTGTACGGTCAGCCGCATTACAGTGCGGACGCGCCGACGGCGGGCAGCAATCAGATGGGAGATGTGAATGACCCATCCTGGCAACCCAAACAGCCGCAGCCGAAAAGCAAGAAGAACATTACGAATGTACTGGACAAGTACGGCCGAGACCTGACGAAACAAGCGGAAGAAGGGAAGTTGGATCCGGTAGTGGGACGTGAAGTGGAAATCGAGCGAGTGGTCCAGATACTGAGTAGGCGCAAAAAGAACAACCCGATTCTTATCGGCGAACCGGGTGTAGGCAAGTCGGCTATCGTTGAGGGTTTGGCGTTACGTATCATGCACGACCAGACAGGTGTATTAGCCGGCAAGCGCATCGTGACTTTAGACTTGGCATCGATGGTAGCCGGTACGACCTACCGCGGTCAATTCGAAGAGCGCATGAAACATGTGATTGACGAGTTGCTTGCCCATCCTGAGATTATCCTTTTCATTGACGAGATACACACCATCATCGGTGCCGGCAATTCGTCAGGGTCGCTGGATGCGGCGAATATCCTGAAGCCTGCCTTGGCGCGCGGCGAGATACAATGTATCGGTGCGACGACGACGGCAGAGTTCGCGAAGAGTATTGAGAAAGACGGTGCATTAGAGCGTCGTTTCCAGAAAGTGCCCATCCGTCCGACGACGGGCGATGAGACGTTGGATATTCTGAAACAGCTGAGTGACCATTATGCGCATTACCACCATGTTGTCTATACGGCAGAGGTGCTGAAAGCCTGTGTGGCGCTGAGCGAACGCTACCTGACCGACCGTGCCTTCCCGGACAAAGCGATTGATGTGATGGACGAGGTAGGTGCGCGCAGTCATGTGCGCGAGAGCATGCCGGCGAAGTCGAAGCCGGATGAGGTCTATACCATCACGCCGGAGGATGTAGCGGGTGTGGTAAGTATGATGAGCGGTGTGCCGGTTCAGCGCGTAGCGACGCAAGAGAACACCCGTCTGCGGACCATGGGCGAGACGCTGCGTCAAAAGATTATCGGTCAGGACAAAGCCGTAGAGACGGTTGTCAAGGCGATACAACGGAGCCGTTTGGGTCTGCGCGACCCGAAGCGACCGATAGGCACGTTCTTCTTCCTTGGTCAGACGGGCGTCGGCAAGACCTATCTGGCACAATGTCTCGCGGAAGAGATGTTCGGCAGCAAGGACGCCATCATCCGCTTCGACATGTCGGAATACATGGAGAAGCACACGGTGAGTCTGCTTGTCGGTGCGCCTCCGGGATACGTGGCACACGAAGACGGCGGCAAACTGACCGAGGCGGTTCGCAGGAAACCCTACTCGATTATCCTTTTCGACGAGATAGAGAAAGCCCATCCGGACATCTTCAACATATTACTGCAAGTGTTAGACGAAGGCCGTCTGACGGACCGTCAGGGACACGTGGTTGATTTCCGCAACACTATTATTGTGCTGACAAGCAATGTGGGCACGCGACAGTTGTTAGAGTTCGGCGGCGGTGTCGGTTTCGGTCAGGAGCAGCCGGACCAGAAACAGACAAACAAGATGCTGGTGAAGGCGCTGCAGAAACAATTCCCGCCGGAGTTTGTGAACCGCATTGACAATATTGTGACGTTCGAGCCGCTGAGTCGCGAGACCATCGGTCAGATTGTACGGATAGAGATCAGTCTGCTGCAAGAACGTCTCAAGCATCAGGGGCACCGGCTGAGTGTGACGCCGGAGGCTATCGGGGAGATTGTAGAGAAGAGTTTTGACACGAAGAACGGCGCTCGGCCGGTGAAACGCGCAGTACAGACGTATTTAGAGGACCCGCTGACGGAGATTCTCTTACGTCGCCCGAACCAAAAACGAATAACCATCAAAAAAATACAACAAACAGTATGACAGTAGAAATTACGGACGCTAACATCAAGGATGTGATTGCGTCAGACAAACCGGTAGTAGTTGATTTCTGGGCCGGTTGGTGCGGACCGTGTAAGATGATGCTTCCTATTCTGGAGGAGTTGTCGAACGAATATGACGGTCGCGTAGTAGTAGGCAAGTTGAACGTGGATGACAATCCAGACACGTGCGAGGAGTACGGCATCATGAATATCCCGACGATGCTGTTCTTCCAGAACGGCGAGTTGGTAAACCGCCATGTAGGTGCGTGCCGCAAACAGGACTTGGCGCAGCTTTTTGACGCTATTTTGTAAAAAAGTGCTGTAAAATTTGCGTATATCAAAAAAAAGCAGTACCTTTGCGCCCTATTTTGCCTTAATGGGCATTTTCGGTATGCCCTCATAGGCGGATAGGTCATGGACTTTCTCCTGTTTTATCGGGAGAACGCTCCGGGTCCGGTAGCTCAGTTGGATAGAGCAACAGCCTTCTAAGCTGTGGGTCTCGGGTTCGAATCCCGACCGGATCACAAAAACGCTCTCCCCAGAGCAAACAAGCACAGCTTGATTTACTCCGGGGACCCCAAAGGGGGCAGAGTCAATAGGAAATTTAGTATTTATCTATATGCGTCAATTAAAAATCACAAAATCAATCACCAACCGTGAGTCAGCGAGTCTGGACAAGTATCTTCAAGAGATTGGTCGTGAGGAGTTGATTTCGGTGGAGGAAGAAGTTGAGCTGGCGGGTCGTATCCGTAATGGTGACCGTGCGGCTTTGGAGAAGTTGACCAAAAGTAACCTGCGATTCGTTGTTTCCGTTGCGAAGCAATACCAAAATCAGGGATTGAGTCTGCCGGACTTGATTAACGAAGGCAACTTAGGTCTGATTAAGGCCGCAGAGAAATTCGACGAGACGCGTGGATTCAAGTTCATCTCTTATGCCGTGTGGTGGATTCGTCAATCTATTCTGCAGGCATTAGCAGAGCAGGCGCGTATCGTACGTCTACCGCTGAACCAAGTCGGTTCGATGAACAAGATCAACAAGGCTTATCAGCGTTTCGAGCAAGAGAACGAGCGTAAGCCGAGTGCTGAAGAGTTGGCCGAGATGCTTGACCTGCCGGTAGACAAGATTGCCGAGACGCTCAAGATGAGTGGTCGTCACGTGAGTGTTGATGCGCCGTTTGTGGAAGGCGAAGACAACAGTCTGATTGATGTGATGGTTAACGAAGACTCGCCGAATGCCGACCGCGGCCTGATTAACGAGTCGCTCTCGACAGAGATTAGCCGTTCGTTGGCCACGCTCACTCCCCGCGAGGCGGATATCTTGCGTAAGTTCTTCGGTATTGGTGTTCCGGAGAAGACTCTCGAGGAGATCGGCGATGAGTTACACCTGACGCGCGAGCGTGTCCGCCAGATCAAAGAGAAGGCGATTCACAAGTTGGAGTCCGGCCAACGAAGCCGAATTCTGAAAACGTATCTGGGATAATAAAAATGCCTCCTTGACGGGAGGCGTTTTTTGTTTGGAGGTTTGAAGTTGTTTATTATTTCAAACACGCGAAGCGTTAAGCCATTTCAAACTATTTTAAACTGTTCGAATTAGTCGAACAAGGTTGGCTGGTCGTTTTCTATTTTTTTGAGTATGGCTCTCATGAGCGTCTCGCGAATAAGGCGGCTGCGGTTGGAGATGCCGTATTTCTCGCAAAACCTATCCAACGCCCGCTGTTCACGATCGTTGAGCATGAGGGATATTCTATGTTCGCGGGGCTGTTTTTGAGCCATGAAGCAGGAAGGACGTTAGAAATAAATCGCAAATTTGACGCCCGGAGTAAGGATATTACGGAAAGTCGTGTTAACAAAATCCTGTCCGTCAACAATCTCGACGACACCTATCTTCGCTTGCTGGAACTGGGCGAAAACGGAGAGCGCAAGCGCTGATTTCTCATTAATCTGATAGCGATAGCCGAAGTCGATTCCTCCGTACAGTCCGCCGAGATACTCCTTGCTGAGCGCAATGCCGTAACCAAGCGCGATGCCGAAGAACGGCGCATGTTTCTGCTCGATGAAAGGCATACGAAGCGCCACCTGCAACGGCAAGAAATTAAATTTCTCATCCGCAAAGAACATTCCCCTATATCCTATTCCGCCGCCGATGAACAGATGTTTGTCCCCTATATGGTGGGAACCGATGAGCAGGTCCGCTCCTGCGGCTCCGCCGATTGCGCCATTCGGGATACAGGCTGCTCCGCCGAAGAGCTCAAGGACGATGGACACTTTTTTCGGGGTTTCAATCTGTCCCTCCTGCTGCATCTCCACTTCTTCGTCATCCTCCGGATCGACAGCGAGTACATCCTCAATGTCGGTACGCAAGTACTGTAACCGCTTACCTTCGGCATTACGGATGATGACTACTTCCTCATTCTGGAAGATGATGGAACCCTTCACACGCGCACCTGTGCGTAATAGAATAGTTTCCGCGTGCGCGCATATAGCGCAAACGAGAAGAAGGGCGATGATGGATAATTTCTTTGCCATGTGAGTTAAACCTTTGCGACTGCAAAGGTACAACAAAAAATGGATATATGCAAGTTTTTGTTAAAAATTATGCAAATTGTTGGCCTTAAAGGCACAATTTTTTAACAAAACTCGAAGTCAATCAGACTTCTATTGACATCAGTTTTGACCACTTTTACCCTTACGGCGTCGCCTAAAGTATGGGTTATTCCGTTCTCGGCGCAGATGAGGCGGTAGTTTTTCTCGTCATATTTCCAGTTCTCTCCGGGAAAGCCGATGTTGGAGATATGAACGAGTCCTTCGCAGCGCGAGTCATCGAGTTGGACAAAGAGTCCGAATTCCGTGACGCCGGAAATATGTCCGTTGAAAATCTCGCCTACATGGTCAGAAAGCCAGATGGTCTGGAAGAGTTTGACCGATTCGCGTTCCGCTTGTGCGGCTTCCTGTTCGCAGGCGGAACAATGCTCACACATAATCTCCATTTCCTCCCGGTTGAGAGACTCTTTTTTGCCGGTGAGAATATATTTCTCGACGAGGCGGTGAACCATCAAATCGGGATAACGGCGGATGGGCGAAGTGAAATGGGTGTAATGGGTAAAAGCGAGTCCGTAATGGCCGATGTTATACGTAGAGTACACGGCTTTCGCCTGCGCTCTAATTGTCAGTAAATCAATCGTTTGCTGTTGAACGCGCGTGCCCATCCGTTTTTTGAATTTCTTCACTTCATCGAGTTTTTCGGCGTCCGGCAAATCGTGCACGCGATAGACAAAAGGCCGGCCTGAACCGACGGCTTTTGCGACCGTTTTATTGGCGAGCAGCATGAATTCTTCGATGAGATGATGCGCCTCGTTCGGATGCTCAAAATAGATGTCTATCGGATGCTTGTTTTCGTCGAGTCTGAAGCGCATCTCGTCCTGCTCGATGGCGAGTGCTCCGGCTGCCAAACGCTCGGCGCGAAGTTTCTGAGCGATAGCATTCAAGGTCATGATTACCTCGACTTGCCCCCGACTCGCCCCCGACTTGCCCCCGACCCGATTCCGTGTCGATTCCGTGTCGTCTCCGTGTTTTGGACTATTCCCCTGTATTTCAGACTCAATTATGTCCTGCACTTCGTCGTAGTTGAGTCGTGCGTCTGAGCGGATGACCGTGCGGCAGATTTTGTATTTGAGGACCTGCGCGTCGGCATTCATGGTGAAGATGACGGACATGCAGAGTTTGTCTTCGCCCGGCCGTAGGGAACAAAGGTTGTTGCACAATTCCTCGGGAAGCATAGGAATGACGCGGTCCACGAGGTATGTGGACGTGCCGCGTTTGTAGGCTTCGTCGTCGGTTTCCGTGCCCGGCTTGACATAAAAAGAGACGTCGGCGATGTGGATGCCGATTTGGTATATCGGCTGTTGGTTATTAGCCGTTAGCTGTTGGCCCTCTTCCTCAATCACTTCCTTAAAAGAAATGGCGTCATCGAAGTCTTTGGCGTCGGCGGGATCGATGGTGAAAGTAAAAACATCTCGCATGTCACGGCGGCGAAGAATTTCCTTTTCTACCAATGATCTATTTTCCGTATTTTCAATCATAGATTGCTAACTTAAATTCACAAAATCGTAAAATCGTGTGCAAAATTACAAAAAATCTTGCATATCTCAAAAAAAAATTGTACTTTTGCACCCGCTTTTTGAAAAAATCAGAAAAAAAACAATCTATCATATTATGAAAATTCAAGTAAGTAAAGTTAACCAGCCGACTTGGAAAGAGTGTAACATACACGCTACTCTTCCGGCTGATTTGAGCAAACTGCAAGAGATTGCATACAACCTCTGGTGGACTTGGAACGGTGACGCGAAAGACCTTTTCCGCTACATTGACACAGAGGCCTGGCATCGCGCCAACTCGAACCCTATCGTGCTGCTGAATATCATCAGTTACGAGCGCATGGTTGAGTTGTCGAAAGATGAGAAATTCATGAAGCGCCTGAACGATGTTTATAAAGAGTTCCGCGCGTATATGGATGAGCCGAAAGACAAGAAAAAACCGACCATTGCGTATTTCTCGATGGAATACGGTCTGACGCACGTGCTGAAGATTTATTCGGGTGGTCTGGGTATCCTTGCCGGCGACTATATCAAAGAGGCATCGGACTGCAACGTCGATATGACGGCTATCGGTTTCCTGTACCGCTACGGTTATTTCACCCAGACGCTGAGTCCTGAAGGTCAGCAAATCGCGAACTACGAGGCGCAGAACTTCAGCAACCTGCCTATTACGCAGGTGAAAGAGGCGGACGGAAACAACATGGTGATTGAAGTGCCTTATCCGGGCCGTGTAGTGAAAGCATACCTATGGCGCGTAGCAGTAGGCCGCATGGACCTGTATCTGCTGGACACCGACAATGAGCTGAACAGCGAGTGGGATCGTCAGATTACGCACCAGCTGTACGGCGGCGACTGGGAGAACCGTATCAAACAAGAGATTTTGTTAGGTATCGGCGGTATGTTAGCGCTGAAGAAACTCGGTATCAAGAAGGACGTTTATCATTGCAACGAGGGCCACGCGGCACTCATGGGCTTGCAGCGTCTGGTTGACCTCGTACAAGAGGAGGGTCTGAGTTTCAACCAAGCGAAAGAAGTTGTTCGCGCGAGCGGTCTTTACACTTGCCACACGCCGGTTCCGGCCGGTCACGACTACTTCGAAGAGGGCTTGTTCTACAAGTATATGAACGAGTACGCTCCGAAGTTAGGTATCGAATGGCAAGACCTGATTGGCATGGGTCGTACGAATCCCGAGGACAACACCGAGAAATTCTCGATGTCCGTCTTCGCGCTGAACACATGCCAGGAAGCTAACGGTGTATCGTGGCTTCACGGCGAGGTATCGAAGAAGATGTTCAGCCCTGTATGGCCGGGTTATTTCCCTGAGGAACTGCATGTTGACTACGTCACCAACGGCGTTCATATGCCTACTTGGGCGGCTTCCGACTGGAAGAAAGTATATCAGAAATATCTGCCGAAAGAGTGGATCCACGATCAGTCGAACCTCGACATGTGGAAGGCTTACGCAGACATCCCTGACGCAGAAATCTGGGCAACGCGTATCGGTCTGAAACGCAAGATGGTGGATTATATCAAGCAGCAGTTCCGCGAGGACTGGATGAAGAGTCAGGGAGACCCTGCACGCATCGTCCGCGCACTGAGCGAGATGAAGCCGGAGAACCTGATTATCGGTTTCGGTCGTCGCTTTGCGACGTACAAACGTGCGCACCTGTTGTTCACGGACCTCGAGCGTCTCGACAAACTGGTAAACAACCCGAACTACCCTGTTCAGTTCCTCTTCACCGGTAAGGCACACCCTGCTGACGGCGGCGGTCAAGGTCTGATTAAGCGTATTATCGAAATCAGCCGTATGCCGCAGTTCCTCGGTAAGATTATCTTCCTCGAGAACTACGATATGCGTCTGGCGAAGCGCCTCATCTCCGGTGTCGATATCTGGCTGAATACGCCGACTCGTCCGTTGGAGGCTTCCGGTACGTCCGGCGAGAAAGCGCAGATGAACGGCGTGCTCAACTTCTCCGTCAAAGACGGATGGTGGTACGAAGGATATATCGAGGGCGCAGGCTGGGCACTGACCGAGCATCGCACCTACGAAAATCAGGCGCACCAAGACCAGCTCGATGCCGCTACTATCTACACGATGTTAGAGCAAGAGATTATCCCGCTTTACTACGCAAAGAACAGCAAAGGTTACAGCCCTGAGTGGGTACAATATATCAAGAATTCCGTCACGAAAATCACTCCGCGCTTCACGATGAAGCGAATGATTGACGACTATTTCGCAAAGTTCTACAACAAACTCGCGAAACGTCACAACATGCTTCTCGCGGACAACTACAAGGTAGCGAAAGAAATCGCAGCATGGAAGGAGAATATCGCTGCTCACTGGGATGAGATTGAATTGGTTAAGAAAGAAGGTCCGGAGGACTTTAACACACTGAACGTAGGTGACACATTCACCGTAAAGGTAGAGTTAGATACGAAGGGTCTAAACGACAAAGGTATCGGCGTAGAACTCGTAGCCGTACGTACATCAACGCACAACAACGACAAACTCTACGAAGTAGAGCCGCTGAATCTCGTGAAGACCGTTGGTAGTCTGCTCTTCTTCGAGAACACCTACCAGCTCGACTATGCCGGAGGTATGAAATTCTGCCTGCGAATGTATCCGCAGCATGAACTTCTGCCGCATCGAATGGACTTCTGTTACGTCCGTTGGCTCTAATCCATCGAATGAGTATATAAAAGAGGGATTTTCGAAAGAAAATCTCTTTTTTTTGTGCATTTTAGTTAAATTTCACAGAAAAAATGTGTTTTTTTGTTTAAATACTTGTGTATTTAGAATTATTTTTGTAATTTTGCAACGCAAAATGTCTAATAACCCATGAGACGTAAACTAATACCATTATTATTATTTTTTATTGTCTTACCTATTGGCGGGCTGGTATATTCAGTGCACGTTATAAAAACGCAATCGGAATATCAGATACCAACTAAGCAAGCCGCGCAGCAGGCACAGAGAAAGCAAGCCGCACAGCAAGCACAGAGGAAGCAAGCCGCGCAGCGGGAACAGAGGAAGCAAGCCGCACAACAGGCACAGAGTAAGCAATCCGCGCAGCAGGGACAGAAAAAGCAGTCCGCGCAGCAGGTGCAGTCAGCGCCCCAGCGACATGAGTCACTGCAGTTCCCTGCTTATTCCGAGTTCTCAACGAGGAAACGCCCCGTGCAACCGATACAGAATGTATCCAAAACACCCGAGGCGCATCAATTCTCTGCTTATTCTGTGTACTCAACGAGTAAGCACAATGTGCACCAGGTACAGGGAGGATATATGCAGACTGCGACATCCGATGTCCCGTCTCATTCCATGCGCGGTCAGCGTATCATGACCACGGGCGCACTCTATGCCTCGACCGTATATGTGCCGTTTGACAGCAAGACGCCTTCCGCGTATTCGGAGGTAGCAGTTGCAATGGACGGTGACGAATCGAAGAAGCCGAGGAAGTTTGTTAATCGCCCGGATATCAACATCGGAGAGTCGCCGGTTGGCGAACCATGGATACTACTCATATTCGCTTTGTTGTTTGGAGGAGCTGTGGCGAGAAAGGCTAAAGGACGAGAGGCGAGAGGCTAAAGGCAAGAGGCATCGCAGAGCAAGTTTGGAATATATTATCTAAACCGTGATTTTAAAGATATCACTAAGTAACTACGAATATAAAACAAAAAAGATATGAAAAATCTTAATTTTAAATCCGTCATTTTAACGATCACAATGCTCCTCACCATGGGAGTAAGTAGTGCATGGGGATGGAATTTCTCCGGAGACAACTTCATCTACTTCCACAACAAAGGAAGTTGGGCAGATTCCGGAAAGATGTTATTCATAGGAAAGAGTGATTGGACAACCGTCTATACGATGTCGGCAGTTACCGGTCGCTCAGACTTGTGGGTGGTAAAAATAACTAATGCCGGTTGGTCTGACGCTACGTATATGGCTGTAGCCGGAGGATCTAGTGTCTGGGGAGAAGGAGGTTGGGGACCGAGCAACCGAACCAATGCCACACACTACACGAATACGTATACATCCGGAGTGGATGCCAGCAATAATCAACGATATATCTTGATTCCTTCTGGCACAGCCAATAATTCCAGCCTAAGCTTGACTTATTTAGGCACGAATGACCCCAACTATACTATTACCGTTAAAGCAAAAGTGTCCACAAATGGCGGAAGTACCTATAGCGAGGCGACTTCTCCCGGAACACTTACTGCAAGTTCCAAGAAGTTTACGGCATACAACTCGTGCAACTCTTCCACATCGCTTAGTTCCGGAAAGATAACTTGCGGATATTTGGCTTCCACTACCTTAACAGCTCCAAGTACTGATCCCACAGGATATACTTTTATTGGATGGTATAATTCCAGCGGAACACGACAAACAACAGAAAAAAGCTTAAATATTACTCCGACTGAGGATGCCACATACTATGCTTACTATAAAGCAAACCAATATAGTGGTACTATTAATGCAAATGGTGGCGCTGCTGACAAAAGCTATACCGCTACGTATGGAGTTGGTACACTTACTATAGCTACCGCGCCATCTCGTACAGGATATAACTTAACTGGCTACTACAAAGAAGCCGGGTGCTCCAACCTCATCGCCAACACATCCAAAGTGTTACAAACAAGCACTACATACACAACCAGCGGTAAATGGACTTATACAAGCGCTCCAACCCTTTATGCAGGTTGGACCGCGAAGACCTATACCCTCACATTGAACGGAAACGGAGGTTCTGGTCATACTGCAAGTGTAACGGCAACGTATAACTCATCAACGCTTGCTTCTATCACTAATCCAACGAGAACCGGATATACGTTTAACGGATGGCATAAGGACAGCGGGACTGGTACACTGATTATCAATACCAGTGGTGTTTTACAAGCCAGCACTTCATATACAGGCGCAGGAGGTATTTGGACGAATGATGGAGCCGTGGATCTCTATGCCGGTTGGGATGCAAAAACCACCACTGTCACCTATAGTCAAAGCGGCACGGGTTACGGTTCAGGCGGACCGAGTACTACAAAGATTGCTTATTACGGGTCTGATATGCCTTCGATAAGTGGTTCTGTTCCCACCGCAGCTAATGGCTATGCTTTTATGGGTTATTATGACGCTGCAAATGGCGCAGGCACACAATACAACACCTCAAGCGGTGCAAGTGCCCGCACTTGGAACAAGACTGCATCGTCAGCTACTCTTTACGCATATTTTAAAGTAGCACAAGTGACGGCAAACACATGCAATAGCAGCGGCGAAGCGAAGATCTCGTTTGCAGAGGGAACAGATTATGTATACGCTTATCCCACCACCGATCCTACGCCGACAGGAACGACATCCGTAAGTTGGGAGTTACGTTATGATGATTACCCCTATGCCTTGGTTTCTGGTCACGATGCCATTGATGCTACTATTGCAGGCAAGACAGGAGCTAAGAAATTTACAGCCAGTGACTTGGCTATCGGTAATTATAAGATTATCGCTATTCTCAAAAACTCCAGCGGTGTGGAATTGACGCGCGACACCGCCATTGTCCGTATATCTTCGGACCACACAATGAATATCGAGTACATCTGTGACGGCGAAGTCATCAGCACAAGTTCGGCCACTGTTCCGGCCTTAGGAGAGATTGAGTTGACAGCTCCGACACACTCCACAGATGTCACTTCGCCGTTCTTCGGTTATTCGTTCCACCACTGGGTATTGCCCAGCGGTACAACTTGTATATCCGGTCCTACAGGAAATGAGGAGACAAAGGGTTCTCTGTCTATCACTATCTCGTCCTCTTACGAGGGAAAAATTCGCGTTTATTATACGCGCCGCGGATTGATTTTCTTCAAAAAACCGGGCGATTGGACCGGTTCCAACGTTTATTACTATAACATCGGCAGTGCCAGCAAATGGAAAGATAGCGGAGCAGGAGATTGGGGACTTTGTACCAAAGATATTTCATATGGTGGTCAGGCGATGACACGTATCGGAACTTCGGATATCTACTATTATGATTTTGAAAATACCGCCACCACGGCTGATGATCCGGGACGGTATATTGCATTCGCCGATGCTCTCCAAAATGGCAAGGATCCAATGGATGGTGGTTGCAAAGTTTCCTGGCCTATTGATTACACTGAAGGCTACAACGCCGGCACTCCGCTCTTCGTATGTGCAAATTATAAATATCACACTTGGAAAGCCAATTATTATAACGGCGGCTATTGGACCAAGTATCACCGCGATTGGACAGAAGACAAATATACCGGTTATACGTTAAAGATTTTCACCACGACCGGAGGTGGTCGTACATTGTTGAAATCCATTCCGTTTACGTCCAGTTCTGAGGATATGAGTTACACAGCGACCGTAGAACTAGAGAAACGCGCATCGGCTTATGGTTTTAAGATTGTTCGCGATGATAACATCTGGTTCAAGAATGATGCAGACGGCACAATGGATTATGGACACCACACAGACTGGCCTTTTATTTATGATGGCTCGGATGGCAACGCCTGCGGGCTTACCACCTACGAAACCGGTGACGTTACCTTTACACTCTCGTACAAGAATGAAACACACGATTTGCGTGTCTCTGTGGAATATCCGATTAAAACCGGTGACTATCGTCTGAAATACAAAGACAATATTCAAACAAAATGGATCAAGTCGAAAACGATATCTAAGCGGAACAGCGATAATGACACCGTTTCATTCTTTATCCGCAAGGACCAAAGTCCGCAATTATATGTTGAAACGGCTACGGTCAACGGAACCACGGGCGTAGTTACCTGGGCGGTATCCGGAGGCAACAGGCTAAGTTCTATCCCAGCTGTAGTTAGCAGCAAAACGGATTATGGTGTATTTAATGTTAACCTATCCTTAAATGGAAGTGGCGCTCTATCTATTGACAATTACAAAGAATATACCGGCGACTATTATATCCGCACGGATATTTGTCCAAATAAATGGGATAGTTACAAGACCATTAGTCACTTGATGACCTATACAGAGTATTCTGAGAATAGGTCCACTAATGAATTCGGCCCTTTATATAGCCACTATTTTTGCGCATGGTGTATACGAGGCACGAATGTAAAGTTCTGTATCGCTAATGACTATAGTCCGAATATCTCGGATACGCTTATACGCGATGATGCTTATAGAACGTGGGCGCAAAACATGGATGAATACGGTACGCTCTATAGCGATGGCTCCGGTGATCCGACTACAGACAAATATAGTGCGAACATTCGCTTTATGTGGAATCGCTTTACCAACGAGATACGTCGTGCTTACGTTGCTTCGGCAACAACTGCGGCACGCCAGTTCTTGGTACTTAAAGGATGTGGTCCAATGAAAGATGCCGATGGAAATGATTTCGATGGAGAAGGTGAAACAACAAATAGAGCCATTTTCCATGATGACCAAGACTTCATCTATGAGCGTATTATCACCATCCAGCCGACTACACGCGCGAAAGTATATGCTTGCTACGCAGCAAACCCCGCTGATGTCCCGAATGCACAATACTTCCGTGGCGCTTATGATAGCGGCAACTGCGGTTCTACGACCAACTCTATTCAGATAATCGGAGGAACCGGTTCAACGTTCTATAAAGTGCGTGTGATTTATGACTTCAAGACGAACCGTTTGATTTGCGCGTGGATGCCGAATGGTGTGGATGTAGGGCAATTGGAAGTAGATGCGGATGTGATGGTTATTCGTGATCACCAAGAGGGTGCCGACGCAATTACCTTCACTTCCAGCCCTAAGGGAGAGTTATCCAAAGTAAAGTATGTATATGGTGTGATGCGTTTCAACCGCTGGACGTTGAACAATCGTGCACGTGGAAAAGGAGGAGCGGATGATCAATCTGTTGACCACTGCAACACACAGGCTAAGATTGATGAATACCACCCCGTGCTTGACGAAACAGTTCAGAAATCTATTTACGAGCGTGCGTTGTATTTTATCTCTTTCCCATTCGATGTGAAGTTGAATGAGGTATTCGGATTCGGTCCTAACACATACGGTATTAAGTGGGTTATTTCCGAATACAACGGCAAACGTCGTGCTCAACAAGGATACTTCGAGGACAACTGCTTCAACGAGGATTGCACGAACTGGGATTATATCTGGGATCCTAAAGATAAAATACTAAAGGCCAATGAAGGATACCTGCTGAGTTTGGAGGTCGATAGTATGCTCTATGACAACACGAACTTCTGGCCGAATAACATCAGTCAGAAAGAGTTGTTTTTCCCGTCCGCAGAGCCGATGAAAAACATAACAACCACGACTGTGACACTTGATGCTTTGGGACCCGACTATCTCTGCACGAAGAACTATAATTTCGATGGCACGCATCCGCGTCAAGACCGCCGTGTATATGACAGTTACTGGCGCTGTATCGGTACACCGAGTTATGCACCGTATGGAGTGGCGCTTCACAAAGATGATGGAAGCGGTGATGTAATTGTATGGCAAACAGACTATAGTTATAAAAACGACTCCAAAGATTTCCCATTCATATATGCATGGAACGTAACAGATAACTCGTTGAGCGTACAATCAACCAGCACGTTTAATTTCAAACCACTGCATGCATACCTTGCTCAAAATGGTAATGCAATATACTGGAACCCCGTAAGTGCTACGCAACCTGCATCTATCGTTCGTCGTCAGCGAAGAGCAGTGGATGAGGATGGCGACTATTACTGGCGTGTTATCCTCTCTCGCGGCGGCAAGGAAGATGACCAGACATACGTGCGTATGTCCGAGCTTGAGCAAGTGACCGATACGTTTGACTTCGGTCAGGACTTGTCGAAAGAGTTCAACTACGGTCATAGCGACATATACACCTATATCGGTCAGACCCGCGCAGCGGCAAATAGTATGCAGGTGAACACCGAGACGACGACTATCATCCCGTTAGGTCTTAATATCTGGGCTGCCGGATACCACACAATTTCTATGCCTGACGGCGGCGACGGCGTAGGTATCGAGTTGGTTGATTTGTACACAGGAGAGCGCACAAACCTCAGCGCCGGCTTATGCTATTCCTTCTTAGCGGAGAAAGGTATTATTGACGACCGCTTCCAATTGGAAATTTCGCCGATAAAGGGCGCTCATACGGGAATAGAAGAGATTACGACCAATTCGTCTGTGAGTGATCGTGCACGCAAAGTGATGATTGACGGTAACCTGTACATCGTACGCGATGGACAATTGTATGATGCTCGCGGTGCGCGCGTAAGATAAGTACCCTATAGTGACGTTCACAATGGTCGCGAGATGGTCGCGAGAATGACTAGTAAAAACATGCTATTAAACATTCTAAAATCAAAAATACACCGTGTACAGGTGACGGAGGCGAACCTGGAGTATATAGGTTCGGTAACTATTGACGAGGCGCTGATGGAGGCGGCAAACATCTTTGCCGGCGAGCGCGTGCAGATAGTGGATAACACCAACGGCGCGCGCTTAGAGACCTACGTCATCGCCGGCAAACGAGGTTCGGGCTGTATATGTATCAACGGCGCCGCCGCGCACCTCATGCACGTGGGAGACACTGTTATCATCATGGCGTACGCGCTGATGACGCCGGAAGAGGCGAAGCCTTTTAAGCCGGCAATCGTTTTCCCTGTGAATAACAAACTTTCGATATAACGATACAGCGTTATAACGAGTTAACGAACATGGCATTCTTCGAACTAAAATCCGGTGCGAGCGGTGTCGGGCCGAGGGCGGGAGTGATACACACCGACCACGGGGATATACTGACTCCGATATTCATGCCGGTAGGTACTGTCGGGACTGTCAAAGGAGTGCAGCGGAAAGAACTGGAGGAGGACATCAAGGCGCAGATAATACTCGGCAACACCTACCATCTCTTCTTACGCCCGGGCACGGAGATACTACGGCAGGCAGGCGGACTGCACCGTTTTGAGGGCTGGGACAGGCCTATCTTGACCGACAGCGGCGGTTTTCAAGTGTTCAGTCTGACCGACATCCGCAAGATGACGGAAGAAGGAGTGCGGTTCTCTTCACATATCGACGGTCGCAAACTGCTCTTCACGCCGGAGAACGTCATGGATATCCAGCGCGAGATAGGCGCCGACATCATGATGGCTTTCGACGAGTGCTGTCCCGGGACGGCGGACAAGAGATACGCGAAAGACTCGATGGAGCGCACACACCGCTGGCTGGACCGTTGTATCGCGCGTTTCGACGGCACGGAAGACCTGTACGGCTATAAGCAACATCTGTTCCCTATCGTGCAGGGTTGCACGTACGCGGAACTGCGTCAGGAGGCCTGCAAGCGGCTACGTGACCATGACCGCGACGGCTACGCGATAGGCGGCTTGGCGGTCGGCGAACCGACGGAGGTGATGTATGAGATGATAGAGGTCTGCAATGACATCCTGCCGCAAGACAAACCGCGTTACCTGATGGGCGTCGGTACGCCGTGGAATATCCTTGAGGCGATAGAACGCGGCGTCGATATGTTCGACTGCGTGATGCCGACCCGCAACGGGCGCAACGGCATGATTTTCACCTGGCAGGGCGTGATGAACCTGCGGAACAAGAAATGGGAGGATGACTTCACGGAGTTGGACCCGACGGGCACGAGTTATGTGGACCACGCGTACACGCGGGCTTACGTCCGTCATCTGATACACGCGCAGGAGATGTTGGGGCTCGAGGTGCTATCGATACATAACCTGGCGTTCTATTTAGAGTTGGTGACGAAAGCACGGGAGCACATACTTGCCGGCGATTTCAGCGCATGGAAGGCAAGCGTGATGCCGGATTTGATGACGAGACTATAGACCGCTTCGCTGACAGAACACAGATTTGAAGATTCTCGACTGGTATATTATAAAGAAGTTTCTGGGCACGTTTATATTAAATATCGTGCTCATTTTGACAATAGCCATCGTATTCGACCTGACGGAGAAGATGGACGATTTCTTTGAGCACCAGGTGCCGCTTCAGGAGATAATTTTAGACTACTACATCCCCTTCATCCCCTATTACATGAATATGTTCAGCTCGCTGTTCATCTTCATCACCGTCATCTTTTTCACCAGTAAATTAGCGGGCAACTCGGAGATTATCGCCATGCAGGCGGCGGGCATGAGTTATCACCGGCTGATGGTACCCTACGCTATCTCGGCGACGGTGCTGTTTGTGCTGGCGGTGTTCCTCGGCGGATGGGTGATACCTAAGAGTTCAGCGAAGATGCTGAGTTTCACAGACAAGTACGTGGAGCATTTCACGACGGAGAACGCGCGAAACATGCAATTAGAGGTGGAGCCGGGGATGGTGCTGTACATCGAATCATTCCAGAAGCGCAGTTCGATAGGTTATAGGTGCTCGATAGAGAAATTCGAAGGAAAGACGCTTGTCTCGCGCGTCACCGCCGACCGCATCTATTACGATTCGTTGGAGTGCTGGCACTTGGATAATTACACCCAACGCACTTTTACCGGTCTGCACGAAAATCTGGAGCGCGGACAGCGGTTGGACATCACCATGCCTATCATCCCCGATGAGATGTTCATCACCGCGCAGCAGGCGAAAGAGATGACCACACCGGAGTTGCGGCATTATATGGAACGGCAACGGCAACGCGGGAGCGGCAACGTGAAAGCGTTTGAGGTGGAGTACCACAAGCGCTGGGCGAGTCCGTTAGGTGCGTTTATCATGACGCTTCTCGGCGTGACGCTGTCGAGTCGCCGTGTACGCGGAGGAATGGGCAAAAATCTCGGAATAGGAACTGTTCTTTCGGCGCTGTATATCCTGTTCTCGACGGTCAGCACCACTTTCTCTGTCAATAACGTGATGTCGCCGTTTATGGCCGCGTGGTTACCTAATTTCGTGTTCCTCGCGATTTCGATACCGCTATACATTCGCGCAAGCAAATAAAAATGGTTTGGCGCTACGCGTGTTTGAAGGTTTGAGCGACAAAGTCGCTTTGTTTGAATTGGTTTGAAGGTTTGAAGTGGCGAAAGGTGAGAGATAAAAAAAGAGGCGCAAGGCCTCTTTTTTTTAGAATGCATCGGCAGCATCGCCGCCGGTTGGAGTGGAAGTACCGCCTGGGTACATGATAGTTAAACCTCCACCGCCACCACTGGCGCATATTACGTTTCCAATGTTTACAGTCTGTTCTGACGTATAGGGAGTGATATATAACTTTTTCATAAGACTTTCATTTTTGAAGGGTTAAACAGACTTTTATTGGATGCGTGCTCCTTGGGCGTTATACAGAATGCCGTTTTTCTCGATGAGGAACTGACCGTCAATGATGCGTTTGCATGCTTTTCCGGAGTTGTCCTGAATGGAGTTGATATCTTCAGTCGATTGTTCGCCCTTAACGATACGTGCGCGAACGGCATTACGGGCAGCACCTTTGACCTCGAAGTAAGCGCGGAAACTTTTCATCGCGTTTGAAGTATTCGGCCAGAAGAGTTCGTTTCCGGCGCCCACGCAGAGGAGGTTATGGTTGCCTTGCTCAAGTACCGTCGGAGTTAGAACGCCGTTAAAGTCAATAAAATCGGTTTCTATGCTGCTTGGAGCATTTACGCTGATTACTCCACTGATTTCCGGATTAGAGCAGTCCTGTGTAGGTTGAATCAGATACGGGACACCTGCCTGAAGCGTATAAGCATTAACGAAGTTCAAAGAGAGTTCTTGTGTAGCCGGGTAATACTCGGAGTTATCCAGTCGCAAAACATGATTCACACCGAAGATATAATCCAATATTGCACTTGACACCTCAAACGGCAGACAGATGGTATTACACGAGCCAGTGAGGAACGCGCGGTTGAATCGTACTGTAATATGGAGTCCTGCGTACTCGTTGAAATGTACCGTATTATCCGCGTCGTCGTCAAAAGTTAACGGATAAATAATTGACGCAAATCCATTCTCTGTCACTACAATCTTACGTCCTCCGGCGTTATTGAGTATCAGTTCGTCTCTATCGACAAACACGTTAGTCGAAGCACCGGATACGAGAAGCGTTTGCGTGTAATTAGAAGACATCATGTATCCATTGCCGTCATAATCATGAATAGCAATCGTTTGACCATCATCAATGATGCCGTAGTTTGAGCCGAAGAACACTCTATGTCCGTTGAGACAGAGGTTTATTGAGCCAAGGGGTTCCCAATTGGAGGAAAGTGTTACATCATTTGTCAAATAATAGTTACCGGCAGCAGTAGGAAGGATATTCGTCCAAGTCCACTTTTCATATGTTATTGCGTCATGAATATGATTGGTAGTAAAATTCGCTTCTTCTGTCCAAGCACTATAATTGTCACCTATTTTAGTGCGCACCTGAAAATAATATTTGGTACTTATATCTAAGCCTGTCAAGTTATACTCCGTCACGTTGCCTACGTTGGTTGCATCGCCCAGACTGCCAGAAGTTGTTCCATAGCGAATCTCATAAGAATCTGCGCCTGCGGCTGCCGTCCAACCGAGCGTTGCTGAATTATTGGCAAGATCTGTAACCGAAATGTCTGTCGGCACAGGAACTGTCACTTCTGCAAAAACGAATGTCGTTTTATTTACGTACCCTCTATCTGATGATGTAAGTGGAGCAGACGCAGGCAAATTCTTCATGTTCCAGTTCTCAAAAGTCCAATTGCTGCTAGTCTTATGCATAAAGCGCCCTATACCGGTAGTTTTGAGCATTTTTGTTTGCCCCTTTGTCGCAGAAGTGTTTTTCACTCCTGTGCTATCAAATACCGTCAGAATTATATTACTTGTACCATCCCACTCAAAAGGAGTGTCAAAAACCAATTGATACGGCGAGCCAGAGGTAATTTCTACATTCTTTTTTGTGAATACTAATGTTCCAGGACTCACTAATTTATTTGATGCATTCGCAAAACTAGTAGAATCTGTGTGAGTTATCCATACACTCAAAGTACGAGCATTCGCTCCTGTAAAGTCAGGTCCTGATGTATAGTAAAACTTTACAGCCGTAATTGTTGTGCTGGTAGCGGTGGAAAATTCCGAAGCGAAATACAATTGCTGCGAAAGAGAAAATGGAGCATTATAACTCGAAGCAGCAGAACTATTGCTGATGGCTATCGGAAGATAGGTGCTTTCCATAGCTGCATCTTCGCCAATAGTGACTTCGTTCGCAAATAAATTAATGCCGAAGAATACGGCACAAAGAAAAGTGAGTAATTTTTTCATATGACTAATACCTTTAATGTTAATTCTTAATAATTGTATATTTTGAAGGGCAGAATTAGGTCTATTCTAAACCCGATAAAACCACGAGATAACCACGAAACAACCCCGACAAAAGTGCGGAACGGGTCTACGCCTTCAAAATCTTAATAATCGTACATTTTGCAGCACACGCTTTTATCAAAAAGCACGAAAATCGACCGCAAAGGTACACAAAAAAAAGCATATATGCAAATTTTTTGACATTTTTTTACGAATTTTATTATTTTACTTGCACATGTAAAGAAAAAACACTACCTTTGCGGCGCAAATTTTGCGTTGACGCATAAATGATTAATGAATAGTATATTTAAGTTATGAAAAAGATTTATTTTTTGATGATGGCGCTGATGCTGAGCGTGGCGGTATTCGCAGAGACACTCGGCACAGAGCGCTTTGACAACCGCCCGACAGGCGACCTGAATGTCGGCGACATCAACAGTTTCAGCAAAGACGGCAACTGGTACAACTCGTTAGGCAGTTCGTACATCCAAGTGGCAGAGCAGCAGTTGAGTTATGCCGGCTACTGCGAGGAGACAAGCGGCAAATGTGCGAAATTCAGCGCCAACCACGGCAAAGACTACCGCAGCATTGAAAAAACCGCTACAAGCGGGAAAGTATATATGTCATTCCTGCTGCAAGTGAACAGTCTCAAGACCTCAAGCGGCGCGAAAGGCAACTCCAACCTCATCGCCGCCCTGTGGACCGACCTGAACAGCACCGCTGCGGGTGCGTTATACAACCAAGTGAAAATCATGACGGTGGACGAGACGCATTTCCAGTTGGGTATCGCCAAACGTACGGAGACGGCGCAGTTTGCAGAGACAGCACTTGAGACAGGCAAGACCTACCTCGTCGTAAGCGAATACATCTACAAGGACGACGTGGACAGCGTCTATCTGTATATCAACCCGTCGAAGAGCGAGAAAGTGCCGGCAGCCGCCGCGAAAGTGAGTCTCTCCAGCGCGCAGACAGACGCCATCGGTTTCTACGGAATAGCCTTGGCATCCAACGGCAACACACCGAGTGAGATGCTCCTGGACGAGATACGCGTAGCGAATTTCTGGAACAACCTCTTCGGCGAGGAAGGCGACGACCCCACTCCACAGGAAGAGCCGGAGATACAAGCCGAAGCGGAAGTGACGCTTGGCGAAGATGACGGCCACACGTACAGTAATAAGGAATACACGCGTACGCTGAGCGTGACAGGCGCGCACCTGAACGCTGCGATAAAGATTTCCCACTCCAACCCGGCTATCCAGTTGAGCGCCGACGAATTGCCGAAACAAGGCGGCAGTTACACCGTGAAACTGAGTTATCCGGAGAAGAGCGGCGCACAATGCGACACCGTGACATTCATCAGCGGCGTGACCATCGCCAAGACACTGATACGTTGGGACAACATCCGCGTGAAGCCGGCAGAAGGCACGGAACTGCTGCAGAACGGCAGTTTTGAGACCTACACCGTGACCTCGAACCCGCTGTTCGGCGAACTTGCCGAGTTCGACGCATGGTCATGGAGCGCTTCGGGCGTCAAAGCCGAGACGCAAGACAAGATAGACGGTCTGGCAGCGATGCGCGTAAACCCGACACTGGCGAACGGCATACTTGACCAACAAGTGACCATCAGCGAGGAATACTTAGCCGGCGACATATTCACGCTGCGCGTCAACTACAAAGCGATAGACCTGCAAGGCGGCACACTGAAACTCGACTGCTACTGGGAACCCGCGCCCGGCGGCGATGCCGACAAGATGAAAGAGCATGACGCCGACAAACTGCAAGTGATACTGGCAGCAGAGGCAAGCGGCGAATGGACGGAGCACGTGGTAAAGACCTACAAGCCCGCCGGCGCCCGTTATTTCCGCGTACGCATGAACGTCAGCGCGAAGAACACCGATGTGCTGTTTGACAAATTCAGCCTGACACAGAAAGGCCATACCGACCCACAAAATCCCGAAATTCCGGAAGACGACCCGACTGAAGATCCCGACACATGGGCTACGGCGTTTGACTGGAACCTGTCGAACCCGCTGAAGTTGCTCAACGAGCCGTTTGACGAAGTGAGCCATAACAAACCTATCCATCTGGAAGGCTGGCAGAACGTGGCAGCCGCCAATGCACGTCCGTGGTGGGGCTTCGACGAAACGAAGACACAGATTTTCGAAGGCGACGGCAAATATGCGAAAGCAACGGCATACCAGTACGCCCAAGAGAGTACAGGCGACTGGGAGATGTGGCTCGTGACGCCGGCATTGGACTACAAGAACGCAGAAGGAAAGATTTTCGCATTCAGCGTGATGGGTCAGTACCTCGGGGAAGAAGGCAATGAGGCGAAATTAGAAATCTATTATATCGACGCCACGAACCCGGCAAACGTGTTCTTCCAAGACCTGACAGAGTATTTCGATATACCTGCGACGAGCGACGAGAACGAAATTTGGCGCACGTTCTATTTGGACCTCGCCCCCTTCTCGGCGACTGTGGCAGACGTATTCTTCATGGGCTTCCATTTCGTTGGCCCGAACGGTAACGAAGGCGCTGTGACCTATTATATCGACGATGTAAGTTGGGGCCGCACGGACCTGCCGACAGGCATCGAAGACATCCGCATCCCGGCTTCGGAGACGAAGAAGATGCTGATGGACGGCACGCTGTATATCATCCGTGATGGTGCGCTGTACGATGCGCGGGGAATACGCGTTAAGTGAAAAAGAAGCCTACCCCAAGCCCCTTCCTAAAGGAAGGGTGTACGGTGAAGGTGAATAGTGTAAATAAAAAAAAGAGGCCTCGAGCCTCTTTTTTTTTAGCGAAGTTCGACCCTGCGGGTGAGCGTTTCGCCGTTAACTTTCGCGCGGAGACGGTAGGTGCCGGGTTGAAGTTCAAATTCGGCAATCTTACCTGTTTCCGTTTTGAGTAATTTACCTTGTATCGTGTAAATCCTCGCTTCCTCCATCTGTGTGGAGGTGACCACCAGAGTGTTTTCGCGGAAGCGAACAGTAAAATCATCATTGCTTTTTGCGGCAACCGCGAAAGTTACTCCTGTTAAGATGACAACCACTGTTGCCACAACCATAAAGAAACGTCTCATAATTTGTTCCTTTCTTTTAACAGTACTAATACCATTTTTCGTTCGCGCCAATGCGTGGGCATCCCGCGTGTGTTGCGCGTACCTTGAGAGCAGGCGCCATCGAAAAACGCTGCAAAATTACAGCCTTTTTATGGGGCGACCAAATATTTCGACGTAAAAGTGATATTTTTCTACAAATTGCACAACCGAGTTGACAAATTATCAGTATTTTCACAAATTTTATGATAAAATGTCAAAATGTTAATATGTATGTAGAATTTCGTACTATCGGGCGAATAACAAGTGTTTAGATGACAATATTCAAATAAATTCGATTTTTTCGTCAAAAAACTTGTATATTCCAATAATTTGTAGTACTTTTGCAGGCTATTTGTGTGCACACGTACTCGTACGCGCACAAAGTTAAAACATAAAGATTTATGCAAAACATCAGAAATATAGCCATTATTGCGCACGTGGACCACGGCAAAACAACGCTGGTCGATAAGATGCTGTACACGGCAAAAGTGGTCAGCACTCAGCGTTCTGAATTCAGCAACCAACCGCAAGAGTTGATTCTGGACAACAACGACCTGGAGCGCGAGCGCGGGATTACCATTTTGGCGAAGAACGTGGCGATTGAGTACAAGGGTACGAAAATTAATATCATCGACACTCCGGGGCACGCAGACTTCGGCGGCGAGGTAGAGCGTGTGCTGAACATGGCGGACGGCGTGTTACTGCTCGTCGATGCCTTCGAAGGCGCGATGCCGCAGACGCGCTTTGTACTGCAGAAAGCGCTTGAGATAGGACTGAAGCCCATTGTAGTGATCAACAAAGTAGATAAACTGAACTGCCGTCCGGATGAGGTACAGGAAGAGGTATTCGACCTGATGTGCAACCTCAACGCGACGGACGACCAGTTGGATTTCCAGACGCTGTACGGTTCGGCTAAGCAAGGCTGGATGAGCACCGACTGGCGCAAGCCGAAGACGGACATGACGGACCTCATGGACGCCATCATCGAGTATATCCCTGCTCCGCAGGAGAACCCGGGTACGCCGCAGATGTTAATTACTTCGCTCGACTACAACAGTTATGTAGGTCGTATCGCGATTGGTCGTCTGCACCGCGGTGAGTTGAAAGACGGTCAGGCCGTGACGCTGGCGAAGAAGCCTACCCCCGCCCCCTCCCTAAAAGGAGGGGAGGAAGCAAAGCCTGTCTTCATCAAGACGAAGATCAAGGAGTTGCACACCTTCTCGGGTATGGGTCATGTGAAGACCGATGTAGTCAAGAACGGTGACATCTGTGCGCTGATAGGTATTGACGGCTTCGAGATTGGCGACACTATATGCGACGCCGAGAACCCCGAACCGCTGAAGCCTATCGCTATCGACGAGCCGACGATGAGCATGACATTCTGCATCAACGACAGTCCTTTCTTCGGTCAGGACGGCAAGTTCGTGACAAGCCGTCACATCCAAGACCGCCTGAACAAAGAGTTGGAGAAGAACCTTGCGTTGCGTGTGGAGAAAGGCGCCGAAGAGAGCAGTTGGCGCGTATATGGCCGCGGCGTGCTGCACCTGAGTGTGCTCATAGAGACCATGCGTCGTGAGGGTTACGAACTGCAGGTCGGTCAGCCGCAAGTCATCATCAAAGAGATAAACGGACAGAAATGCGAGCCGGTGGAGTCGCTGACCGTCAATACACCGGAAGAGTGCAGCGGCAAGATCATCGAGTTCGTGAGCACCCACAAAGGCGAGATGACGAAGATGGAGATGGTCAACGACCGTGTACATCTGGAGTTCATCATCCCGAGCCGCGGCATCATGGGCATGCGTACCTACGTGATGAACGTGAGTGCCGGCGAGGCTATCATGGCGCACCGGTTCCTGGAGTACCAGCCGTGGAAAGGCGAGATAGTAAAGCGTAACAACGGTTCGCTCATTGCCATGGAAGCCGGCACGGCTTATGCCTACGCGTTAGACAAGTTACAGGACCGCGGACGTTTCTTCATCGACCCGCAAGAAGAGGTTTATGCCGGTCAGGTGGTGGGCGAGAACGCGAAGGAAGGCGACATCGTTATCAACGTGACCAAGAGCAAAAAACTGACGAACATGCGTTCGAAGAGTGCGGACGACAAGGCCGTGTTACCGCCACCGGTGCGCATGAGTCTGGAAGAAGCGTTAGAGTACATCAAAGAGGACGAATACGTAGAGGTAACGCCGCACGCGATGCGTATACGTAAGATTATCCTCGATGAGTTGGAGCGGAAACGCGCAGGAAGAGCGTAAACGCAATTAAAAATTAAGAATTCAAAATTAAAAATTATATAACAATGAAAATTGAACAAAGTGAATTGAAAGACCTGACGGCAGTTGTGACGCTTACTATTGAGCCGGCTGATTATCAGGAAGAGGTTGCAAAACAACTGAAAGAAGTGCGCCACAAAGCACAAATGCCGGGTTTCCGTCCGGGTATGGTTCCCGCGGGCCTGGTGAAGAAGATGTACGGCAAGGGTATCCTCGCCGACGTGCTGAACAAATTAGTAGGTGAGAACCTCAACAAGCACATCGAGGACAACAAACTCGCTATTCTCGGCGAGCCGCTGCCCAATGAAGAGGCTCCGAAGATTGACCTTGACAACAACGACACCTTCACTTTTGCCTTCGATATCGCGGTGGCTCCTGAGTTCGACGCCAAACTGACGGCGAAGAACAAGTTGCCGGAATACACGATTGAGGCGACCGATGAGATGGTAAACAAGCAGGTTGAGGCTTATTGCAGCCGTTTCGGCGAGTATATCCCGGAGGACAAAGAGAAAGGTACGAAAGCAGAGGTCAAGCCGTGCGCAGTGGACGCTGAGTTGTTCGCCAAAGTGTATGGTGCGGAGGCTCCGAAAGACGAGAAAGCATTCCGCGCTCGCGTGAAGGAAGATATCGAGCGCAGCTTGGCGGAGGAGAGCAAATACCGCTTCGGCATTGATGCTAAAGAGGCTATCCTCAAGAAGTTAGAGAAGGTTGATTTCCCTGTTGACTTCCTCAAACGTTGGGTTCTTGCAACAAACGAGAAGATGACACAAGAGGAGTTGGACAAAGACTTCGACAAGATGCTTGAGGAGTTGAAATGGCACCTCGCGAAAGACCAGCTGATGAAGGAATACAACATCAACGTGGAGAAAGACGAGGTAGAAGAGTTCGCGAAACGCATCGCAAAGATGCAGTTCATGCAATACGGTCTGATGAACATCGAGGAGGAGCACCTTGCCAACTACGCAAAGGAGATGCTGAAGAACGACGACCAACTTCGCGGCATCGTTGAACGCATCGTAGAGGATAAGATTTTCGCGGCACTGAAGGGCGTAGCGAAAATTGAACCGAAGAAAATCAGCCAAGAAGACTTCGACAAATTGTTCAAGTAGGCCTTTGGCCTGACCGCTACGCTGTAGGACCGTTACACTGTAAGACCGGCCTACGGCCTGTAAGAACAAAGACAAAAATGGTTCATATTCATTTTATAGCTATCGGTGGCGCGGCGATGCATAACCTGGCATTAGCCGTTGCCTCCAAAGCGGGATACAAAGTGACGGGATCGGACGATGAGATATTCGATCCCGCTTTGTCTCATCTTCGTGAGGCAGGTTTGTTGCCCGAAAAAATGGGCTGGCACCCCGAACGCATCACCAAAGATATCGACGCCATCATCCTCGGCATGCATGCCCGTGAGGACAACCCGGAGCTGGTAAAAGCCCGTGAGTTAGGACTGAAGATTTATTCCTTCCCGGAATACCTGTACGAGCAGACTAAAGACAAGATTCGTATTGTAGTCGGCGGTTCGCACGGAAAGACAACCACCACATCCATGATTCTCTATGTGCTGCAACGTCTGGGTATCGAAGCCGATTATATGGTAGGTGCTCAGATAGAGGGCTTCGAGCGCATGGTCCGGCTGTCGGACACTGCGAAATATGCGGTGTTTGAAGGCGATGAGTACCTCACTTCTCCACTCGACCTGCGTTCGAAATTCCTTTGGTACCATCCGCACATAGCTATCTTGACGGGCATCGCGTGGGACCACATCAACGTCTTCCCCACTTTCCCGGAGTACGTAGAGACGTTTAGAAAGTTTGTGGAAAGTGTGGAACCTGACGGTTCGTTTATCTGGTATAAAGGTGATGAGAACCTGCGCCGAATCGCAGAGGAGATGACGGCAATCCGTCATGACAACATGACGATTATACCCTACGACGCCTACAACGGAAACGTAGAGATGCAGGTCTTCGGCCGGCATAACATGCAGAACCTGCAGGCGGCGATGCTGGCGTGCCACTGCATCGGTGTAGCGCCCGATGATTTCTACCGCGAGATAAGTACGTTCACGGGTGCAAGCAACCGTCTGGAGAAGATTTGCGAGACGGAGACGAATGTAGCGTATAAGGATTTCGCGCACAGTCCGAGTAAGTTACGGGCGACCGTAAACGCCGTTCGCGAGCGCTATCCTGAGAAGAAACTGGTGGCAGCGATGGAGCTGCACACATTCTCTTCGCTCATGGCGGATTTTCTGCCGCAATACAAGGGCTGTATGGCGGAAGCGGACGTGGCATTCGTGTATTTCAACCCGAAAGTATTAGAGCATAAACGCCTGACTCCTATCACCAAAGAAGAGGTGCGCGATGCTTTTGGCACGAAAAATGTAGAGGTGTTCACGAGCAGTGAGGAGCTGCAAGAGGCTATCAGCCGTCAGTATTCAGCATTCAGAGGTCAGGGTGTAGCCCTGCTCATGATGTCCTCGGGTACCTTTGACGGTATTGATGTGAAGCAATTCGCAACGAGCCTGCTGGACAATTAGAATTCTATCATTATGGATAAACAGAAGAAACGCGATTATTTGTATATGCGCATGGCGCGGACGTGGGCAGAGAACAGTTACTGCGTGCGTCGCAAAGTAGGTGCGCTGCTGGTGAAGAACCAGATGATTATCTCCGACGGTTACAACGGCACGCCTTCGGGCTTTGAGAACATCTGCGAAGACGAGAACAACGTCTCCAAGCCATACGTGCTGCACGCGGAGGCCAACGCACTGACAAAGGTGGCGCGCTCGAACAACAGTTCTGACGGCGCGACGCTGTATGTCACGGCTTCGCCGTGCCTGGAGTGCTCCAAACTCATCATCCAATCGGGTATCAAGCGCGTCGTGTATGGCGAAGAATACCGCATCATGGACGGCGTAGAGTTACTCAAACGAGCAGGAATAGAGGTCGTTTTCTTAAACGACCAAGTTTAGTGTTTAGAGTTTAGTGTTTAGAGGTATGAAAAAATATATCTTTCCCACACTGACGGTGCTGGCGGTGGCGATAGGTTTGGTCATTGGTATGGCGTTGAGCCAGCAGGCGAACGCACAGCGCATCGTCTATTCGAACGGCGGTTGGCAATTCGAGTTATCGAAAGTGGACCGGATGTTGCAACTGATGGAGAGTGCGTACGTGGACAGCCTGAATATCGACAGCATCACCGATGAGGCGATGACGGAGTTGGTGAAGAAACTGGACCCGCACAGCGCATACATCCCCAAAGAAGACCTTGAGATGGTGAACTCGGAATTGGCGGGTTCGTTCTCCGGCATCGGCGTGCAGTTCACCATCCAGCAAGACACCGTGCGTATCGTAGCGGTTATTGCCGGCGGCCCGAGTGCGGGCGTGGGCGTGCTGGCCGGTGACAAGTTGATATCGGTAGATGACTCGACTTTCGTAGGAAAGAGAATCAACAACGAGAAAGTGATGCGCACCTTGCGCGGCGAGAAAGGCACGAAAGTAAAAATCGGCGTAATGCGTGCGGGAGCGCCGGAAACACTATACTACACCATCACCCGCGGTGATATACCGGTCAACAGCGTGGATGCGAAATTCATCATCGAGCCTTCAGCCGGCAGCCATCAGCCGTCAGCCAAAATCGGTTTCATTCGCGTGAACAAGTTCGGCGAGACGACCTATAAGGAGTTTATCACGGCTTTGGCGGAGTTGCACGCGAAGGGCGCTACACGTTTTATCGTGGACTTGCGCGAGAACAGCGGCGGTTACATGGACCAGGCGATAAAGATGGCCAATGAGTTCCTCAAAGGCGGTGAGATGATTGTCTATGCCGAAGGTCGCGCTTACCCGCGTTATGAGGCGAAAGCGAATGGCGGCGGACGATTCAAGAACGTGCCGCTGGTAGTACTGATTGATAATTTCTCGGCTTCGGCGAGTGAGATTTTCGCCGGCGCAATGCAGGACAATGACCGCGCTACCATCATCGGTAGGCGTTCGTACGGCAAGGGCCTGGTTCAACAGCAGATGCCGTTCTCCGACGGTAGTGCCGTGCGGTTGACTGTTGCGCGCTATTATACGCCGAGCGGCCGTTGCATTCAGAAACCTTATACGTTAGGTGACCAGGAAGACTATGAGAAAGACCTTATGGAGCGCTTCGAGCATGGAGAGTTCTACTCTGCGGACAGCGTGCATTTCACAGACACTACGACTTATCGTACGAAGGGCGGTCGCATTGTTCGCGGCGGCGGAGGTATCATGCCGGACGTGTTTGTAGGACGTGACACGACGCTGAACACGCCGTGGTACAACCAGTGTGTGAACCTCGCATACACATACCAGTTCGCTTATAAATATACGGACGCGCACCGCAAGGAGTTGTCGAAGTTCACCGATTGGCAAGCCTTGGAAAAGCACTTGAAGAGCAAGGATATTCTGGGTGAGTTTGTGGCATTCGCCGAAGAAAAAGGCGTTGAACGCAAGGAGGCAGAGATACAAAAATCGCGCCCGTTAATGACGCGACTTCTGCATGCCTATATTGTGCGTGACGTGTTGGGTGACGAGGGCTTCTTCCCGCTGTTCGAGCGCGATGATGAAATCACCAAACGTGCTGTTGAAGAGCTGTCAAAATAAGGATTAGCGAACCCGTATTCCTATTACATTGTACTTCGAGCCATCGGGAAGGGTGATAAACAACATTCCGTTCTCGATGGTTTTTTGTGCCTTCGGCGTATCCGAAGTGAAGTTCGTTACATCGACATCAGCAGAATAATCTCCCAATTTGATGTCCACTACGCACGGGTCGTGGTCCGAATATGACTGCGACGAGGTCACGTAGGATGTACATTTATACGTACAAACATGCTTGACGGAAGCCTTGATAATTTGCTGCGCCATCGATTCATTGGCATACACGTGGTCTATCAATTCGCCTCCGTTATAGCAATGCGAGTACGCATTCGGATTATACCTCAGCAGTTGCTCCTCGTAGCCGGCGTTCGCGATGATGTCCAACGGGGTTTCACCAACCATGCAGTTGAGGTCGCCTAAGATGAGGATGTCCGGATCGGTGCTTACATTCTTGAGCGCTTTTACCAGATTGGTGGCATTCGTCTCGCGCGTCGCGTTTCCCTGGTCGGAAGAACTGTCCTTTGCTTTGAAATGATTCATGGAGACGACTAACTGCTCGTTATTCGATTTCTGACGGAAAGTCTGAATACGCATCGTATGCGCATAATAGCCGTTTCCGTTGGTTCCGCCAAGACTGTTTCCCACCGTTGCCACTTTGTCCGTACGATAGATGAAGCCCGATTTGATATTATAATCTGCGGATGCGCTCCATGTTACGCTAATGCCGTCATTCACCGCTGTATAACGTCCGGCGACGCCGGCGTGCGCATTCATCGAGTCCGCCAATTGCTGGAGCACGATGGGTTGCGCCTCTACCTCGCAGAAGGCATAGATGTCCGCATCAATCGCGAGCATATTATCCACAATCTTATTGGTCTTTGCCACAAACTCATCCTGCGTGTAGTTTCCGCGTCCGGAGTTGAGATTGAAGTAGTAATTCTGAAGGTTTTGCGCGCAGACCCGCATGAGGCCTTCTATTACCGGTTCTTCAGGCGCAGACTCCAAAAATGTGACCGCAACGTTAGTCGTTGAAGTTTCTATCTTATCGTTCCATTTTTTTATTTTGTCTGTTACCCTTATCTTGTCACCGGCTTGCAATTCCTGTGTGGGCCGGCCGCGATACACGCAGAAAGCCCCTTCGGCAGTACTGGCGGCATCGCCACGCGTGTCGGCAATCCAGAAGGTCATGTTTTTGTAACTCGTACTGAAGGAATTATCTTCAATTATTGTCACATAACCCTCGATGGTATAAGCCTCCGGAGTGGTGGCCATATTTTCCAGCGCCTTGCCGATATTTATGGCTTCTGCGACGGTGATGGCTTGTGTGCCCGCTACAAAGACGAGCGAGAGCAATAAGAGAACTGTCTTTCTCATATTTATGAGAGTTTATAAGGCCTTCAAGGCTGCCAATACCAACTGATAGAACTTCTGGACGGTAGCGATATTCACACGCTCGTCGGGGCTGTGCGGGTGCTCAATCGTCGGACCGAAGGAAATCATCTCCATGCCTTCGTACTTACTGCCGATGATGCCGCACTCGAGTCCGGCGTGGATGGTAACGATGCGCGGACTCTCGCCGAACTCCTGCTCATACACTTTCTTCATCGTAGCGAGAAGCGTGCCTTTGAAATTGGGTTCCCAGCCCGGGTAAGCGCCGGAGAACTCCACTTTCGCACCGGCAAGAGAGAAGGCCGACTGGATAACCGAAGCCAGTTCCTCTTTGCGGCTCTCGACCGACGAGCGGGCAAGGCAGATGACGCGAATCGTATTATCTTTGGTCTCGATGATAGCAATGTTATTGGAGGTCTCCACGATTTCCGGCATCTCGGGGATGACGCGATAAACGCCATGCGGACAGAGAGTAACCGCATGAATCAGGAAGTCCTGTACGTCTTCCGGCATCTCGGTCTTCGGGCACTCTACTTCTTCGCCCGTGAAATGCAGGTCGGGTTCGATGCCGTCGTATTCGCGCAGGAAGAGGTCTTCGAAACGGTCCACGAGGTCTTGCACGTCCTGATAACTCTCGGCTGGGATGGTGATGACCGCCGACGCCTCACGCGGGATGGAGTTGCGCATGTTTCCGCCATCGACCGAAGCGAGACGTGCCTCGAAATTCGCCACCGCTTCCTTGAGGAAACGGAAGAGGAGTTTGATGGCATTCGCACGCTGTAGATGTATATCGCAACCCGAGTGACCGCCTTTGCAGCCCTTGACCGTCACGCGCAGCGCGATATCGCCTTCTTCTGTCTCCACCGGCTGGTAGTCGAATATCGCCTCCGCGTCAATACCTCCGGCGCAGCCTACGTTGAACTCGCCGTCCACTTCGGAGTCGAGGTTCAGCAGGTATTTACCTTTGAGCCATCCGGGTTTGAGGTCGTTGGCGCCATACATGCCGGTCTCTTCATCGATGGTGAAGAAGGCCTCCAGAGGCGGATGAACTGCATTTTTGTCGGCAAGAATAGCCATGGCTGTTGCCACGCCGATACCATTGTCAGCACCGAGGGTGGTTCCATTCGCTGTCACCCACTCGCCATTGTCTTCTACGTAGGCCTCGATGGGGTCTTTCTCAAAGTCAAAGACTTTGTCGGAGTTCTTCTGCGGAACCATGTCCATATGCCCCTGCAGAATGACACCCGGGTGGTTCTCGTAACCCGGGGAAGCGGGTTTGCGAATGAGGACGTTGCCTATCTCGTCTTGGAGGGTCTCCAAACCAAGGGATTTACCGTAAGACACTAAGAAATCCGCGATTTCCTTACGTTTTCCGCTGGGACGCGGGATTTGAGTAAGACTGTAGAAACTGGTCCACAAGCCTTGAGGTTGTAAGTTTTTCATATATTTGGTCGTTTGTCGTTAGTCGTTGGTCGTTAGTCGATGGTCATTTCGCCGCAGAGGTCTTGCTGCAAGAGTTCCTTCGCGCGTTCCGGCATTTCTCCGAGAAGAAGCATCATCTTCGTGAGCAGGGCTTCGGTAGTGATGTCGTAACCCGAGAGGACGCCGGCTTTCATCAGGTTGAGCGAAACGGCGTACAGGCCCATTTCGACAGAACCGGTGTTACATTGCGTCTTATTGACGATGATGATGCCGCGGTCCACGGCTGTTTTGAGTTCGCGGTACAGCCATTTGTCGGAAGGTGCGTTGCCTGCCCCGAAAGTCTCCAGCACGACTCCTTTTAAACCGCGCGTACGTAAGAGCGCACGCACGACGGTCTGCTGAATGCCCGGGAAGAGCTTGAGCACCGCCACGTTGGTATCGAACTGCGTGTGCAAAACAAGCGGTTGCTGCGGGTCGGAATAATGCACGAGGTGCGGCTGGTACGTGATGTGCACACCGGCCTTGGCAAGCGCAGGATAGTTATAACTGTTGAACGCCGAGAAATGCTCGGCATTGCGCTTCGTGGTCCTGTTGGCACGGAAAAGACGGTCCTCAAAATAAATCGTCACTTCGGGCACGATAGGATTGCCTTCTTCATCCTTCGCCGCCGCTATCTCAATCGCCGTCAGCAGGTTCTCCTTGGCGTCCGAGCGAAGAACTCCTACCGGCAGTTGCGAACCCGTGAAGACGACGGGTTTGCCGAGATTCTCCAGCATAAACGAGAGCGCGGAAGCGGAGTACGACATCGTATCCGTGCCGTGCAGGACGACGAAACCGTCGTAATCTTCGTAGCGGTCATAGACCATCTGCGCTATCTGGCGCCAGCTCTCGGGACCGATGTCGGACGAGTCGATGAGCGGCGTGAAAGCCTGGATGTCCACTTGTATCTCTCCCGCGAAGAGCTCCGGCATATAGGCCTTGAATGTCTCTATGTCCGCCGGCACAAGTGCGCCCGTTTTCGCGTCGCGTACCATAGTAATGGTACCTCCCGTGGATATTAAAAGGATTCTCATAAAAACAATTTTGCGGGGCAAAATTACTTTTTTTTTTGCATATATGCAAATTTTTTTGTACTTTTGCAGCGGATTTATTCGTATGAACGCAAAAATTCTGATTATAGACAGCGATATTAGCCTATCAACGGTGCTGAGTGACTATTTGGAAAGTCGCGGATTCGACACGCACATCACTTCGACGGGCAAGGAGGCGCTGGCGTTTGTGGGCGAGGCCTACTGCGATATCGTGCTGATGGAGATTCAAAATTTAGGCATGAACGGTTATGACTTGCTGCGTGAGATACGTCACCGCCAGCCGGACTTGCCGATTATTGTGCTCACTTCACGCACCGACCGTGAGAACCAGATGCGGGCGTTTCAGTTGGGTTGCGACGACTACCAGTTCAAGCCTTTCTCGATGGATATTTTGATTTATCGCATCGAAGCTATTCTCCGCCGTCTGCGCAAGCGCGAAGAGAGCAAACAGCGGGTGTTTGAGTTGAACGGTCACACGTTTGATGCAACCCATCAGATTTTCGATGGAAATCATCTCTCAGCGCGGGAGAGCGACTTACTGCTGATGCTTTGCCGCAACGAAGGAGAACTGGTGGACCGGCATAAGATTCTGAGTGCGCTCTGGAAGGTGGACAATGCGTTTACAGCACGCTCTTTAGGCGTGTATATCAACCATTTACGGCGTTTCCTGACACCCGCAGGATTCGAGATTATTGCTGTGCGGTACAGAGGTTATAAGCTCGTCAATAACGGGCATTTGTGATTTGTCATTTGTCATTTAAAGAATATGAAACTAATTGCACCGAGTGTGCTGTCGGCCGATTTCGGTCACTTGGCACAAGACTTAGAAATGATTAACCGCAGCGAGGCGGACTGGCTGCACGTAGATGTGATGGACGGTACTTTCGTGCCGAATATCTCGTTTGGTTTTCCGCTGATGGAGCCCATGCGCAAGTACTGCAAGAAGCCTTTGGATGTCCATCTGATGATTGTTCATCCCGAGAAATACGTAGAGCGTTTCTGCGATGCGGGTGCATGGTCGGTCGGTTTCCATTTGGAGGCAGTGGAAGACCCGTTGCCTATTTTGGATTTGATTAAAGCGAAAGGTGTCCGGACGTGTCTGACCATCAATCCCGACATAGACGTGAAGCGTCTCGTGCCGTATTTGGACAAGGTGGACATGGTATTGTTGATGTCCGTTTTTGCGGGCTTCGGAGGACAAAAATTCATCCCCGAGACCATGGACAAAATCCGTTTTATCAAAGCGGAGATTGCCAAGCGGGGTCTGGATACGCTCATCGAGATTGACGGCGGCGTGAACGCACAGAACGCTCACGCATTGTTTGAAGCGGGGGCGGACGTGTTAGTCGCCGGTAGTGCCGTGTTCGGAGCGGAGAATCCGGAGGAGATTATCCGTCAAATGAAAATGTAGTCCGCCGTCAGCACCCTCACAAACGTAGGAAAAACAAGGGATTGCATAAGGGGTATATTGGGTGATTATTGCGCGATTAATGTGTGATTAATGTGTGATTCGATACTGTATCGGCTGAAGGCGTATCCAATGATTGTATTGCTGTTGCCACTGGTAGCAGCAATACTTGTTTGTGAGCATGTACGGGACCGTTGGGGACTACGGGAGGCGTTTTCGGAGGAAGCCGCGACTTATGCTTTGGTAGTGGAGAGCGATGCGAAGGCCACGACCAAGTGCGAGCGGTTTGAGACGCAAGTAATAGCCTGTTGGGATACCGTGGCACAGCGATGGGAGAGTTCTGAAGGGGCTGTATTCCTTTATCTTCTGCGCGACAGCACACGGACGATGCCTGCGCGGGGTGACACCGTTGTGGCGCAGACGAAGATTGAAGAGCGATACCGACGGATGTATTCGGCTTTTGCCGCAAAATGGGAAGTGCGCGCCTGTTCGCAAGTGCAGAAAGCGCCCTTGCAGAAACGGCTGTACGGTCGTCTGGAAGCGGCTGGTTTGCGCGGAGACGAATTGGCGACAACAGGTGCGCTGACCTTGGGGTACAAGGAAGATTTGGACCCTGAATTGAAGCGTCATTTTCAGGCTTCTGGCGCCGCTCATGTGTTAGCCGTGAGTGGTCTGCACACCGGTATTATCTACGGGTTGCTGCTATGGTTGCTGACATTCGGAGGGCGCTTCAAACCGATGTATGAGAACCGTTGGGGACGCTGTGCCGTGAGCATGGTGATTATCGCCGCGATGTGGGGTTACGCATGGCTGACGGGAATGACTCCTTCGGTCGTCCGGGCAGTCGTAATGGTGACAATGGTAGAGGTGGCGCATATGTGTTACCGGCAGGCGCTCAGCCTGAACACCATTGCAGCCGCAGCCGTGCTGATTTTGTTAGTTCGACCGGGCGATTTATGGAGCGTCAGTTTTCAACTGAGTTTCTCGGCGACAGCTGCAATAGTCGCGCTTGTTTCATCATTTCGTCCTGACGACACGACAGTATTACGAAAGTCAAAAATCCTCCGATATATTTTAGGAATCATTGTCGTGTCTCTCGCAGCGCAATTCGGCACCTTGCCTATCACGATGTACTATTTCGGGCAAATCAGCAATTATTTTCTGCTGACGAACCTGATAGTACTGCCTTTAGCGACACTTTTAGTGCCCTGCGGACTGCTGACGATTGTTTTGGGCGGCAGTTGCGCAGGTGTCTGGATAGGCAAAATCACGCAGGGTTTGGCATGGACGATGAATCATGCCGCAGGATGGATTGAGCATCTTCCGGGAAGTACAACAACCGTACATATCGGTCTCGCAATGGTAGCAATATACTATCTCTTTTTTACGTTTTTTTGCACTTTTGTTGCGGAAAAACGCTAATTTGGTATAAAAATTGTATTTTTATTTGCGTGGGTGCAAAATTTTGTGTATCTTTGCGCCCGATTTGAATTTTTTATGCGGACATGAGAAACTTACGTACTTTATTTGTATCGATAGTAGTTCTTTGTTTTGCCCTTGTATTGCGGGCACAAACCTCTCTTCCTGTTACTCCTGTAACGAGTACTGAAGGCTACGATTTCGTAGTGGCTTTCCTGCCGAACAGTAGTAGCCAAATAGAATCCGGTGACCTGAAGTTGCAGCTTTTGGTCTCATCGCGTGAGGTACCGGGCCATCCTGAAATCACGGAGAACGTCATCGGTATTCAATACGGCAACGGCGGGTATGCCCCTGACAAGAGTGTGAAGGTAGGTACTACGCAGGTGATTGACATAGAGCCGGCGAATGCGTATTGGGACATCACCAAAGAAGAGGTGGAGAAAATCCTCATGAAGGGTATCCACGTATTTAGCAAGAACGGTGTAAAGATGACCGTTTATGCCGTCAATCAGATTGGTACCGACAAGAGTAAGTTCTCTTTTGACGGTGCGCATGTACTTCCAAAACAGGCATTAGGACACGAATATATCGTTTCGTGTAACAGCGAAGACAAGATGGCGACGGAGTTTGTCATCATGTCCACCGGTCCGGGTAGGACAACCGCGAACATCAAGTTGCCGGGAAAGATTAAGACCAGTAAGGGAAAGCAGGAGTTGACGGCGGAGTTTACAGGTCCCTACCAAATGTACATCGTTCGTTCGCAACAGCCTGTTCCCGGGCAAGATGAGAACACGATAGACATGTCGGGAACCACTATCTGTGCGGACCAGCCGATAGCCGTATGGAGCGGTAACCAGGCGGCCTGCTTCACGACCGATAAAGGTGCGGCGACGGCAGACCATGCATTCGACCAGTTGCTGCCTATAGACCGCTGGGGAACAAAATTCATCGTGCCGCTGACTGGTCTTCACACGCTGCTCAATGACCTTGATATCGTTGCTCGTGACGACCAGACTACAGTGACCATGACGACAAAGTCAGGTTCGCAGACGAAAGTGCTGCAATCCACGGAGAAATGGTCCAGACTATTGGATGCCTACCATCCACACGGCTACGACGGTACTACCATTGAGGATAGTACAGTATTGGTGAAAGCGGACAAACCGATACAGGTTCACCTATACACCTCCAGTGCTGTCTATAACGGCGAACTGGTTAATTACACCCCGAAATATCAAGGCGACCCGTCCATGACGATGATTGCTCCGCTGGAGTACCTGACGGACACGGCGGTCTTCACGACGTACAGCAATCCCCTAACGAGCGGTAGCAGTCAAACAGGAGACTTGCAGCCGATGAAGTACCAACTGGTTGTATGGGCGAAGAAATCGACCATCAATTCGCTTAAATGGAATGGTAAGCCGGTTTCAGCTGGCCTATTCAAGGATCTCCCTACCGAAAGCAATTTCAGCGAATATAAATACGCCCGCTTGGATGTGCCAAGCACCGATGAGGGATACCAAATTCTCACCGCAGCGGAGAAAGGTTTTAGCGGATACGTTTCCGGTCTGGAAGACGGTCAGGCGTGTCTCTATCCGATAGGTTATGACTATCAGCCGGTGGAGGACTCGCTGTTCCTTTCCAAGAAATATCCGGCAAAGGACGTGCATGGCGGAGAGTATAACGCCAAGTATCCGGATAACGGAGGCGGGTGGTATCTTGACAAAGTTGTGCTGCCGAACCAGCCTACGCAATTTGATACCGTCTTTATCTGCGACAGTTCAACATTGCGTTTCCCCGCTATCATCCACAATAAGTGGGATGACATGGAATGGGAAGTGATGCGCATCGACCAAAGCAGCCAGATTCGCTCGGAATACAAAGATGACAGCAAGGAGCGTCAAACAGGAGGCTTAAAGAATCCGTTCCTTGAGACGAAGTTCTTCATGAAGCCGGAGAAGAATGTAGCGCCGCGTAACCGCCACCCGTACGAAGACTTCGAGGTGCGTGCTATCTTGTATCGTGAGCCTTACATGTGCAAGGAGATGGATAAAAGCAAATGGCAGAAAGATACGCTGAGTACCATCGTCCGCGCTTACCGCATCTATAACGACACCACATGGCTCATCAAATGTAGCAACGACAATCCATACAAGGTTTTCGTGGATCCTGTTTCCAAACAAGAGACTCTCATCTATTGCAATCCTGAGAGTCCCGTGACTACCGATGCTACGCACATCCAGCTTCAATACGGAGAGAACGGACCTTTTACGCGTCAATACACCACCGTCAACCATTGTGACTCGACCGTCACACTCTACGTACTGCTCTGCCAGAGTCAGGTAGAGAACCGTCCTGTGGACAACCTCTGCGAGGATGACTTGGACGGCATTGCAAAACGCGAGTTCAACGGGTTCTTCCAGAGTTTCGATTTCTTGGGCACCTTAAATGCCTGCAAAGAGATGCGAAAAAAGAATCCAAACTATACCGGCGATAACGGCTGGACCTATAACGCGGGTACGTTGCAGTGGGTATTCAAAGGAACAGACGTCATCCGTACCACCGATTGTAACAGCGATATGCAGAAATGGCACGACAAATACGGCGCTGCTTTCCCGCGTAACACCATCGGTTGTGACAAACAACTGAGTATCGAATTGCATGTGCTGCCTATCACGGTCTATGAATACGAAGCGACAACCTGTAAGAACAGTTACGAATGGACATTTACAGTGAATAACGATTATTCTCCGAAAGAGGTGAAGGTGACCGTCAAGAAATCGGAAGTAGGCGAAGGTTCTCATGATTATATTTATCCTTACACACCGGGCGGAAACCCGCCTCCCGGATTCTCCAAGCAATGTAAACGTGAGGATCATATTCTGCACATTACCTTCCTCACCGATAACGACACGCGTACCAAGTCCGTCGAGATGTGCCAAGACGCTGACAAGTTGGTAGTGACCAAAGAGTCCGACCCTGATATCGCGGACGAGGAGTTCCATTGGGAATTTGACCCAAGAGACTACAAACCCGGCACACACTTCAGCGAGAAAATTGAGTGTCTCAATGAAGACGGTTGTCCGTATTACATGCAATACAAAATCTTGGTGAACCCCGTCGAAGTACACCGCGACACTGTCGTGTATTGCTACGAGGACGGCTCGCAAGTGGAGCATAAATGGGAAGGTCACAACCAGTTCTGGGCAAACAACAAGAACTCGCCGAACGTCAAGACGCTTCATAACGCCAATAGGCCACTGCGTGTAAATCGTCCGCAGCCAGATAAATTCAAGGACTCCCGTATCATCTACGAACTGTCGGATACCGTCATCGGCAACCCTTGCCATACGCTGTATTACCAGACCGTCATCTTCCTGCCGCCCTACTCCACTTCGGAGAAACGCGCGCCTATCTCGACCGAAGAATGGTTCGAGTGGTATGATGTCATCTGGGCAGGTGAGAAAGCAAACACCGAAGCTATTCCGAACCCGCAAGGCAAACCTATCTCCGTGCTCAAAGAATACGGCCGTGTCGTGCCAGAAGGATGGGAAGTGCAGTATCTTAAGGGCGACTATCTGTATGCCTTGACGACCACCACGACCACCCATCAATACCGCCGTGACGACGGCTCGTTGACTGCTGCCTGCGACTCAACCGTGCAGTTGCTCGTTCAAGTGGCGGACGTACAGATTGATCAGACATACGCTTGGACATGTAACAACGACACTCCGTATGTTTGGCAGGCCGGCGACACCACCATTTATCTGAACTTGGAGGAATACCAAAAAATAAAAGAGCCGAAAACAATCACGCTGGAGGAGCACAGAAAGACCGTGGCACCTCTCTGGCCGGTTGCCGGTATTGATGCGTATTTCTATCGCGATTTGACAATTTATCCGTCATACCTTATGGCTGTCGATGACCATGAGTGCCAAGCTCCGGGTGAGACCAAAGTATTCAAAGGCATCACATTCTCCTTGGATGAGCCGGGCGTACAGGAAGACGGTAACCATCTGCTGACCGAAGAGAGGATTTGGAGAAATCCTGCCACTGGCGAAGAAGCCATCGTGCAATGCGACAGCGGTGAGGTGGTCCGCATGTTCGTGCATCCTGTTTACACGGAGACGATTAACAAAGAACTCTCGACTTACCAGCGCTCGCTCTACACGCATGACACCTTGACCTTCTTCACCGACCCGAAGATTCTTTTCGTCGGCAAGGACTTCTTAACCGTCCATCCTGAAGTGAGCAGTATCGAGGAACTCAGACAAGCCGCAGGTGCCGGCAAAGCCGTCATCGTAGATGAAAACCTTGTGCCGGAACTTGCTAATGACGGCTCAAGAGGCGGAACCTATCAGACTTCGCAAGTGGCGCCCAAAGGCACCAAAGCGCATAAGTGCGATAGTACCACGTTCCTCGACTTAGTGGTGACAAAAGCATACATCAAAGAGTCAATCAACCTCGGCGATAACGGTAATGTGTTAGATGAAGGTTATTCTGAACCGTGGTCATTCGGCGGTGCGAAACCTTGGCACACTTGTCCGCCGATGACCGGAGACTATTTCAAATTCTACTACAATGCGGAAGGAGATACTATCGGCGAAGTCAATTACTATGATCTCACGGACAATCGTATTCGTGCAGGTGCCATAGACTATCACTATAGCGACAACGACGATGGTACACGTACCTATCTACTCATAGACTCCGTGATTAACGAGTTGGGCACGTACGACATCATCGTGCAATACGTGACTGTCTTCCCGACTTATCTCGTGCCCGACGGCGAAGCCGAAGTGTGCGCGAGTGATATGTACGATTGGGGAAGTCACGGCATCATTGACGTCAGCAAACTTGACCTGGCAAACACCAACCGTCATGTCATTGTTCGGGATACCCTCTGCACCAAGCGCTACATGGAGAGTCACCAAGTATGCGTAGACTCTATCTGTCTGCTGGAACTGACCGTCTTCGGAAATGCAAATATCCCGCAGACGCGTCATCAGTGCTTCAATGACCAACCTTGGACGTGGAGGAATCAAACTGAAGCAATCTACTACGACGCTGACTCGCCTATCTCCGGGCAGATTCGTGATACGATTCGTCCTTCCAACCCCGACGAGAAATGCTTCGACGTCTATGTGCTTAACGTCATTTTCGACCCCGCTTACGGCGTAGCGCCTTATGCCGGCGATAACGAACGCTATCGGAAGACCTACGTTGATCCGTACGAATACGACGCTACTACTTGTCAGTACAGCGATAATTTCAAATGGTGGGTAAAAGACAAGGATAATCCCGAGGACAGCACAGTGCACATCCCGAGTAACTTGTATCTATACGAATATAAGTCCACCACGCCGGACAAGCGCTACATCGATGCATTCGGCGAACCGACGAACAAAGTGCCGGGAAATATCATTCCTACCGACTTCGATTTCGGTTTCTATACCGTCCGTGACAGTCTGGAGACCGTAGGATGCTACTGCGACTCCGTCCTCACGCTCAACTACGAGATACGCGACGCGCTGCCGCCAGTTGAGATTGACACCACGTTGTGCAAAGGCGAAGCCTTCCCCTTCGGCGACAAAATGATTACCGAACCCGGTACATACGTCGAGTATATCCAGGAACCGGGCAAGCCGTGTGAGACCAAGTTCACGCTCACCCTGCGTTTTGACAAGCCCTCAACCTTCAAGATTGATCCGGCGCCTGTCTGCTTCGGTGAAGCGAACACGCAGACCACCTACGCCATCCGCTATCAGTACACGGGTCATCACCCCATCAGCTACAGCGTGCATTACGATGAGGCCGCGAAAGCCGACATTGGCTTCGTGGATATCATTGACCGCGAGATAATTCGTACTGAAGAGGAATGGAAAACAGACTCCGTCTATGTGCTTGACCTTCCTATCCCGCAGATTGACCGACGCGAGGACTACCCGACACCGGGCGTGTACAAAGCGACTATCGGCTTCAAGAACGGTGTCTGCTACGGCGAAGCACTGATGACCTACGACTTCATCGTCAAGGTCAACTACCCGGAGTGGGTACTCGAGCAACGCCACGGCGACTTGATTGTCGTGCTGGATGCAAGCAGCAACGGTGGTCATGCTTGGAACGGCTTCCAGTGGTATCGCAACGGGCAGAAGATGATGGGCTATACCAAGCCTTACCTCTACGTGCCGGAAGGTCTACTCTACGAGTCCGAGCAGTCCGCGGAATACCATGTTGTCCTCACTGAGACGGACATCATGGGCGACACCATCAGTTCGGCGCCTACCTGTCCTATCGTTGTGAAAGCGTTGCCGAACTCTCCGACGAACCCCGACCAGGACCATGGTCCTTCGAGTGACTATATTGCTGTAACGCCTACTTGCGTGCCGCGCGGAGGCATGATACACATCCTCTCGCTCAACGAGAACAGCAGCGGCGAATACCGCATCAATACTGTAGACGGCCAGTTCGTCTCCAAAGGCGAGTTTAAAGGCAAAGCCACGCCGGTAGCTATTCCTTCCGTAGAAGGAATGTATATCGTCCAAGTGTGGTCGTCCAATAAGGAGTCCAAAGAATCATACAGAGCCATTAAAGTAATAGTAAGAGACACATGTCCAAACTGCGACAAATCATCGTTCTAAGCCTCTGCCTCATGTCCGTAGCGACGTGGGGTCAGAGCCGTTATTCCGCTACCACCAGAACGGAGAGAGACCTATCGAGAACGAAAGGTTTCTCCTCCAAAGATGTGGGTAAGTCCAATAACTCACTTGGTCTGCATTCCTCGCTAAATAAGGGTTCGGGCCACTACCTCGGTTTCTCTGTGGGCGGAGGTTGGAGTACGTTCCTCACAAATATGTCGGAAGTCAAGAGTACACCGGGCGGATGGGCCGCTAACGGTAAGTTGCTATACGAATACCACGTCGGGAGCTTCTTCTTCCAGACCGGTGTCGGTGTCGGCATCCAGCAGGTGACGACGCCGCTCAAGACAGACCTTATTCCACAAGGCGAGTCGATTTTCCTCAACGGATTCTCCAATCTTGAGGTGGGCAGGCAACATCCCATGACCGACCCCTACGACGGTGCACGTTTTAACATGAAGCACGTCTTCGGCGAGCGTAGCGACTTCTCGGAACTGTATTACGCACAACTGCCTGTGAACTTCGGTTATTACATCTCCGGACGAGGGGGTGTAGGTTATGTGATGCTCGGTGCGCAACTCAACTACGCCTTCGGCGGCAAGACGCGTATCAACGCTACCTGTACCTCTACCGCTGTCTTCGATGTGGACCCGCAGCACAGCTATATCGGTGTCTTTGAAGAGATGGATAACCATGGTTTCCGCAAGGATGTGCCTATCGCTGCCGAAGGCAGCCGACTCCCCATCCGCATAGCAAACAGCGGCGGTGTAAACCTCGATGTCATCGGACATATAGAAGGCGGATATGAGTTCAACACCTTCCAGCCTATCCAGCAATACCGTACCAGCAAGGCCGATAAGATGGACTGCAGGATGCGTATCGCCGCCTTTATCGACATCAGCTTGCCGAGTATCAACCCCAGAGGCACCAATAAGCTATATGACCTCAATATCAATGAGTCAGAGACAGACCCCGCGAAGATAGACATACAGCAACGCGCGCTGTATGAGTTCCATTCGTTTAAGATGAATCACATCTTCGCAACGAGTATGGCGAATAGCGATAAGACCTGGGTACGCAGTTTTACGGTCGGAGTGCGCTTTACGGTTCTCTTCAGCTTACATGCACAAGAGCGTTGTATCCTCTGCGACCCATGGAGACATTAAAATCACCTATCTCGCTGAGCGAGCTTTGTGCTTTAATCAGTAAGACGCTGGACGAAAGTCTGGCGTCTTACTATTGGGTGAAGGCGGAGATAAGCAGCCTCAGCGAAAGAGGCGGACATCTCTATCTGGACTTAGTAGAGGGGAAGGCGGCTAAGATGCGCGCCACTTGTTGGGCGGGAAACAAAGAACTGCTCATGAGCTATTTCGAGTCCGAGACAGGTCAGACACTCCAAGCCGGCATGGCGGTTCTCGTGGAGGTGGAAATTCAATACCACGCAGTCTATGGACTGAGCCTCTCCATCGTCGGTATCGACCCGGGATATACCTTAGGCGAGATAGCCATGCAGCGGCAGCGCACAATTGCACAACTACAGGCGGACGGCTTACTCGACGCACAGCAGCTGCTCACACTACCTACCCTCATACGACGGATAGCCGTCATCTCATCGCCTAACGCCGCCGGGTACGAAGATTTCTGTCATCAATTACAAACTACCAATTACCAATTTGAAATTTCCCTTTTCCCTGCTGTCATGCAGGGCGAAGGAGCCGCCAAGTCCATTCTCGCTGCACTCGAAGAGATATCAAACGACCAACGACGAAAGACCAACGACTATTACGACGTCATCGTAATCATCCGCGGCGGAGGTGCGACAACGGACCTCAGTTGCTTTGATAATTATGAGTTATGCGCAGTGTGCGCGCAATGCGAGTTGCCTATCCTCACCGGTATAGGTCACACGCGTGACGTGTCGGTGCTTGACCTTGTGGCGCATGAAGCGCTCAAGACGCCTACCGCCGTCGCCGAATGGCTCATCCACCGTATGGACGAACAGTCAGGGCGTGTGGCAGACCTGTTGGTCCGGCTGCGTCGCACCGCCGAGCGGCAGATTCTCATCCGCCGCCACCGCGTGGAGATGCTCGAGCAGCGGCTCGCTGCATGCAATCCGCAACGTTTCTACGAGCGCGGGTACAGTCTGCTCACGAAGAACGGCAAAGTCATCCGCTCCGTCCACGAGCTACATAAAGGCGAAGAGATAGAGACACACCTCGCTGACGGTACTATACAAAGTATAGTTATTTGAAGTAGTTTGAAATTGTTTTTTATGTTTACAACATGCTTCTGAGCAAGAAACAACGTCTTGGCGCTTATCTGCTTTTCGGTCTCGCCTTTGTGGCATGGCTGACAGTAGCTTTATGGCCGGCAAAGGATGCGCCTGAGTTGGCTGATCCTGCCAAGTCTTCTCCCAAGCGCACGTGGGAGCAGCGCAAAGACTCCATGAGACGAGCCGACAGCCTGCGTTATGCGCAGTGGGCGGCAGAAAGAGAACAGCGCTACGACTCCTTCCGAATGGCGGATTCGCTTCGCCGCGCGGAGTGGAAACGCGAACGCCAACAGCAGTACGACTCTTTCCGCCTTGCCGACTCTCTATGGCGCGATTCGGTAGGATGGCGTTATATGCGTCACACGAAAAAAGACACCATCCTTGACCTCAATCACTGCGACACTACGGAACTGCAATACATCCGCGGCATCGGTCGCTTCACTGCGATACAAATCGTTCGTTATCGGGAGCAGTTAGGCGGTTTCTACAGCCCTTCGCAACTAACGGACGAAGCCCTTGCAAAATGCCGGTTGGACACGCTCCTGAAGCATTTCTTCGTTGACAGTATAGCCCTGCAAAAACTCCCTGTTAACACCTCTTCCGCGGAGCGCTTGCAACGCCATCCGTACTTGCGTTACAGCCAAGCGAAGGCTATCTACACTCTTCGCCGCAAACACACGCGTCTCACCACAATTGATGACTTGCGTGTGCTATCCGAACTGACTGAAACAGAGCTTGAGCGACTTGCACCCTACTTGTCTTTTGAATAAAAAAACAAGGAAAAACGCGCGTACGCTTGCATATATAGAAAAAAAACTGTACCTTTGCAATCGCAAAGGTTGAATGACTATTACTAATCAACATAATTTCTAACCAAAACACTCTTTTTTATGAAGAAAATTTCTCTTTTTTTAAGTATGACGCTCATGGCGCTCCTGCTCCTTCCTGCCGGCCTGATGGCTCAGGCTTATCCTGCTCTCTCATGGATAGACGCGGATGGTAATCCGGTTCGCCAAGTAGAGGCTACTCTGGGTGAGGCGTTTACGCCCCCTACGCTTACTTGCGACGATCCTGAAATCCTGCGCAGTGTGACATATATGTCATCGAACGAGAGCATAGCTACCATCGAGACCAATACCGGAACAGTAACCCTCTTGGCCGCAGGTTCGACCTCCATCACCGCGTATTTTGCCGGCGATGACATCTATGCAGCCGGTCGCGCTGTGTACACACTTATCGTGAATGAAAAAACGTCTCCCGAACCTGATTGTCAGGACGCACACTTCAACTTACCGGCGGACAATGTGCTGCACTTGTCGGCAGGGGATGTTGTCAGCATTCCGGAACTGGTTGGTGCAACAGGTCAGATACTCTTCCTCAGCGCCAAGACGGTGGAGAATATCCTCGTGGCCGAACTGACCGAGGATGATTTGATTCACGCTGTGGCTGCGGGACAGGCCAAATTCATCGGTCTGTACGTCCAAGTTGTCGGCGAAGGCTCCACACGGGAATGCGAGTATTCCTTCGACATCGAGGTAACCGGCGCTGCACAGCAAAAAGCGAAGCCCGAACTGTCATTCAACCCCCAGGAGGTAAGCGTCGAATTGGGCGAAGTGGTGGCTATTCCGACTATCGTCAACCCGCATAACATCGAGTTCACGCCCCAGAACAGCAAGTGGTACACCGCTTGGGACAGTCAGGTTGCAGAGGTCAACGAACAGACCGGCGAAGTGATTATCCGCGGCGTTGGAGATGAGATTATATCCTTCGAGTTCACCGGCAACGACGAGTACGAAGGACAGATTATCGGATACAACCTGCATGTATCGACCACCGGTCTGATTATCGGAGGCATCGTAGTGAGAAACAGCAATAAGGATGACGTACTCGACGACGGCGGTTCTGTCGTTTACGACCCCGTCACACACACGCTGACACTGACTAACGCGATGCTTGACGGCGAGAACTTCTACCATGCGCCTGCGCATAACAAAATAGCGAAGACATCAGATACGATGGGCTCCGTCATCTATTATTCAGACAAGGCTCCGCTGACCATCGAACTTATCGGCGGCAATGCGATTCTCAATGCCCCTGCCGCTATCCTTAGCGAAACAGCACCGGTAGTCATGCTCAGTCCGGAAGGCGCTTACGGCGTGGCCCGTATCAGTGGCCAGGTAGTAGGTATCAAGTCCGAGGCACTCAAGCTCTACAAGTGTGATGTGACCGCTTCCAGTGCAGTCGCTATCGCGGTCAACGAACTGGGTGTAGCCACAGGTGCGCACCTCATGGCTTACGGCGAAAGTTTCGCAATCCAGGCGAACCTCCTCGTCTTGGCGGAAGACCATGATGGCGAAGGTATCGCCATTCTCACCGAAGGTGTGACGTTCGAGAAAGGCAAGGGCTTCTTCAAGGACGACAAGATGGCTACCGTCGTAGAGATTGGCAAAGTTGTTATCCCAGTTCCTGACGACGAAGTGACGACCATCGACTTCTCGATGACCGACCCGGACGGCAACGAGTCCGTCATCTTCAGCGCTTCCGGTACCGACACGTATAACGAAGAGACCGGTCAAGTGGAACTCACCACGTCTCTGACGGATGAGCAGGTAGAGAATGCGCTGGAGACCATGATTCCTGGCTCAAGCGAATGGAAAGCGCAGTTACCGGGTTCTATCACCTTTGACATTCCTGCCGGCGAAGGAGTGATAGAAATTGAAAGTTCGATAACTCCGAATTATACGCTCAAACTGAAACTCGACGGCCAACCGGTAGTCACCCTGACAACCGGCGCACCGGGTGTGATTGCCGTGAATTACAATGTGCCGGTAGCGCTCCACGTTGTGCTCTATCTGCAGATTGAAGGCGCCGCTTCCGCTCCGGCACGCGTCGCCGCGGCCAAGGCTGACGAAGAGCCGATGATTGGTGCTACTATCAGTTCCATCAAGATTAAACCGGCGAAAGCGCCGCAAGCCATTGACATCATCAATGCTGCCGAAGGCGAGAACGCCAAAGTACTCATCAACGGACAACTCTACATCGTCCGCGATGGTCGCGCCTTTACCGCTTCCGGTATCGAAGTTCGATAAACAATAACCGTTTAGCAGAAAATGCGGCTCGCAAGGGTCGCATTTTTTGTAGTATATTAAAGATTTTAAAATCACGGGATATATACGTAGTATATATAAGGTGCACCATGATACGTTAAGACTCCGAAACGCGTCCGAAGCGAGACCGAAACGCGTCCGCAACGAGTCTGAAAATCCCTTTCGGCGGCATACATGAATAATTGAATAAACCTGTAATCGCGGAGTAATATCTCCGGACATACAAAAAAATCGCTCAAAATTTGCATATATGCAAAAAAAGTAGTATCTTTGTGCCCAAATTTGATTAATAGCGCAAAATGAAGCGAAATATAGCGATTATCGCAGGAGGAGACAGCAGCGAACATGAGGTGTCGCTGCGCTCGGCAGCAGGTTTGTACGGATGGATCAGTGAGGCAGGTTACAATGCCACTATCGTTGTGCTCAAAGGCCATGACTGGCACACGGAAGACGGTTGTCCGATTGACAAGAATGATTTTTCTTTTACGCGCGGGGGCGTGAAGCACACGTTTGACTTCGCGTATATCACCATCCACGGCACGCCGGGCGAGAACGGTATTCTGCAGGGTTACCTCGATATGATCGGTATGCCCTACTCCTGTTGCGGCGTACTCGCCGCAGCGCTGACGTTCAACAAATACGCGTGCAACCACTACCTCTCTTATTTCGGTTTTCACATCGCCAACAGCATCATCTTGCGTGCGGGGCAGAAATGGCCTAATGCGCCGAAGATTGCCGAGACCTTGGGTTTACCGTGTTTCATCAAATCGAACGTAGGCGGCTCGTCGTTCGGTTGCACGAAGGTGAAGACCGTCGAAGAGGTATATCCGGCTATTGAGCGTGCGTTCAAAGAAGGCGACGAGGTGATTTGCGAGTCGTTCATGAAGGGTACAGAAGTGACCTGCGGCGTCTATAAGACCAAAAACAAAGCCGTGGCTTTCCCCATCACAGAGGTAGTAACGCATAATGAGTTCTTTGACTACGACGCCAAATACAAAGGCGAGGTTGATGAAATCACACCGGCCCGTATTCCGGATGAGGTACGCGATAAGATTCAAGCCGAGACGCTGCGTCTGTATGACATCATCGGCGCTAACGGTATTATCCGCGTGGATTGGATTATCACCGAAGGAGATACCATCAACCTGTTAGAGGTGAATACGACGCCGGGCATGACACCTACGTCTTTTATCCCGCAGCAGGTGCGCGCAGCAGGACTCGACATCAAGGACGTGCTCAGCGACATTATTGAAAACAAGTTTGCATGACCGACATCAACAAAGCCATAGAAGCATTGGACTGGAGACGTGAGCCGAAAGGTCTGTACGAACCTATCGCGTACACGCTGGCGGCAGGCGGAAAACGTCTGCGCCCCACTCTCGCACTTATCGCCTCCGCACTCTTCGGCGGCAAAGAAGAAGAGGTGCTGCCGGCGGCGTTGGCTTTGGAGATTTTTCATAACTTCACCCTGCTGCACGACGACGTGATGGACCGTGCCCAGGTGCGCCGCGGACGACCGACCGTACATGTGAAATGGGACGACAACACCGCCATTCTCTCGGGCGACCAGATGTTGATAGAGGCATACAGACAACTGTCGCATGTGCCCGCCGACAAACTGCCGCAGGTGCTACGGTGGTTCAACGAGATGGCGACAGGTATCTGCGAAGGACAGCAGTACGACGTGGACTTTGAGCACGCGGAACACGTCACCATCGCTGACTACATGAAGATGATTGAGTTGAAGACCTCGGTGCTGCTGGCGAACGCGTTACGTACCGGCGCTTACATCGCCGGCGCTGACGAGAAAGCGCAAGAGGCATTATACCGCTTCGGCATTCATATCGGTCTCGCCTTCCAGATACAGGACGACATCCTTGATGTCTATGGTGACCCGAAGACTTTCGGCAAAGCCATCGGCGGTGATATCTGCTGCAACAAGAAGACGCTGTTGCTGCTGACCGCTCTTGAGAGCGCCGACGAAGCGACAAAACACGAGTTATACGGATGGTTGGCGACCTGCGGACACGACGCAGAGAAGATTGCCGCCGTCACCGCCATCTACAACCGCTTGGGCGTGCGGGAAGCGTGCGAGAAAGCCATGGAGGAACACACCTTCCTCGCCTTGCAGCAGTTAGCATGCCTTCCGCAGAACGATGCCTGCCGACAACTGCGCGAACTGGCAGAAAAATTAACCAATCGCAAATCATAAATCATAAATAAATTTATGCCTTACCGTCGATTACCTAACACCGACTTAGCACGACTCCACGCGTTGCAAAATGCCATTCAGCGTGCGCAGACTGCGGACTACACCGAACAGGTCATTCCGTACAAACTGCTGAGCGAAGCACAACGGTTCCTCGTGTCCTTCGAGAACGTCGTCATGCAATCGAAAGACAACTACACCTCGACCGTCAATGCGAACAAGCAATACCGTCATATCGTGCAGAACGCACGCATGTATATCTCGCATTTCATCCAGGTGCTGAACCTCGCCGTCATCCGCGGAGAGATAAAAAAAGAGCAGAAACTGCTTTACGGTCTCGACCCGCACCAACACGTGGTCCCCGACCTTTCGACGGAGGAATATCTACTTGAATGGGGCAAGAACATCATCGAGGGCGAACAGAAAAGGATGGCGAACGGCGGCTTCCCCATATATAACCCCGCCATCAACAAAGTGAAGGTGCATTATGACATCTTCTGCGAACACCAGCGCCAGCACACTTTCCACGTGCAGAACGGCGAACGCGTTCACGGCAACTTGGAACCGCTGCGTGCACAAGCGGATGAGATAATATTGAATATTTGGAATCTCGTAGAGAATTTTTATAAAGACGAACTGCCCTACGCGAAACTGATGAAATGCCAACTGTATGGCGTCATCTATTACTACCGTACGGGCGAAAGAAAACTTACGGCCGAGGGCGACCGTAAGTTACAACAGATACGTGACAGTCAGCCGACTATCCAATGGTCTGCTGAGGAGTGACGACGCGGTCCATCTTACGATCGTTGAACCAATGAGGGATAGCATGCTTCTTTAACTGAAAAGCGAAGCACACCCCGATTTTCGGAGTCATCGGGTGCTTACGGAGAAACTTATCGTAATACCCACCTCCGCGACCAATACGGTGACGATGCTGGTCAAACACCACACCCGGAACAAGAATAAGGTCTATTGAGCCCTTGTACTCGTCCGTCTGAGGCTCCGGCACGCCTAAACGACCCTTACGCATCATCTCCTCGCCGTCATAAGGACGAACCTCCATATAATGGCGATGAGTCACAGGAAAAAGAAAAGTTTTGTCCGGATTATTAGCGAGCAGCGGACGTAAGTCCACCTCATTATGCACCGGATAATAAATAAGCACCGTGCGTGCCTCACGGAAAACCGACATCTGCTCTATCTGTCCGCAGATAAGCTTTGAATCGGCAGCCACCTCCTCAGGAGTCATCATGCGACGACGCTGCTCCACAATAGCGCGAAGCGCACCCTGCTCACGACGGACACGCACCCACGGCAGCCACGCTATGAAATCGTGTATTTGTGAATCAAATAACATAGGTATTATTGATAATTGGTTATTGCTAATTGGTAATTCTACCTTTGCGGGTGCAAAGGTACAAAAAAAAACTGAAATGCGCAAATATTTTTACATAATAGTGTCGTTTTTTGTGATAGCATTCACTTCATGCGACGGTGGAAGCACCACCCAACAATCTTCTTCGGTGGCTCGTCTGACCTCTTTCTCCTTTGCGAAGAACGACTCGATGCCCGGTCTCGCCAGTGCTGTCTTCACGGTTGAAGAGCGTTTGGACACCGGTTTGGTATGGAACAAGGACTCCATCCTCTACGGCACGAGTCTCAAGCGCGTAGTGCCGCGTTTCACGTTCGCAGCCACGCCGAGTGCGGCATATATGCGCATGGCGGACACCATCATCACCCTCACAGGCTACGACACGCTTGACTTCACGCTGACCCCCATCTACCTGACCATCCGTTCGCAGGACCGCTCGACAACCAAGACCTACGAGATACGCGCGACGGTTCACGCCGCCGACCCGGACCTGTACACATGGAAACAACTGACGCCGGCGATATACGAACCCGACGATAGCGAGCAGCGTGCGCTGGAGTTAGGCAATGAATTCGTGCTCATCAAGTCCAACGGTTTCTGGCGGAATGTCTATCGGTCAGAAGACGGCACCACATGGGAGGACCTCGGTGTACCCGACAATTTACCTGAAGGCACCCGTGTCCGCCAGATAATCAGCAAGGGTGACACGCTCTATTACGGGCAAGGCAACCGCCTGTACATCAGTACGGACGCTGTTCATTGGGAAGAGAAGACGATGAACTACCCTATCGTGACGATGCTGCTCTATTGGAACGAGCGCGTGTGGGCGCTTATTGAGAACAACGGCTATCAGTTCGCATTCCTCAACAACGGACAACTGGACACGACTGCCCTGCGCCCGACAAGCGATTTCCCCATCAGTGACTTCGGAACTGTCACTTTCGAGAGTGCTTCTCTGCGCGAACGGGCGATGATAATCGGCGGCTTTGCGGAAGACGGTCGATCGCTGAACACCCGTTGGAACCTTGAGTACTCCACCCATCCGCTGCCAGACGGCGCTTACCGATTGGAGGAGTTCTCTATCGACCGCCCAGCCTTTACCAGCCTCACCGGTATCTCCGTTATATGGTACAACAATCAGTTGCAACTCTTCGGAGGCGTGGATGACAAGATGAGTTATTTCGGACGCGAGATATTCATCTCGGTGGATGAAGGACTTAACTGGACCAAAGCGGACTCCACGAAGAACCAACTGCCGGAAGTATATCAAGCACGGCAGAAACAGACCGCTATCGTACGTAACAACACAATCTATCTCTTCGGAGGACAGGACGGCAAAAACACCTATAGCGACGTCTATAAAGGACGTCTCAACTCCATTGATTGGCCAAAAACAAACAATTAAATATATTGCATTATGACTATCAAAGATTTCAAATTCGCCGGTAAGAAGGCGATTGTACGTGTGGACTTCAATGTGCCACTCGATGAGAACGGTAAAATCACGGATGACACCCGTATTCGCGGTGCGCTGCCTACGCTCAAGCACATTCTGGATGAGGGCGGTGCGCTCATCATCATGAGCCACATGGGCAAACCGAAAGGTAAAGTGCAGGCAAAGTTCAGCCTCGGTCAAATCAAAGACGCTGTCGCTGCTGCGCTTGGTCGTCCCGTTCAGTTCGCGGAAGACTGCGCGAAAGCACAGGCACAGGCTGCTGCCCTCAAACCGGGTGAGGTACTGCTGCTCGAGAACCTCCGTTTCTATCCCGAAGAGGAAGGCAAACCCGTAGGTATCGAGAAAGAAGATCCTTCATACGAGGAGGCAAAGAAAGAGATGAAAGCACGCCAGAAAGAGTTCGCAAAAACCCTCGCTTCGTACGCTGACTGCTACGTGATGGACGCTTTCGGAACGGCTCACCGCAAACACGCTTCGACGGCTGTCATCGCTGACTACTTCGATGCAGACAATAAGATGCTGGGCTTCCTCATGGAGAAAGAGGTTGCAGCAGTGGACGCTGTACTCAGCGACATCAAACGTCCGTTCGTAGCTATCATGGGTGGCTCGAAAGTAAGCTCCAAGATTGGTATTATCGAGAACCTGCTCGGTAAGGTGGACAGACTCATCCTCTGCGGTGGTATGACCTATACGTTCGCAAAGGCACACGGCGGTGAGATCGGTGGTTCTATCGTTGAGCTCGACAAACTGGATGTAGCTCTCGGCGTAGAAGAACTCGCCAAGAAGAACGGTGTAGAGTTGGTACTCGCTCCGGACGCTGTCTGCGCAGATGATTTCAGCAATGACGCGAACCAGAAGATATTCCCGTCGGAGGCTATTCCGGAGGGTTGGCAAGGCATGGATGCAGGTCCCGAGGCACAGAAGAAATTCGCAGAAGCTATCAAGGGCGCAAAGACCATCCTTTGGAACGGTCCTGCAGGTGTATTCGAGTTCGATAACTTCTGCGGCGGCAGCCGTGCTATCGGTCTGGCTATCGCAGAGGCTACCAAAAACGGTGCTTTCTCGCTCATCGGTGGCGGTGACTCCGTAGCTTGTGTAAACAAATTCGGTCTCGCAGACCAAGTTTCGTATATCTCTACCGGCGGAGGTGCACTCCTCGAGGCTATCGAAGGTAAAATCCTCCCGGGAGTTGCGGCTATCAAAGGATAAGTTGAAAGTTTAAAGTTTAGAGTTGAAAGAAGTTTAAAGTAGAAAGTTTAAAGTTTATGGATGTAGTAGGAAAAATCATTCAAGTACTGCCTTTGCAGGAAGGCGTAGGCCGTAACGGCAATCCGTGGAAAGTGCAGCCGTACGTATTAGAGACCCTCGACCAATATCCCCGTAAAGTACATTTCGAGGTGTTTGGTGAGGACCGCATCAAACAAAACCCCTGTGATGTAGATCAGTTAGTAACCGTTAGTTTCGATATCGAGAGCCGTGAGTTCAACGGTCGTTGGTACACTTCTATCCGCGCTTGGCGTATCCAGCAGGGAGATGTCACGCAGGCTGCTCCGGTAGCTGCGCCTGCAGCGGCTCCGCAACCGGCAGTTGCACCTCAACCGGCAGCTGCTCCGGTGGACAATGCTCCCGTGGATCCCTTTGACGCGTCAGCCGGAGACGGCACAAGCGATCTGCCCTTCTGATGCGCAAGTGGATAAGAATCATATTGATTTCCCTGCTGCTGGCGGGTGGCATAGTACTCTGTGCCATCCGCTGGCAGGCATGGTTCGGCATGCCCGAAGAACCTCAATGGACAGGTGACACGCTCCATTACGTCTTCCCGGACTCGCTTCCGGAAGAACAGGAACTGACACTATTAGTGTTGGGCGACATTCACAACCGCCTCTTGCGTGCAGACTACGACACCCTCGCGGCGCGTGTGCCGGAGGCGCAGATAGTGCTGCAGGCAGGCGACTGGATGGAGCGGGGACAGGACTACTACCGACAGTTGCTCTTGCGTGAGTGGACGGCGAGTAAGTTATTCGGCCTGCCCGTCATTACCTGTCCCGGCAACCACGAATATTCGAAGCGCATCCCCCGCCGTGTATCGTCTGTATGGGAAGAGACATTCCCGCACCCCGATAACGGACCGGAAGGTGTTCCCGGAGCCAGTCATTGGGTGGACATCCCTCATGCGCGTATCATCGTGATAGACACCACGCCTCTGGGACGTCTTGTGTATCTCACCCGCACCCTCACATGGCTGCGCCAAGCGATGTATAGTACTGACGGACAGTTCACTATCGTGCTGATGCACCATCCTGTGATTTCCTCCGCCAAGGGACGCTTTAACAGCCTTCTCTACACCACTTTCCGTCACGCCTTGGGTGAGGCGGACTTAGTCATCGCCGGCCATGACCACGGATACATGCGTAGCACGCCGTTCGTCGTACTCAACACGGCAGGCAAACCCAAAGAGCAACGCACGATAGAAAACGTGAATGCAGCAGACACCATCCCCGTGTACGGAGTAGTGCATCTCCGGCCCTCAACGATGGATTTCCGTGCCTTCCGTTTTGATGACGGCGTAGCAATCGACTCCCTTCATGTTATCCACGACTGACGCGATAGTACTGTCGCTTCAGCCGCACTCGGACAAAGCGCATCTTCTGCATGCCTATACGCGTGCAGGCGGGCGCGTCAATTATATGGTGTACGGCATAGGCAAGAAGAACGCCGCCGGCAAATACAGTCCGCTGTCTATCGTGCAATTGACCACCGACGAGAAATCTATTCGCACCGCGCAACTGGCTTTTGTTCCGACCACTACCGTCACTGACCCTTACAAGCGCACTATCGCACTGTTTATCAGTGAGGTGCTCTTTCACGTTCTGCGCCATCCGATGACGGACGAGCCGATGTATGATTTTCTGGTTGAATCCATTAAGACATTGGATTCCCTTTCCATTGATGAGAGGCAAGGGGCAGAGCTTGCTAATTTCCACCTGCAGTTCCTGACGGACTTCGCCGCCAAACTGGGTTTTGCGATGGAACACACCCCGGAAATGCCCCACTCCCGCGAAGCGAGACAAAAGCAACTGCGTGCACTCTGCAGCTATTTCGAAGAGCACGTGGAAACATGGCAAAACCCCAAATCGCTTGACATTCTGATGGAGGTTTTTGACTAAAAAACACAAAAAAATGCACAAAAATTTGCGTATATCAAAAAAAAGCAGTAATTTTGCACGCTTTTTTGTGTAAGAACCGCTCTGTGACAGAGCATAAAATGAATAAAGAACAATGAAACGTACATTCCAACCTTCCCAACGCAAGCGTCGTAACAAACACGGCTTCTTGGAGAGAATGGCAACCGCAAACGGTCGCCGTGTATTGGCTGCACGCCGCGCTAAAGGTCGCAAGAAACTGACTGTAGCCGACGAGGGACGCCACAAATTTTAATGGAGTCAACTAGACAACACAAGATCGCTCGTCTGATACAAAAAGACATGAGCGACATTCTTTTAAGGTACGCGCGCACGCTGCATGGAACCCTTATTTCCGTGAGTGAGGTGCGCGTTTCGCCTGACTTGTCTATCGCGCACATCTACCTCTCTATCTTCCCTCAAAACAAGGTGGCAGAGACGATGACGCTGATAGAAGAGAACACCCATCGCTTTCGCGGTGAGCTCGGCACACTCGAGCGCCATCAACTGCGTATAATTCCGGAAATAGTCTTCCATTTGGACGAGACCATCGATCGGATGGAACGCATTGATGAGTTGCTCCATGCCTAATCTCGAATCCTATATAGCCTGGCGGTACCTCTTCTCGAAGAAGGGGCATAATGCCATTAATATCGTCTCGGGCATCAGCGCCCTCGCTGTCGGCGTCGTGACGGCAGCGATGATTTGCGTGCTGAGTGTGATGAACGGTTTCGGCGTGCTCGTAGAACAGATGTTCTCAGAGTTCGACCCGATGCTGCTTGTCGTCCCCACGGAAGGCCAGACATTACGCACCGACACCCTGCCCATCGCTTCTTTGTACGCGCGCGAGAACGTGGAGGCGGTCTCCATGCAACTGGAGCAGACGGCGCTCATCCGCTACAAAGACCATCAAACGCCCGCCCGTGTGATGGGCGTGGACCCGTTTTTCACCCGCACCGCGCATATCGACTCCATCATCACCGACGGTTTCTATTCCGTGTGGGACGGTGCCTTCGACCGCGTGGTCATGGGTCGCGGCCTCGCCGCACAGATAGGCATGAACGCGCATTTCACAGGTGCCTTGCACCTCTACGCGCCGCAGCGGACGGGACGCATCAATATGCTTCGTCCTGACCTCTCATTACGCCACGAGCACGCGTTCATCGCCGGCACTTTCGCCGTCAATCAATTGGATTACGACGACCATTTACTGCTTGTCTCCCTGCCACTTGCGCAACGGCTTTTCGACTACGACGAGCAGACCGCCACCGCGCTGCGTATCACGCCGAAAACAGCCGGAAGTAGAAAGTCGCAGGACCGCAGTCTGCGCATTCTGAAAGACGAATTGTCAAAGACTCTCGGCCCCGGCTATAAGGTGCTTGACAGATATGAGCAGCAGGCGAATTTCTTCAATATACTCCGCATTGAGAAGCTGCTGACCGTCCTATTGTTAGTCTTCATCCTTCTCATTGCCAGTTTCAACATCATCGGTTCGCTCTCGATGCTCATCATTGACAAACGCGAAGACATCCGTATTCTCTCGCACCTCGGTGCGGACGAACCGACCATCCGTCGCACGTTCCTCATCGAAGGCTGGCTCATCTCTGCTCTCGGCACACTTGGAGGACTGATACTCGGCGTAGCGCTGTGCCTCGGGCAACAGCATTTCGGATGGCTCAAATTAGGCAGCGGAACGGAATATGTCATCTCCGCCTACCCCGTGCAGGTACAGACTCCGGACGTCCTGCTGACAGCAGTCATCGTCCTTCTCCTCGGTTTCCTTGCTGCCCTTTATCCTTCCCGCAAAATACAAATACAATGAGAAAATTCATCTATATCGTTTTGCTCTTCCTGCTCGGTCTGACTTCGTGCCGGAAATCCACGCCTTACGTCTATCACGGACTGCCCAAAGAATACAAGCTGGCATGGGAAGAGTTGTACGGCAAATGCTACGACTCCGTGCCCTATTCCGTCGTGGCGCTCGACCTCTATTCCGAAGGACTGGAACTGGACGAGAACCATAGGATGAAAGGAACAGGTTATAACCTCTATATCTCTGACATCTTCGTAGAAGGCGACACTCTCGCCATCGGAGAATACCACTCGCTGCGTCCGGACTCCCTGTATCCGAAGCCTTATACTTTTCTCCCGGGCAAAGACTGGGACGGCCAGCCGACAGGGATGTATGTGCTGTATGTAGAGGATGACAAACTACAGTCGATACAAATGCTGGACTCCGGCTATTTCGTGGTAACCGACACTACAGAGGCGCTCACTGACTTGCAGTTCACGCTTTATTACAAGAACTCCTACGGTTCCCGCGTCACTTATAAGACGCATTTCCAAGGACCTCTCGTGCCATGGCCAAAGAACTAACATCCGACGAGGCTTTACGGCGCGAGTACCACACCTGGCTGCGACTCGAGCGCGGCTATTCGCCGAACACCATCGAGGGTTATGAGATGGACCTCGAGAAGTTACGCACCTATGCTGCGGAACATCAGATAGACTACGTCCACATGGACTTCGAGCAACTCGAGGCGTTCATCTTCGACCAGTTCAAGGCCGTCTCGTCCGAAGCCACGCAAGCGCGTATCTTAGCAGGCATCCATTCGTGGTTCCGCTTTCTGCTTTACAAGGATTATATTGACCAAGACCCTTCCGAACTGCTCGAAGGGCCGCGCAAGTCGAAACATCTACCGACGGTGCTGACGCTCGATGAAGTCAACCGCATGATGGCGGCGATAGACCTTAGCAGCAACGAAGGACACCGTAACCGCGCGATGATGGAGATGCTCTACGGCAGCGGACTGCGCGTGAGTGAGTTGGTGAACCTGCAACTGAGCCGGATATACCTGAACGAACATTACATGCTTATCGAAGGCAAGGGCTCGAAGCAACGCTTGGTACCTATCTCTCCTGTCGCCGAAGAGTGGTTCGGTTACTGGCTGCAGGAACGCGCCACGTGGCCGCTGAAGCCTGAGTCACGCGACATTGCCTTCGTGAACCGCTACGGGCGTCCTATGACACGCGCGATGGTCTTCACCATTGTCCGTCGTCTATGCGCGGAGGCGGGTATCACCAAGACCGTCAGCCCCCACACGCTGCGCCATTCGTTCGCCACACATCTGCTGCAGAACGGCGCGGACCTGCGCGTCATACAACAACTGCTCGGTCACGAGGACCTTGCCACCACCGAGATTTACACACACCTCGACGTGCAAGACCTCCGACAAGCGATACTACACTGCCATCCGGCGAATAGAGTTTAGGGTTTAGAGTTTAGGGTTTAGAGTTTAGAGTTTAGTGTTTAGTGTTTAGTGTTTAGTGTTTAGGGTTTAGAGATTAGTGTTTAGAGAGAAAAGAGACATATTCGGTCGGTCAGTCCGCAGGGCGGTCTGTATTCTGTCCGCGTTAGCGGTCTTCGTTTCGGCATTTGCCGTCGAGACAATTATCGTCGGCGAAGTTGTCAATGAAGTGACAGGCGAGGCAATACCGAATGTCAATATTCATTTCCGCGGAACGAAGATAGGCACCAGTTCCGACGAGAGCGGCAACTACGCGTTGCGTGTGGACATGAGCGCTAAGGCGCAGTTGGTCTTCTCCGCCGTCGGCTATTACACCCAGCGTTTCGACATCGAACCCGGTGCAATGGCCGGACTGCAAGTGGCGCTGCGCGAGAAGACCGCCATGCTGACCGAAGTGGTGGTGGCGCCGAACGAGAACCCTGCTCTTGAAATCCTGCGGCAAGTACGGGCACACCGCGAGGATAACGACCGTACACGCCATCCGGAGAGCAGCGCCGTCGTGCAACGCGAACAGACGTTGTATGTGTCGCATATCAACAAACGCCATCTGCGGCGGGCGTTATGGAAAAGTCTGCAGTCGGGCATGATTGCGCAAGAGGACTCCACGTATATCCTGCCGCTGTACCGCGAGACGCAGTCTTTCCGTATGTCTGGTGCGGAGATGACACCCGCCAATGACCAACGCACACAGGCGCTCATCCTCACCGACACCGAATATTCCTCGCTGTTCGGAGGCGAAGGAAACCTCAATTTCTACTCCGCCACCGTTCCCCTCATGGGCCATGCGTTTCTCTCACCTCTCGCCACCGGCGGCAACCTCTACTACCGATACTATCTGATGGACGAGGAAGAACTGTATTCTGTCAGCGATAGCGTTCAGAATTCTGTCGCGCCGCAGGTCGGTCTTGTTCGTATCGCCTTTCGGACGCGGAACCCGTTCTACGCCACTTTCAACGGCGAGATGCTGATTGACACCACCACTTATGCGTTGCGCGCCCTGACGGCGTACGTGCCTGCTGAAGTGGCAGTGAACTACGTCAACACAGTGCATCTCTCACAGACGCTCATGCCCGACGGCACCATTGCCAAGGAACACATCTCCGCCGTGCTTGACTTCACCGTCCATTCGGAACAGGCGGGCACGACGTTCCCTTCGCTGCTGCTGACGACGAGTCTGCGCAACAAGAACCTGCCGGACGATGAGAGCGCCGTTCTATCCGCGCCGCTTGCCGTGAATGCTGTCCGTCCGTCCGCCGAAGGCGGTCAGGCGACCGACAGCGCTTTCGCGACGCTTGATTCGCTGTCGCTTATTCGCACCGCCAAATGGTTTGCCACCATCGCCACAACAGGCTATATACCCACCGGAACACCCGTAGATATCGGACATATAGAGGAGATTTTGCAGGTAAACAAACACGAGGGCGTTCATGTCGGTCTGCCTTTCCGTACGAACGAGAAGATGTCCAAAATCGTGTCGCTAGAAGCCTCTGTCGGCTACGGATTCAAAGACCGCAGCGTGAAGGGCATGGGACGTATCTCCGTGAACCTGCCGACCGAGCGGCGCCATATTATGCAACTCGAGTACAACGACCATTATGCATGGTCGGAAGTGGACGATTTCGACCGTCTGCTGCGCGAGAACTCCATGGGTTGGGGCAATTTCGACTTCACATCCTACGCGTTCGAAGCGCTGTACCGTGACTCGCTATGCGTCAGCACCGCCATCCGTCAGCGGCAACTGCAGTTCCACTGGTTTGCAGACTGGGCCGATAGAATCGGCGCCCGCTTATGCCATCCGATGAGCCTTGAGACACACGCCTATATTCGCGCAGGTTGGCAAGAACAGTACGCATATCAGTCGTTCTCGGCGATAGCGCGTCTGAGTTGGGGCGAACGCAAATACGACGGTTATTTCATGCGCCGCTACGCCTATTCCGGCAAGTATCCGGTGCTGTTTTTAGGCTTGGAAGCCGGGCACTGGGCATCTACTTCGGAAACCGCCTCCCTGCGCGCCAAAGAAGGGACAGGAGCCAACTCCGCCCTCTACGCCCATTTGCGCGTCATGCTGACCCAACATGCGCAGTTAGGCATGGGCGGAACGCTCTGCTACGCTTTCCAGGCCGGCGCCATCTTCGGTCAAGTGCCCGCCACCCTGCTATGGCAGGCGAACGCCAACCAAGGCTACGCCTACGACCCTTACCGCTTCACGTTCCTGCACGGCAACCAACTGTTAGCGGACAAATATGTAGCCCTCCAGGCCGAATGGAACGGACAGGGTATTCTTTTCAACCTAATCCCGGGCATCCGCTGGCTGCACCTCCGCGAACTCGTGGAAGGCAAGATTGTGTACGGGTATTTAAGCCATCCGAATTCAGCCATCAGTATTCAGAACCCTTCCCTTCAGGGATGGGCAGGTGATGGCTCCCATCAATTCTATTCCGAAATCGGCGTCGGCATCGGAAATATCCTGCGGGTGTGCGACCTATACTCTATCTGGTCGCTTTCGCCGTACGTCCAATGGTCGATGCGTTTCCGTATTCACTTGGGCCTGTAAGCCAATTCCAGACTATTGAGATCCGTCAGGCCGACGGTGGATTACAAGGAATGGGGATAGTCGTTCTTTCGTTTCGAATTCATAGGAGACCAGCCCTTACGAACACGTTCGCGCTGTTTGAAGACTTCGCCGATGCTCCAGAATGACGAGAAAGCGAAGATGCCGAGGAAAATAGAGACGTAGGTATTGGAAACAAAAAGCGAACCGGCCGCAGCTGCTATTCCTACTATCATAAACGCCCACCACGAGCGCACACCGAAATGGTATTCCGCCTTAATCACCAGCGGATGGAAGATGCCGATGCATAGAAAGGCACCGGCGCCTAAAAGAATCCCTTCGTAATTCATAAAACCATTTTCCTTTTCTCTTTAGTGACAGAACATAAAACCGAAATAGAGCCGTGGCCCTGTGGGCAGGACGAACTCGCGCTTGTGGAAAGCCAGCATCCAGTCCAGACGGAAAGTGATATGCACCTTGCTGGTCAGGCAGTAGTCGCAGCCGACATAAGGCGTGACATAAAAGAAACTCTGCTTGTGGAAGGTGCTGTTAGCGTCCTGCGCCCAACTATCCTGGTCTCCATCGAGAATATACAGTCCTTTCATCGAACCACCACCTATCGCGCCGCCGATATAGGGCCAGGCCTTTTCCAACCGCCAACAGCAGTCTGCAAGTACGCCTCCGCAGCCTACGCGGACGTAACTGCCGGGCTTGAGGATGTCCCGACAGTCGGTCGTCGTGCTTGGCATGGTTGAGACGAAGCCCTCAAAGCCCGTACGGAGATGTTTCCATAGATGCACACGCAGCGCACCTCCTATACCGAACGTGGCGCCTTGCGGGCTTGAGGAACGAGCGCCTACAGCCGGCGCATTCCTGTCTTGACCAAACTGATAGCCGGTGTGCAACATCATTCCACCAGAGAAACCCTGATAGACTTTGTTTTTCGCTATGCCTTCATGCACTTGCGCGGAGAGTGCGCTTGCGATAAACAGACACAAAAATAATACCTTTGTCCGCATAAATTTCAAATTACGGCGCAAAGGTACAACAAATTTCTTAAACAAAGATTAAGATTTTCTTAAGACTCTTCAAAATCCCTATTTATTGGGATGCGAAGCTCGTTGACGGTGCCGTTGAGGTCGATGGAAAGGGAGAAAGAGTGCATCGTCAGTTTGGTGGATAGGCGGAGAATACCCGGCTGTGCATTGGGTAACAAGGCGGCAAGGACGCCGTCCAACATGCGCCGCAGTGCATCCGGTTCAATGGTCAGTTCATTGACAAAAGGCGTAAGGTGCTGTTGCGCGACCAAGCCCGCAGAGCTGATCTCCACTTCGTGGCTGCGCAGCCACTCCGTAAGAAAGGTCTGCAAATCGATGGTGTAGCGTCTTACCGTACGTTCTATGCGGAAGATGAGTCCGGCACCACGGATTGTTTCAACGGGGCGGTTTCTGCCCCATCCCATTTTGCGGCGCAGGGCATTGAGATGCACATCTATAGTGCCCGTGTCATACTGGAAACGCGGTCCCCACACATGGTCAAGCAGTTCCTGACGTGAACAGAGACGGTTGGCATGCGACGAGAGATAGTCCAGCAACCCGTACTCCAATCCTGTCAGATGCACCTCTATCCCATCCTTGCGCACACACCGCTGCTCACGGTCAATCTCAATATGCTCCGTAATGACGCTGTACATAAACCAAGCGCAAAAGTACTGCAAATTTTTCAAATACGCAAGATTTTAATGAAAAAACAGCAATTTATTTGCATAATCCGAATAAAAGGTTGCCGGGTCCGAAGGGATTATCGCAATAAATAAGGGATATATTTTTGATGCAAAAGGGGTCACAAATATATATTATATATAAATATATAATATAGTATAAGAGCGCATTTTTTGAGCCGTTTTCGGGCTTGTTGATTCGTTTTTGCGACGGTGACGTAGGCAGAATAACACACTGACCACCCACTAATCACACACTAATCACCCACTCAAGGATGCTATTGGGATGCAGAAAAGAAGTATTGGGGAATAATACAGACCGCTGCGCTGACAGAGTACAGAGTACAGAATACAGGACACAGAGTACAGAATACAGGACACAGAGTACAGAGCACAGAGTACAATGTGAAAAAATGTAGTAACTTCGGCACGCCCTTTCCCCTACGGGGCGGGTTCTTTGCTACGCATGATTATTGCTGCGCAATTTTTCCTCCGAATTTACGTTCGCACTTTCGTGCAAACAACAATCTTTCGCCCCATATTAACAAATTATGCAAGCATAATTCGTTTTTTTTGAGTCAAAATCTTGCACATTTGATTTTTTTGTAGTAAATTTGCAGTCGATTTTGAAAAGATACAATATGACGAAGCTGAGTGTAAACATCAACAAGGTGGCGACGCTACGCAATGCACGCGGAGGCAATCTGCCCGACGTACAGCGTTTCGCAGTAGATTGTGAGTTATTCGGAGCACAAGGAATTACGGTTCATCCCCGTCCCGACGAGCGTCACATCCGCAAGGAGGACGTGTATCAACTGAAGTCGATGGTGACGACGGAACTGAACGTAGAGGGCAACCCAACTGAGGAGTTCCTTGCATTAGTAACGGATGTCCGTCCGACGCAGGTGACGTTAGTACCGGATGACCCGAGCCAGTTGACGTCTAACCACGGTTGGGACACGCGCAGACATTTGGATTTCCTGAAGGGCGTCGTGAACCAGTTGCACGCTTACCGGATGCGCGTGAGCATCTTTGTGGACCCGGACCCCTTGATGGTGGAGTACGCTCTCCGTACGGGTGCCGACCGCGTAGAGTTATACACAGGTCCTTATGCAGAGATGTTCGAGTCCGACCCGAAGCGCGCCATCGAGCGTTACCGTCCGGCGGCAGAGAAAGCGCATGAGTTGGGTCTGGGCATGAACGCCGGTCACGACCTGAACCTCAAGAACCTCAAGCCGTTTATCAAGGCTTTCCCTTGGACAGCAGAAGTAAGTATCGGTCATGCGATTATCTGCGATGCGCTATACATGGGCATCCAAGAGACGATAGAGGAATATCTGGATTTACTCAAAAAGTAAATCAATTATAATTGTTACGCCTGCGGCGTGGCTTCGCGGCAGAGCCGCATTCATTTGAGTTTAAAGTTAAGAGTTTAGAGATATATGTTATTTCAGATTGACACCGTAGCTCTCGCGGAAGAGCTTATTCAGGCGGAAGAGCCTATTCAAGAGTCTATTAACCTTTGGCAGATGGCACAATATGGCGGCTGGATAATGGTTATCCTCGCAATATTGCTTGCCGGCGCATGTTATATCTTCATCGCCCGTTTGGTGGTTATCAAGCAGGCCACGCGTGAGGACAAGTCGTTTATGAACCGCATCCGCGACTATATCCACGAAGGACGCATCGACTCGGCACTGAACCTATGCAAACAGACCGACACGCCGTCGGCGCACATGATAGAGAAAGGTATCACACGTATCGGCCGTCCGATGCAGGACGTGCAAGTGGCGGTGGAAAATGTCGGCAACCTTGAAGTGGGCAAGTTGGAGAAGGGCCTCGTTATCATGGCGACCATCGCCGGCGGTGCTCCTATGCTCGGTTTCCTCGGAACGGTCATCGGTATGGTGCAGACATTCTATAACATGGCGCAGACATCGGGCGGAATGATTGAGATGAGTACCCTGTCAGCGGGCATGTACCAAGCGATGGTAACCACTATCGGCGGTCTTATCGTAGGTATCCTTGCGATGTTCGGATACAACTACCTCGTGGCACGCATTGACCGCGTCGTACGTCTGTTGGAGAGCCGCACGATGGAGTTTATGGATTTGTTGAACGAACCTGCATAAATAGACCGTCCTTCGGACTGAAAGAACAAAGACCGCTTCGCTGAAAGAATAAAGACAAAACAGTTACGGTCCCTAATCCCCAAAAAAGAATAGATTATGTCATTAAAGAGACGCAACAGGGTTGAAGCGACGTTTGCGATGAGTTCCATGACGGACTTGGTATTCCTGTTACTGCTGTTCTTCGTCATGGCTTCCACTATGTCGTCGCCGAACGATATAAAGATTAACCTGCCGACCTCGCGGGCACAGAAAGTGTCTCGTCCGCAGGTAGCGAAAGTGTCCATCGACAACCTCGGAAACTATTTCGTGGCCCTGGGCAAAGAGAAACCCGTGCAGGTTGAACCCGAGAGTTTGGAGGCGTACCTGAGTACTATTCAGGCGTCGGACACGACGATGTATATCGCGCTGCACGCCGATGAGGATGTGGCGTATAAGGAAGTGGTACGCGTGCTTGACATCGCCAATGAGCATAAGATGAAACTGGTCGTGGCCACCAAGCGTTAGTGAGTTAGTGACTAAAAAGCAAGAACGACATATTACTGCCTCGGTAGGTACGGCGCTTTTCATGCTGCTCGTATTCCTGATTCTATGGTTCGGGTACATGCGTGCGGTAGCGCCGGAAGAGGACGAAGGCGTAGAGATTGAGTTCGCTGAAATAGGGGGTGTTGTTCCCGATGCTCCAATAATGCCTTCAGCCTCGTCATCGGCTTCCGCAGAAGAGGAGATAACTGCGCCGTCAGAAAGTTCTAGTCAACAAAATCAGATGTCCGCTGATCCAATCATATCTGAAGAGGAAACCCTCGCTATTCAACGTGAGAAAGCGAAACGAGATAGTATTGCAGAAATTGAGAAGAAGAAAAAGGAAGAGGAATTAGCACGACAGAAAGAACGTGAGAAGAAAGAGGCTGAGCGCAAAGCAAAGGAGGATAAAGCAAGATCAAATGCTGCTGCGATGGCTGCAGTGCTAAACAAATCAGGAGTTGCTACTGGAAATGAAAGTGGTGTAGGTGGTGGAGGAAGTGATAATCCGGTTAAAGGCGGAGGAGCAGACGGTGGAGGAAATCGAGATACTCGTATATCTGGTTTGGGACGAAGAGCGCCTCGTGATGGCAAATTGCCAGAACCTACTTGCGAATTCGACCATTACGGTGTCGTAGTTGTGCAAATTAAGATAGATAAAGATGGTAATAATATATATGCTGTAAATGCCAGTGGTACAAATACTGCTGACAAGCAGATGATACAATGTGCTATTAATACCATCAAAAAAGTGAAATGGACCGCTGGCGATGGAGAGGCTATTGGTACCATTACATACACTTTTAAGGTCAAATAGATCGGAACAATTACCTATATATTTAAGTTAAATTAGAAATTTAACATTTGTCATTTGTAATTTGTAATTTTTTATGAACTACTTATTTTTAGACAATGGTTTCGAAGAAATCGAAGCAATCACCACTATTGACTTACTCCGCCGCGCGGGTATCGCGCTGACGACCGTCTCCATCACCGGTAATCCGATGGTTCTCGGCGCCCACAACATCGCCGTAGAGGCTGACGGACTGATTGAACGCATTGACTTCTCGGATGCCGAGATGCTCATTCTTCCGGGCGGACAAACAAAGTTAGGCGAGTGTTCCGCGCTGCGCGAACTGCTGCTTGAGCATAACAAAGCCGACAAACTCATTGCGGCTATCTGTGCGGCACCGGCAGTGCTCGGCAAGTTAGGTATCCTGAAAGGCAAACAGGCGACCTGCTATCCCGGCTTCCAGGACGCGTTAGGAGAGAGTTACGTAGGCGGATTAGTAGTTGAGAGCAAGAATATCATCACCGCGAAAGGTCCCGGCCTGAGTTCCGATTTCGCGTTCTGCATCATCGAGCGCTTAGCCGGCAGCGATGCGGCAGACCAAGTCTATGACGCGGCTCAGTACTAATGAACCGTCATTGAGGACGGAATAGATTTTCCCCTGCAGTGCTTCGGCATTCGCAGGGGATTTTTGTTGCGCGCGTATACGTGCCCGTACCTTATTTATATTCTCGGGCGTTGCCAGACCGTCGTAGTCCCGCGCAATAGTACGCGCGATGCGCACTTCTTCGGGCGCCTCGACGATGATAATCTTATCGCAAAGAGGTGCCAGACCTGCCTGAAAGAGAATGGCGGATTCCACGAAAAGCAGGCCCTTGGAGTCCTTACGGTCCTTAATGTCCCGAAAGACAGCAGGGTGGATAATCTTATTCAACTCCGCCAACAACTCCGGTTCGGCAAACACGCGCTGCGCGACGTAGGAGGTGTTATAGGACGGGGAAAACGCTTTTTCTCCCAGCAACTTTATGATAGCCGCTTGCACGTCCTTGTCCTCCGCGATGATACGTTTCGCCTCGCGGTCACAGTCATAGACGGCGAAGCCGCGCTTGGCGAGTTCCCGTGCGACAGTGCTCTTGCCGCTTCCTATGCCCCCTGTAAGACCGATGGTCATGTTGTTAGTCGTTAGTCGTTGGTCGTTAGAACTGGAAGTAGATGAACGGTTGCATGTCCGCAGTGACGAACTGGTAGATGACGACGATAGCCATGCACACGACGATGACCATCAGCCATAACGGCATGGCAGAGAAAGCCAAGCGGTAACGACGTTTCCAATTGGTCGGCAGCCAGTGGATGACCATGCCGGCGACAAACATCGCCACCACCCAACGGAACTCCCACAGGAACGGCAGGATGACGGCATTGGTCCAAGCCCCGCCAATCTGGTTGACCATGTTCTTCGCGGTTTCCCACGCCACCTCATTCGCAGTCGATGGGTCAAGGTTGCTGCTCGAACGGAAGAAAAGACGGGTGAACGTGATAAACGTGAATGTCTGCAGCACCGCCCAGGCAGTACCCATCGCCTTGGTGAACTTGTTCTCCCCACCCTGACACAGATAATAGAGGTATCTTATCGCCGTCACGCCCCATATTATCGACGCCCATACAGCAAAGAGCCGCCATGCCGGCAGGTTGGTCATATAGTCTGTCACGCACAGCAAAGCGGTCAGTAACGTCATGGCCGCAAAGCGGATGTGCCAGTTCGTCTCCCGCCATATTTTCTCGACTATCATGCCGATGCCGTTGATGCCGCCCCAGATGATGAAGTTCCAACTCGCGCCGTGCCACAGACCGCCGAGGACCTGCGTAATAAAGGAGTTGAGGTTCGAATAGAGCAGTTTCAAACGGCCTACTCCCATCCTCTCCCTAAAGGGAGCGGAGTTAAGAACAGCCACAATAACCATGAAGACGCCGAACGGGATGAGCAGCCACCACCATCCGGTGAGCGCAGCGGAGACGAACGCGATAAGCGACCACCAGAAATAGGTGCCGAAGCCGATGCGCCGGTTACCGCCCAACGGGATATAAAGGTAGGTCTTGAGCCAACGGCCCAGCGACATATGCCAACGACGCCAGAACTCCTGCGGACTTTGCGACTTATACGGCGAGTTGAAGTTCATCGGCAGGTAGAAACCCATGAGCATCGCCACGCCGATGGCGATATCGGTGTAACCCGAGAAGTCGGCATACACCTGCAGCGAGTACGCGAAGAGCGCGAAGAGGTTCTCAAAGCCCGAGAAGAGAAGCGGGTTGTCAAACACGCGGTCGATGATATTCACCGCCAGATAGTCGGACATAATGATTTTCTTCGCCAGACCGTTGATTATCCAGAATACCGCGATGCCGAAGACCCGACGACTCAGGCGGAAAGGTTTGTACAACTGCGGGATGAACTCCTCCGCACGCACGATAGGTCCCGCCACCAGTTGCGGGAAAAACGACACGTAGAAACCGAAGTCGAGGATGTTCCTCACGGGTTGTATCCGCCCGCGGAACACATCGGCAATATAGGAAATGACTTGGAAGATATAAAACGAGATACCTACCGGCAGCACAATCGTGTCCACGCTGAAACGACCTGCTTCGGCGAAGCCGTTGCCCACGTACGCGAAGATGTCAAACACACGGAAACCGGTGCCGAACAGGTCATTTATCATGTTCGTGAAGAAATACGCGTATTTGAAGTAGGCAAGCAGACCCAAATCGATTGTCACGGAGAGCGCCAGAAGGATTTTGGCGATTGGTCGTTGGTCGTTAGTCGCTTGTCGTTTGTGTATTTGTTGCGCGATGAGCCAGTCGGAGAGGGTGACGAAAGCCAATATGAGCAGGAAAAGCCCGCTCGTCTTGTAATAAAAGAACCAACTGACGAAGAGCAGATAGACGTTGCGCAGGTGGAGCTTGCCATTAGCCGTTAGCCGTTGGCTATTGGCCATTAGTAGCGCAAAGAGCGCATACACCAATGCGAAGAACGCCCAGAAATAGAACTGGGTGAAGAGCAGCGGACTATTTGCGTCAAAGGCTAATATGTGGTGTAATAAGTCCAATTATTAATTAACAATTAAAAATTAACAAAGGGTTTGTAGCAGGTTCGGTACTAATTCATAGAGTCCGTACAGACTTTAAACATTGTACATAAGCCACGAGGACGCCTTGTTCATTGTTCATTGTTTATTGTTTATTCCTTCCAATATCCACTCTGCTATCGCATTTCCTGCCTTGCGGGCACCGCTACGCGTGAAATGCACACCGTCACTGCCTGCGAGTCCCACTTCCTGCCAGCGTAACATGCTGCCTCTTCCGCCCATCCACCGGTACAGACTGAAATAGGCGATGTTCTCTTCGAGCGCCATCTTACGCAGCAGGCGGTCCATATACGGCACCATCGGATAGGTCTGCCATTCGCCGTCAACCTGCGTGAGCATGTCGCTCGGTCCGATGAAGAGTATCGGCACTCCGGGCGCACGCCGCTGTAAGTACTGCACTTGTTCGCGCAGTCCCCGGACGATGGCTCCGATGGTACGTGGGTTCTGATTGAAAGGTATCGCATTGCCGCCGAACTGCATGATAATCAGCCGCACGTTCTCGTCACGGTAAAAATCGGTCAGTTGTGTGCTGTCCATCTTCGTGAAGACAAGTCCGAGGCATCCGCGCATGGGGATGTTATCGACGATGACACCCGTAGCACTCTGCTGCGAGAGACCATAGACGGCTCCGCGACCATTGAGACGCACACTGTCGCCGGAAGTCGTATAATGAATTGTCGTATCTGCGAATATCTTCCACTCTGTGTAGTGCGGTTCTTTGGCCTGCGGAGTGCAGACGGCAAGTATCTCTTCGCTGCCTTTGACGAGGCTGTCGTTCATCATCGCCATCTGCCCCATCGGGCCGTAGAAACCGTCACTGCGCTGACCACTACGCGGACCATAGACGAGGTGGCGTTGCGGACCTTGGGCGGGCGCCACATATCTGCCGCTCATGAATAACTGCTGCTTGACGGTAATCGAAGGTATGGTCTGCGCCAGTGGCATGAGTCCCACGCCGCCACCGCCGTAACGCGCTTGCAGGGCGTCACGTATCTGCTGCGTCATGCGGTCCTCCTCTATCTGACTGTCGCCGTAATGGAGCACACGCACTACATGGTCCGCGCTCTCCGACAACGAGGCGTAGAAAGCAGAAAGGAAGACACGGCTGTCGGTCGTCGAGTCCACTATCACTCTGGGGATGACAGGCTTGGCGGGTTCCGGAATAGGCTCCACTTCGTTTTTCTCCAACGCAAGCAGCGTGTCCGGCGGAGCCGTTTGCGCGCTGTCGAATACTTCGGCGAAGGTCGGCCATCGTAGTTCTTTCCCGCCCCATGCGAAACGCCCCGGGAGCGCTATACACAGCACACCAAGACAAGCCATCACACAAGCGATAAAAAGAAGAACTTTAGACGGTCTCATAGCCTGTAACCTATACCCCCTATTTCTTCCAAAGTGACCTGCTGAAGAGCAGTAGTACGGTGAAAATCTCCAGACGGCCGATAAGCATCACAAACGTGGCAACCCATTTCGCGGCGGCAGGCATGGCGGCATAGCAACCGCTTGAACCCCATTGGCCGATAGAGACACCTACGTTACCTATCATGGACACCGCGATACCGAACGACTCATCAAAGCCGATGCCGCAGCCGCAGAACCAAAGGGTGGCCAGTCCGATGATGACGATATAGAAGAACATGAACGCCACGACATTACTCGTGGTCTGCTCACGCAGTGTATGTCCGTTGAAACGCACAGGGATGACGGCGTTCGGATGAATACGGCGTTTGATTTCCGCCAACGCCGACTTGGCAAAGATAGCGATGCGCACCCATTTCATTCCTCCGGAGGTTGAACCAGAGGCACCGCCGGTGAACATCATGAAGAACACCAGCACCCATAATATAGGCGGCCAAATCATGTAGTCCGCGGCGACAAATCCCGTAGAGGTGATGGTCGCGACAGAGGTGAAAAGTCCGATACGGATACTCGACCACATGCCTGTTACCACAAAGAGACCTGCTGCAAGGATGATACCACCCGCCAGACAGGCTCCGGCGTACCAGTGTGTCTCTTCGTCGTTCAGCACACGTTGCGGCTGACCGCGGAAGAGATATATCAGTTGCGTGAAGTTGATACCCGACATGAACATAAAAAGCAGTATTATCCACTGGATGGCAGGCGAGTAGCCTATCACGCTGTCGTTATGGGTCGCGAAGCCGCCGGTTGAGATAGTGGCCAGCGAATGGCAGACAGCATCAAAGCCGCCCATGCCGCAGAGCCACAACAGCACACCTTCCGCTATCGTCAGACCGATATACGTAATCCACATGTGCTTGGCGGTATCCGCGATACGGGGGCTCAGTTTCTCGTAACTGACACCCGTCACTTCGGCGCTGTACAACTGCATGCCGCCGAGGCCGAACATAGGCAGGATAGCCACGCTGAGGACGATGATTCCCATACCTCCTATCCATTGCGTCAAGGCGCGCCATAGCAGTATCGAATGGGTCTGCGCCGCCACGTCCGTAAAGACGGTGGAACCGGTGGTGGTGAAACCCGCCATGGTCTCATACCACGCGTCGGTGATAGCGGGCAGGGTGCCGCTGAGCCAGTAGGGCAACATGCCGAAGAACGAATAGACAATCCACACCGTTGCCACTATCACGTAGCCTTCCCGTTCTCCCACACGTTTCTCCGCGTTGCGTCCCGCCGCCAGCATCCACCAGCAACTGAGCCATGTTACGGCGCTTGAAGCAATCCACGCCCCGAAGTCCGCTTCCTTGTACCAGAAAGCGACCGCCGTCGGGACGAGCATGAAGAGTGCCTCGAGCATCGTCAGGACACCCATCGTCTTGAATACTATGCGCCAGTTGAATGTTCTTGTCATTTGAATAAGCGCTCCAAATTACGTATTACATGGCTCTTGCAGAACACTACCACCAGGTCACCCGGGATAATCTGCGTCTCGCCGTTGACGAGTACACCCTCGCCGGCACGGACGATACCGCCGATATTCGCTTCGGCGGGCAGGTCAAGGTTCTTCACGCGGTGACGGGTGATGAGCGAACCCTCTTTGGCTTCGAACTCCACGATTTCCGCATCGGCACTGGTCAAGTTGTGCACGCCGCGCACCGATGCGTCCAGTAACATCTGATAGATATACGAAGCCGCGATGGTCTTCTTGTTGAGTACCGTACCTATGTCCAGACCTTCCGCCATGGGGATGTAATCAAGGTTCTCCACTTCGGCGATGGTCTTGCGGACGCCGAAACGCTTGGCGGCAAGACAGGCGAAGATATTCGCCTCGCTACTGTCGGTCACGGCTACAAAAGCGTCCGCATCCTGTACACCCTCTTCCTTGAGCACCGTCATGTCCGAACCGTCGGCATTGATGATGAGTGCATTGGGCACTTTCTCGCTAAGGATGTTACACAGCCCGCGGTCTTTCTCGATAATCTTGACGTTCATCTTGTCGGTCAGTTCCATCGCCGCCTTACGGGTGATACGGTCGCCGCCGAAGAAGATGACGTTCTTTATCTCGCGTTTGGGTTTGCCCAACTCTTCGCGCATGAACTCCATGTTCTCCTTGGTACATACGCAGTAAATCAGGTCGCCTATCTCCACCGTGTCGCTGCCGCGCGGGATGATGGTCTCCTGTTCGCGTTTGATGGCTACGATGCGGTATTTGCTGTGGTTATAGACGCCGGAAGCGAATGTCTGACCGATGATTTTGGCTCCTTCACGCACTTTGATGACGCATAACTCAAGGGCGTTCTGGCCCAAGTGCAGGTGGTAGCGCATCCAGTTCGTGCGGAGCGATTCCTCTATCTCGTTGGCGGCAAGCACCTCAGGATAAATGAGGTGGTTCAGACCCATGTTCTCAAAGAATTTCTTGTTTGCCGGCAACAGATATTCGTAGTTGTCAATTCGCGCAAGGGTTCGTTTGGCACCGAGTGCGTTAGCTATCAGACACGCCGTCATGTTCTCCGTCTCATGGGGAGTGACGGAGATGAAAAGGTCGCATTTGGGCACACCTATCTCCTGTTGGTCATGGATAGAGGTGGGGTTGCCGACCTTGGTCAACATATCGTAGTTGGCGCTGAGGTCACCCAGACGGTCGTCGCGTTCGTCCAACAGACTGATTTCCATATTCTCGCGACTGAGCAGTTTCGCCAAGTGTGTGCCTACTTCACCGGCACCTGCAATAACGATTCGCATAATCCTTCTTTATCTAATTTAAGCATGTGATAGAGTTCTTTGGTGGAGCCGTGTTCTACGAACCGGTCGTTGACGCCCAATCGGATGACACGGGGCGTGTAGCCATGGTCCGCCATCCATTCCAGGACAGCGCTGCCGAGGCCTCCGGCAAGCATGCCGTCTTCGGCGGTAACGATGGTCTTGTATTTCTTGCCGACTTCGTGCAGTATCTCTTCGTCAAGCGGTTTCAGCCAGCGCATGTCGTAATGCGCGATAGAGATGGGTCGTTTGCCATTCGTCGTTTGTCGTTCGACCTCCGCTATAGCCTCCGCCATGGTATTACCGATAGCGCCGATGGTAAGCACCGCCACGTCTTTTCCATCCCGCAGTTTCACGCCCTTGCCATAGGTGACTTGTCCATTGTCCATTGTCCATCGTCCATCATCCACCGGCGTTCTTCCCCTCGGATAGCGAATCGCCACAGGACCGTCGAGAGTCTCTGCCAACTGAAGCATCTCACGCAGTTCGCTCCCCGTCCGCGGGGCGCAAATCTGCATATTCGGGATAGGCCGCAGATAGGCGAGGTCCAACAAGCCGTGGTGTGTCGCTCCGTCGTTGCCTACGATGCCTGCGCGGTCGATACAGAACACGACATGCAGGTTCTGCAACGCCACGTCATGCACGATATTGTCATACGCGCGTTGCAGGAAAGTCGAGTAGATATTGCAGTACGGCAGCATGCCCGCTTTCGCCAAACCGGCGCTGAATGTCACCGCGTGGCCTTCGGCGATACCTACGTCATAGACGCGGTCGGGCAACTCTTTCTGCATGATACTCATCGAGCAGCCGGAAGGCATTGCCGGCGTGATACCTACTATCTTCCCGTTCTTCTTCGCCAACTCCAATAGCGTCTCGCCGAACACTTCCTGCCAAAGGGGCGGGATGGGTCGTTGGTCGTTGGTCGTTGGTCGTTGGTCAGTGACGCGCTCGCCGGTAGTGACGTCGAACTCGCCGGGAGCATGCCAGACGGTCTGGTCGTTCTCGGCGGGCGCGTAGCCTTTGCCTTTCTTGGTGATGATGTGCAGCACTTTCGGCCCGCGGTGGTTCTTTATCTCACTGAGGATACGCACCAGACCGATGACGTCATGGCCGTCCGTAGGACCGAAATAGCGGATGTTCAAACCGGTGAAGATATTACTCTTCTGCCGGCTCAGCGCCGCCTTTATATTGTTGTTACGCCGTAAGATACGTGCTTTCTTCTGCTCGTCCATCAGGTGCAACTTAACCGCCAACTGGTAAAGCCGCCAGCGCCAACGGTTATATCCCGCACTCGTCGTCAGGTCCACAAGGTATTGCGTGAAACCGCCTTTGAGCGGGTCTATCGCCATATTATTGTCGTTGAGGACAATCAGCAGGTTGTTCTTGTCCATCGAGGTGTTGTTCAGTCCTTCGAAAGCCAGTCCGCCCGTCATCGCCCCGTCGCCGATGATGGCTACTACGTTTGTCGTTCGTCGTTCGTCGTTCGTCGTTCGACTATTCCCTACATCCATGCCGAGTGCCGCAGAGATGCTGTTGCTTGCATGCCCCGCGATAAACGCGTCGTACTCGCTCTCCGCGGGGTTGGTGAACGGCGAGAGACCTTTGAACTGACGGTTGGTATGGAATCGGTCGCGGCGGCCTGTCAGAATCTTATGCGCGTAGGCTTGGTGTCCTACATCCCACACCAACTTGTCGTCCGGCGTGTCGAAAACGTAATGCAACGCCACCGTCAGTTCAATAGCTCCGAGCGACGAACCCAGATGACCGGGGTTCTTACTTAGCGCCTCGATGATGAAGTCGCGCAACTCCGCGCACACCTCGGGCAGTTCCTCTATCGGCACGCGCTTCAGGTCGGCGGGCGAATCAATCGTATTGATATATCTGTATTCCAAAATCGTGTTGTTTATCAGTTATTGCCCAGCAGGAACAGCAGCGGAAGCGGCAGTCGTGCCAGCCAGTCATCCTCGCAATGAGCGTGTCCCGGGAAGAAGCGGTATTCGAAATGTGCGCTGTCCCATCCTTCCACGCGCAACATCGCGTTGATGGCCTCTTGCGCCTCGCCGTAATAGGCGTCCAATGTCTGGTCGCCATCGTCCATGTACAGTTTGGCGGTTTTCGGCGCAGGCAGGTGGTCCTTGAGATACGTGCGATAAGCCGCCATCACCTCTTCGGACGGTTGGTCCGGACGCGGGTACGCCAAGGTGCAATGCGTCGAGAGGCACGCCGCACCGGCGAACACATCGGGGTATTTGCACAGCGCGTATGAAGATATCAGTCCGCCGCAACTGCTACCCATCACCCATGTATGTTCGCGGTCCGTATAGACGGCATAGGCGCTGTCGATGAACGGCTTGAGTTCCTCCACCAAGAAACGCAGATAGGCGTTGCCCTGCGGCGCCCAGTCATTATAGACTGGCATATCGGCGGGCAGGTACTCCGCTATGTCATCCGGACAGAACTCACCGATTCGCTCGGATGTGTTGTCAATACCCACGACGATTGTCGGGCGTACCTTACCCTGCGCCTGCAGACTGTCCATCGCCTCGTCAACACCCCACTCCTGGTGGTTCCACGAAGTGGACGCGTCGAAAAGCATCTGTCCGTCATGCATGTAAAGCACGTCGTAACGCTGCGTCGTGTCGTAGTCAGATGGCGTCCATACACGCACCGTGCGGGCGGCAATGAACTGGGACGGGAAATCTTTGTAGGTGTCTAAATGACCTTTGGAAACCTGGGGCTCACGCGCTTCGCGACTGCAACTCAGCAGCGCGGCGGCGAGGAAGATATACATGAATTTTCGCATAGCGGTTTATAGGATGATAGAAACCGGCCGCAAAATTACTACAAATTTTTCAAATTTGCAAGATTTTAATCCAAAAAAACGAATTATGCTTGCATAATTTGTTAATATACTTGTTTATCTCAAATAAAATAAGTAACTTTGCGCCGTTTTATCAATCATCGGGCCATTTAAAAGAAAAAATGAAACTTTCACACGTCGTTTGGGAGAAGGAACGCATTGTTCAGCAAGACATCATCATCGAGGAGGTGCATACCTTCCCTGCGTATCAAGAGGCATTCCAGACTGAAAGTCTGACCGTCTGTCTGTGTCTCCGCGGTTCGGCTTCCTTCCGCTATGACATGCACCCTCGGGAAATGCGCCCGCACTGTATGGGCGTCATCCTGCCGTTTCACATGATTTCCGACGGACAGTGGACGGACGACTACACGACGCTTTTGATTGTCGTTTCGGCGCCGTTGTATTCGGAACTCATCACCCGCGAAGCATTCAAGGACTACATCAAATACGGCAACAATCCGGATACGATGCTTGACGAGGACCGATTCGGGAAGATGACGCATCTGATGGCCACCATCCGTGATGTCAGTGCTGACACGCATCCCAAACGCAAGGAGATGCTGGCGAACTTGCTGGATATCCTGTTCTACGAACTGTCGGCATGCCGAGGCGATGAGGCGCGGCCGACCAAGAACAGGAACGAACAGTTATACAGTCGTTTCTACGACCTGCTTATTGCCCATTACCGGCAGCACCATGAAATAGGATGGTACGCCGAACAACTATGCCTGACACCCAAGTATTTCTCGGTGCTCATCCGTCAAACCACCGGCAAATCCGCAGCCGAGTGGATCAATACCGTACTGGTGATGCAGGCGAAAAAACTCCTTCTCTCCCGCCGTGACCTGACCGTTCAGCAGGTCGCCTACGAACTGGGGTTCAACGAGAACGCCACCTTCTGCCGTTTCTTCAAGGACCAGACCGCCC
>Ga0265299_10000059_pt1 | contig 155396 bp, 127 predicted proteins | sample AusTroGonzalo_MG_4_FD_193485 | JGI IMG/M metagenome (GOLD analysis project Ga0265299, IMG submission 193485) | Bovine rumen microbial communities from tropical cattle in Woodstock, Queensland, Australia - Gonzalo_02 | ecosystem: Host-associated > Mammals > Digestive system > Stomach > Rumen ... | reverse complement strand
CCTTAATCAATGCCGATATTGATCCGTCTTCCAGCTGCATACTCATTGCCGGAGCAATGTATTTGAATTCACAGAAGAAATCGTTTGTCTGTCCCTCTTCCCATATTTCCACGTGGGATTGGGCATCGCCATTAAAAAGTATGAGTTTTGCTTCCACATCAGCATCAAAGGAGAAATACTGCCTGTATTGACTATGACTGAAAGCTGTGTTGCATTCAAAGGTGACTTGGTTATTGGTCGAAAAGCGATAGAGTCTTTCATGAACCTCATCGCTCTTTCTCTTAACTGCGTCAAAGTCAAACACCCGGCAGTGGACATCCCTCAGATTGCATCGTTGCCCCCAGATTCCATCGTAACTGAATCCAACGCCGTAGCATCGGCGGAAATCCTGCATCGTAAGTGCATCCTGCTGAAGAGCACGGGTAAAGGGAGATCCCGACTCCGGAATGCTGCTTTGGATGGGAGGAACGACATAATCTCCATCACAGGCTGACAACCCTAAGGCTGTCAGCACTGTCAGGAAGATTCTTATGATGCTTTTGTCAAGACTCTGCATTTATTTTCTGTTTGTCGGTGATATTCCCATATCATCCAAGTCCATGCAAGTACGTTTGTCCTTGTAATAATCCAAAACGATTTGCTTGATTCTATCGGAGATTTCGAATGGGAACAGATTCCAGATACCGGTGTATTCAATGCTGATGACGTCGGTGTTGTCACTATCTTGGTCATCTGAACTTCTGATTGATTGCATCCACTGCTGTGCAGCTACCTTAAGCTTCTCGCGGTCAGGCCTGTTGGAGTTAAGCTGTTCCAGCATTGCATTGTAGGATGACTGGTTTCCGCCGGTGATAGAGCAGTAATAATGGGAGTTTTCCCATAATCTTGATCCTTTGGTTCCATAACCGGCCGTCAAGTCACCGGTAATCTGTATTGCAGACAGAGCGAGATTGGCTGTAACTTTACCATGAACGCCGAATTCTTCTTCCATATAAAGAGAATCGTATTCAATGGCTGTGAATATGCTTCCTCCAAGTGTGGAGCCGGTTACAAACACGGGACCGTATGTGTAAACCATGGCATTTACGGCTTTCTTGAAATTTACTGAGTCATCCTGGTATTTCATGATATTCTTCCAGTTGTTCAGAAATCCTATAGAAACCAGTTTCTTGGCCATGCCATCTTTGGGGAATGTTTTAGTGTCCTCATCCCATTCATCTTCCAGTATGGCAGCTATATCGTCATGGGAAATTGAAGCATGAAGGTATTCCAGATCCTGTGAGCCGGTATATGAGCATGCGTTTTCAATGATAGTCGCATTGTTGTTGTAATTAACATTCAAAGTTAATTTGAACTTTGCGAATTTGATGTTTATCATGCAATCGACATGAAGAGAATCCTTGGAACTCTGCATGGTATCCTGCATAATTGCATCAACTGTCATACCGGGTCTTGCATCCTGTCTGAACATTGTAGCATATTCGGTTTGTTGGACGGCTTCTTTTACGCCCTGCATATTGATAATGCAGCCTGCAAACGTTGCTTGATCTATCTTATATCCGGAACCGAGTCCTTTATTGAACCATACATCGCTGGATTCCGTATCAGCGTTAGGTGCGGACTCTCCGTCCTGGATTCCAATATACTGACGGAGTGTGATGGTCTTTGACACCTCACCGCTGGTAACTGAAATGGTTGCCTTGCGCTCATGTTGCTGTAATGAAGGGTCGAAATAATCGACGTACACATTCAGGTTTCCGGCGCCTTTACCTTTATCGGCACCCAGATCACTCCAGATATTATCATCCTTGTCGGAATTGTCAGAGATCGTGGCTGTCCATTCGCCGTCAATGGCAATCGGAACCTGAACGATACCGCCCAGGCGGTTAATCGTGACCTCGGAGTTGCCGTTGTTGATTACCAGACTGTTTTCATTCCCGTCATCTGTGCAGGAGTTCAGGACTACTGCAAGGATGGCTCCCGCCATCAGAAATAAAATCTTTTTCATTTGCTATTGGAAAAATTGTTTGATGTTCTGGCTGCAATATTACAATCGCGATACGGGAGCGCGGTTGCAATATTGAAAAACCGCGTTGCAAAAATGAAAAGTCCCATGTTCAAAAATGAAATGGGACGTATCAAAAACGAAAAACTCTTATAATCAGAGAGTTGTCGCTAGGTCAGAGAGGCTGCGTAATTGGTGGGGGAGCAGCCTATGAATTTCACAAAATTACGGTAGGCGGTCTGACGGCTGCGGAATCCTGCTTCAAAATAGAGGGATTTCTGGTCCTGCTGAGGATTCTTGCGGAGCTGGTCTGCCATAAACAATATGCGTTTCTGGTTGAGATAGTCATTGAAGGTAAGTCCGGTGTGCTCGCGAATACTGTCGGCAACGTAGATACGGTTGGTTCCGACGTTCCGGCTCAGTGTCTCAACGGTGGTATCGGGATTGCGCCAAACCTCATATCGACCCATGATGGTATTGATATTGCTCCACAGGTCTTGCTCATTTGAGTTGAAAACGGTCTCTTTGATGTCGGCCTGTGCGTTTTCTGCCGTATTATGGAGCGGAGGCAGAATCCTCTCAGACAACTCGAAATAGGTGAAATACAGCAACGCAAAAACAGCCCATAAAAAGTGAATGTATAGGATGACCGTTATGTTGGTGAATAAATCGCAAGTGAACAGTATTGTCATTATTTGGGATATAACGGTGGTCCTGTGTATCCATTTGATGTCAGCGCTGGTGTTGCGCCAGTTGTAGGGTACTATGAGCAACAGCAGTGATATGATGAACAGGAACACGAATGCAACTAACCTGATGATTACATTGAATTCAGTCCAGTGTCCGGTAAAATCGGACCAGGAGTATAATTGGCGGAATTCCAGTCCGAACGCCACTGGTAAAGTCACCAGGATTGCCGGCAGAAACAGAAGAAAGGCCCATTTGCCACGCAGACCGTTAGGGCGCATAACCTCAATAGGGTAAAGCATGTACATGGTTATTGCCCATAAGCCCATTATTGATATGAAGGGTGACAGCAGGACATTGCCTTCAAAGGCATTGAAATTGAAACAAATCAACGAAAAAAGAAAGAGGAGAGCTGCAATTCCGAAAGAGAGGTATAAAAAACTCAGGAAAGTCCGAGATCTGTCATTTACTTCTTTACGATTTTTCCATAACAATATGCCGCAAAAAAACAGGGCGGCTGTCATTATCGTAGTGATGCTTACATCTATTTCTGTCTTCATTTCAATTATACCCTATTGCAGAAAAATGCAAATATAAATGTTTTTTAAATGAGGTGCAATTTGATTTGTCTGTAAACAACAATTATTTTTGCACTCCGTAAACGGTGTTGTCATGCTCAAGAAGTTGAGTGACATATTTCAACCAATTCCACAAGGAGGCTACGGAGCGTACGATGAGGAAAATCGCAAAATCCAAGGAATCACCGATGAGCTCAAGAGACTTTGCCGAATACATGAAGAAGAATTTGGAGACAGCCAAACAAATGGAGGCAGCCACGTTCGCTGTGGCGAACTAAAATAAGGTCTATTCGGCCCCGGCGGCGGGTACAAAAAAAGGCAAGCGTTAAGCCTGCCTATTTTTGTACCCAGAAGGATCCCTGTTTTCGAACCAAACTTATAGAGGAACTGGATGTACTGTGCAGACTGGCAGCGAAGTATAAGGCCGTAAAGTGATTGCAACAGTTTTGCAGCACCTAATGCTTGGTGTTTGTTGATTTGAGAATTACTTTTGCTTGCAGATAAGCGAACGCAGTTATGAAAATACGCAGAATAAAGGTTTTGCTGGCCAAGGGGTGGTGCAAGGTGGTTTGCTTTGTGTCATTCTCATTGCTGTCAGTTGTCTGCAATCATGCATCGGCCCAGAAGGCGGGTGAGATGATTTCCGGCAGAATAACTGATGATAAAGGTCCCCTGATGTATGCCAATGTCTGTGAGAGGGATTCCCTGAACCGGATAGTTGCACATTCCGTTACAGACATTGAAGGTAAATTCTCATTCCGTCTTGTCAATCCGGAAAACACGATTGATGTTACAATCATAGGCTATGAAACGGTTAAATTTCCTATTGACAAGATGTATTATGAAATTAAGATGGAGCGGAGCCCTGAACAATATCTGGATGATATTATTGGTTCTGATGTGGAGTTTGTCGATGAAGCTCTGACGGGGAAGGTAGCCGGTTATGAGATTCTTTTTGAATCAGTTGATCTGGCATACGGTGTTCCCAGGCCGCAGTTTGAGGAGCCCTGGAGTAAGTACCTGAACAAAAATACGGAACTTACAGTATTCCTTGACGGCACCAGGGTAAAGCTAAGTTATGAGCAAAAGAAGTCATTCATAAATGAGAACACCCCTATGGATATTGAAAGCCTGGCCGGACTTGTAGGCGTAAAGAAGAGTAAACTCAAAGCTGCAAGACTGATAGGTCCCCAATCTGAGGCAATAGTAATAGAAGTGGTAACCAAAAAGTATTACCGTCAGCTCCGCCGGGAAGGCCGTCTTGACAGCAGTTACAATAACTTGGACGTATTTTAGTCATGAGAGCGGTCCCGGAGGGCCGCCCTGTTCGCTGTGGCGAACTAAAAAAAGGTATTTTCGGCCCCGGTTCTGGGTACAAGAAAAGGCAAGCGTTAAGCCTGCCTTTTCTTGTACCCAGAGCCGGTACACAACCGCTAAAAAATGAGAAAACAAAAACCCTGTAAAAGACACAATATCAATGCTGTTTTGAGGCGGTTGTTTTCTCTTGTTTTCAGATTAAGTACAATAATTTGCTCGTTTTTGCTCGTTTTTTGCTCGTTTTTTGCTCGCTGAATAAAACAAAATACTACATTTGCAAGTAAGAGAAAGAAACCAAACGAGCAAATACCGAGCAAACAATGGCAACAAGTAAGCATGTAAGGAGTGACAACACATATTTGTTGAGCACCGACAAGACCGACAACCCCAAGTTGTATGCAAGGATCTTGCCAGACGGGCGAGAGAGTTTGTATTTGGAGTATTACATGGGTTATAATAGAGCCGATGGCATTGTAAGGGTTAACCGGCACAAAGAATTGTTGCACCTGTACACATACACAAACCCAAGAACACCGATTGAGAGAAACCAGAACAAAGAAACATTGGAACTCGCTAAAAAGATACGTTTTGAGCGGTCACAACAATTGTTGGAAAGTGGCGAGGGTTACCGCCTCAAAAAGCAAAGACAGGTTGATTTTATAGAGTATTTCCAAACCTACATTGACGGGTACACCAAGAAAGACAAAAGGATGATTGAAATTGCATTATCCCGTTTCAAAGACTTTTTGTCTGACACCCCAGAGTACACAAAATACCTCAAAGGGATAAAACCAGACCAACTGACACGCGACATGATGTTGGATTTTACCGAGTACCTACAAACAAGGAGTAAGGGCGAGGGGGCAAAGAGTATATACCAGAGGTTCAAAAAGGTTGTGAACTTTGCCATTGAACATGATATGATGGTAAAGAACCCGTGCAAGGGCATAACCATAACGATTGATGAAAACATACTGACCAAAGACGTTTTGTCACAGGATGAAATTGTAAAGTTGGTGAATACACATTACCCGTTTGAAAGTGCCGTTATTAGGCGCGGTTTCATTTTCAGTTTGTACACCGGCCTAAGATATTGTGACGTTAAGGGCCTCACATTTGGTGATGTGGACTATTCAAACCGCCTGTTGATGTTTGAACAGGACAAGACCAAAGGGCACTCAGCAAATAGCGGTGTTGTTATCCCGTTAAATGATGGTTTGTTGGCCCTCATTGGACAACCCCAAGAGGGCGAGGGCAAAGACACGTTGATATTTCCATTACCGAGCCATGAGGCATGTAATAAAGCCCTTAAACGATGGGTTGCCAGAGCGGGTATAAATAAGCATATTACATGGCATTGTGCCCGCCATTCATTTGCTACAAACATACTGAGCAACGGGGCAAACATTAAGACGGTTGCAAGCCTTATGGGCCATTCAAGTTTGAAATACACCGAGAAATACACACGGGCGGTTGACAAACTGAAAGCGGATGCAATAGATAGTTTACCGGCATTAGATACAACCAACATATAAAATACAAGGCTATGGCAAAGAACAAACAAAACACCGGCACGGGATCGCGCTACATGGTTAGTGATAGAACCGCCATTTATTTGGATTGCATACAGGAATTAAACAACCTCACAACCCGTATTGCAAAGAACAGCCCAGAAATGGACTTTGAGCAATTAGAACCCATTATGAACTCAGCCAACACAATTCAAAGAGAGATAATTGCAAGGTTGATACCAGACAGCATAACTGAGGCAATAGGCGGTTGTGTAAAGATTGAGGCCCTATGAGCAAACAAGAACCCATACCACCGACTTACGAGGAATTAGAGGCCATGTGGCAACAAATTATTGCTAATGCAATAGAGGCGGGCACGGTTGTACCGGCTGAGCGGTTGTTTGGCGGTCAGATGTACAATATATATGCCAACAATTTGGCTGTAACCTCAGATAGAATAAAGGCATTTGCAATACTTGACGAGGTATTACAAAAAGAGTTGGGCTACCATCATGGTTTTGATTTGGCAAAGTATTTCAAGGGTGCTGAGTATGACCAATGCCACATTGTGTACAAGAATACCACCGACACGGGTTTGTTGGTGGGCATGATACATGACAAAATAAAATATATTCTTGAAAAGAAACAGGATCGCGGGGCACACTCAATGCAATTTTTGAGTGATTGGAAAGAAAGCAAAACCCCTAAGCCCACACCCTCAGATAATTTGTCATTGTTGGCTGAATTAGCCACACCCAGAGCAATAACGGCTATTGAAAATGCAATTAAACGGGGATGGATAGAACGCGCCCCAGAGGGCTTGAAATGGCGCGGTATTGGCACGGGAAAACCAAACACAACACAATTGGCCTATTTTTGTCAACAAGCATGGTTGCCAAACAATAAAGAGCGGTTGCCAGAAACAGCCATTAACAACCTGTTTGGGGTTAACAGGATAGGCAAATATGTTACTCAATTGATGGACACAAAACAACCTCAGAAATGGCGAGCACTCATTGACGAGTTGTTTGTGGATTGAGCACCCGTTATAAATACAACCCTTTATAGTAAGCACCCGTTACAAGGTGCTTTTTTTGTGCTTTTTTGTGTGCACCCAATAACACTTTTTTTGGTTTCATTAAGTGGTGACATTTGCCCTTGTAATCATTTGGCGGGTTAAGGATAGCAAGCACCACCAATGGTTACACCGGCAAAGACGGGGGCGGGCTTGCTAACACCCCCAGACAGCCACAACCAAAACCACAAAACAATGACGGTTGAGGAAAAAAACGAGTTGGCCGGTATCATAACGGCAAACATTATTGGTTGCACCAAAGAGGTGTTGACGAGTGACGAGGCATCCAAGTATATGGGTGTTTCAAGGAGTTACCTGTACAAACTCACAATGAGAAAGGAAATACCACACTACAAGCCATTGGGCAAAATGTGTTATTTCAACCGCTCAGAACTTGAACAATGGTTGCAAAGCAACCGAGTTGCAACGGGTGACGAGTTGGCCGGTAAGGCCCAAAACTTTTGCAATAAAAAGGGTGTGGGCTTATGATACTGACCGATTATTACAGGTTTGAGCGGTTGGCCCTCAAATCAAAAACAAGAATGGATTGCACCGCGTCAACAAGGAGTTACCCAGAGTTTGAGGAAAAACGGGCAACAATGACAACACGGGCCACCGATAAACGGGATGCAACCAACGTTGGTGACCTTGTTATTTATTATGGCAATGTGCCAGACCAATATGGCGGTAACGTGCATAACAAGGCCGACAAATCAATTACCATTAAGGGCAAAAACCTTTCAAGTGTATTTGTGCCAGATCCCGAGAGCGGGTTTGCTTATGGTGACTTTAAGGGCACAACTGACGCGCTATTGTTTGTAGTTGGTTTGGCTGTTGTTGATGGCGTGATACAGGCGGGCGGTTACATTGAGGTGTTTATTGCCAGAGGTGCAAGCAAAGACCGTGTACCCCTGTACAACTTGCTTGCTGATGGCGGGTTGGATGAGGAAATGGACACCCTCAGAGAACAGGCCCACACACCGAGCAAATAGGCGTTTTCTATATTAAGTTGTTTTCAGTTACCAAAATAGTAACGCGCCATGTATGACACGGTGTTTTTAGGTCTAACCCAAAGTGAGGTTGTAGGTGTTGACTTTTTGTCTGAAACACCTTGCTATCTTGACAGGGTGAGCCAACATTACTTTGATGGTGTGCCGGTTATTTCTGGCATGATTGGCAGTTTGAGGGTGACGGTGAGCCAACGCCAAGTCAAGGTGAAAGATGGTAGTTTGTGCAAATTCATGTTTGGGAACAACTACAACACAATGGGCCGGCATGATACACAACAGGCCATTGAAAAGTTGTCTGATGGTTTGCATTTGCCGATGGATAGAGCCACCGTTTTAAGGTTGGATTTTGGCCAAAACATAATCATGCAACACCCGCTTGATGTGTATTACAACCATTTGGGATTGCTCAGCCGTGCACAACGTTTGCAAGAGCCAAACGGGTTGTATTATGTAATGAGCGGTGGGCGGTTGTGCTTCTATGACAAAAACCGAGAGCAAAGGGCACACAATGAGCCGATACCGCCATTATATCAAAACCAAAATGTGTTGAGGGTGGAACAACGGTATTTGCAAAGGTTACCCCAGAGGTTGAACCGGCCAGAGGTCAAGGGTGCAACCCTATATGATGAAACGTTTTTCAATGACCTGTTGAACCGATGGCGGGGCGGTTATAAATCAATTCAAAAAATCAATGATGTATCAATAAACTTTGAGAACATGAAAACGGTTAGGGAGTTAACAAGGGTTGCCCTTGCAAGTTTTGTTGAACAAAACGGGGGTGAATTGGCCGTTATTGCACAGGTCAATGAGAACTACAAAACGGGTGTGTTGTCAAGGAAACAGGCCCATGATCTAAGAGAGGCGGTTAAAAACGTGTGTAAGCCCAAAGAGGGTGTGACAACACCAAACGAGGCAATACATGAGCTTGACACCAAGATAGACCAAGCAGTTAGAATGTACCGATAAAGAAACAACACAATGGCATATCCATACTACATGAGGAAACAAAGGCGGGCCGGTATTACCGCCACCGAGTTAAACGAGGCTGACCAGATACGGCAACGGCTCATTGAAATATCCCAGAGGCGGGGATGTGGCGTGCACTATTACACCGATGAGCGAGGCCGACACATGGCCAGAATTGGGCGGGTTGATGGCGTGGGCGTGGGCTTTATTGTATCGGCTGAACAGGTGGGGGCATTGGCGGGTAAATAGGCGTTTTCTATATTAAGTTGTTTTCAGTTACTGAAATGGTAACAATTCAATGTAGTTGCAATGGATAAAGAACCAACTAAACAGCCCACAACCGATGAATGGTTTTGCCCAGATTGGGAACCGCTAAACAATGAAGATTGGGAACCGCTAAGTTTTGATCATTGGCCGGTGACTGAATGGCCGGTGACCAAGTGGGAACCAATACCAGAGTGGGGGCCAATACCAGAGTGGGGGCCATTGCCTCAATGGTAAAAATTGGATAAATCGGACACCATACACGCGCGAGGGAAAAACCGATAAAACCGAAGCTCTAACGCGCGCGGGAACACCTGTTGAACAAAGGATGAACAAAGAGAAATGATGCAATTTTTAGCACGGGTTTAGCACGGGGAACAGCGAGGGAACAGCGAGAAAATACACGGGTTGAAGCCGGACCGAAGCCGGACAAACTCACAACAAAAACGATTTATTTCTATCACAATGCACGCGGGCGCGCGAGGCCATGAACTCCGAGTGAACCCCGACAAATAACACCATGAGCGCGAGAGTTGAAGCACGAGTGAAGCACGGAAATTGAAGCCCACACCGAACAGGTGAGGAACAGGCGAGAAATACCATTGAAGCGGTGAGGAAGCGGGGAGAATTTGAGGTTGAAGCAAGAGTGAACCGAGAGCATGAAGCCGTGAGGAAGCCGTGAGAAATAAACAACACACCGTTGTTGAACAACGAGGGAACAACGGTAATTGTGTACCCATATAGAGAGCGGGCCACCTGTTTAGGTGCACCCGCTTTCCTGTTTGAAATGGGGTTGTAATGGCGTGGGCTTGATGGAAAACCTAACCCCCAAAATAGGGCCAAAAATGGCCCATTGTGATGTTATTTGCTCGCTATTTGCTCGCTGACAAAAATAAACCCCGTGTAACTTATTGATTTACACAGGGTTTACAAGAAAACTGATGTACCCAGAGCCGGGGTCGAACCGGCACGGGTCGCCCCACTGGTGTTTGAGACCAGCGCGTCTACCGATTCCGCCATCTGGGCTTGGTACTGAAACCGCCGCGAAGGTACAACATTTTGCCTGAAACTAACCGATTGCCAGTTAATTTTTTTGGATTACTGCCATTTTGCACTCCAAATTCTTGTTGGTATGGAAATATGACATATCTTCGTAGCAGACTTTATACCTAATGCTAACCTATACTGAATGATATTATGTTAGGACCTGATAATTATTGCGTGGTGCTTGCAGGCGGATTTGGAACACGGCTTTGGCCTTTGAGCCGTAAGGGAATGCCCAAGCAGTTTCTTGATTTCAACAATAACGGTAATACTCTGCTCAAGGAGACTTTTGAAAGAATTAAACGCATCTTCCCTGAGGAGAACATCATAGTTTCTACAAATCTGGATTTTTATGAAGATGTGTGCCGTCAGCTTCCGGACCTGAACCCGTTGCAGGTGTTACGTGAGCCGGTAATGAAGGGTACGGCCCCCAGCACGCTGCTGGCATCGTACCATATCCGTGACATCAACCCCAACGCCAACATCCTTTTTGCGCCGTCGGATCTGGTTATTATTGATGAGGATCCGTACGTGAGCGTGATAGAGCGCGGCATGTCATTTGTAAAGGATAACAGCTGCATCCTGACGGTGGGTGTTCGTCCTACACGCCCTGAAACGCGTTTTGGCTACATTCAGATTGATGAGCCTAAGGCCGATGGAATATACAGTGTGCGTACATTTACTGAGAAGCCCGAGGAGTCTTTTGCCAAGGTTTTTGTGGATAGCGGTGAGTTCTACTGGAACTCCGGTCTGCTGATGTGGAACGCCGACGCATTCATAGATATTGCCAAGGCCTGCCAGCCTGAGATGGTGGCGCAGTTTAATCGCATATATGACAGCAAGCACAGTCGTGATGAGCGTCGCAGCCTGCTCTACTCGGTGTATGAGGCTTTCCCGCGCATATCAATAGACTACGGTATCCTTGAAAAGACCGATAGGGTTTGTATGGCCATAGGTGATTTCCGCTTCAACGATATTGAGAGCTGGGATCTGCTCTATGACTATTGCGGCAAGGATGATAACGGTAATGTGCTGGGTATGTACAATCATCAGGTCTATAACTGCCGTAACAGCATGTTCCTGTGCAACAAGGAGAAGAAACTGGTGGTTATTGATGACCTTAGTGATTTTTTGGTGGTGGATACAGATGATGTGCTGGTTATCTGCCGCCGTAACAACGAGACGGACTTTAAACGTTACATAAATGATGCCATGCTCAAGTATGGCGAGAAATATACCTGATTTAAAGTGGACACGGAAAAGAGGAAGGTACCGGGACTGCTTGCTCTCAGTCCCATTATGGTTTTTCTGGTAGTATATCTGGTATCATCAATCCTGGCGGGTGATTTTTACAAGGTGCCTGTGTCAGCCGTTTTCCTGCTGGCATCGGTTTATGCCGTAGCCATCACACCAGGGCGTATTAGTGACCGTCTGAAGGTTTTCTCAGAGGGTGCCGGGCATTGGAACATCATGCTCATGGTGTGGATTTTCATACTGGCGGGCGCCTTTGCGGGGTCGGCCAAGGAGATGGGCTCCATTGAGGCTACCGTGAACTTTACCCTGAACATAATTCCGGCCAGGTTCCTGCTTGCGGGGCTGTTCCTTACGGCCTGCTTTGTGTCATTGGCCATTGGCACCAGCGTGGGCACCATTGTGGCGCTCATACCCATTGCCAGCGGTATTGCAGAGCAGACGGGCATGAACCAGGGCATGATGGCCGCACTCATTGTGGGCGGCTCATTCTTTGGCGATAACCTGTCATTCATTTCCGATACCACCATCGCGGCCACCCGTGCTGTGGGGTGCGCCATGAAGGATAAGTTCCGGGCTAACTTCAGGATAGTGTTGCCCGCTGTGCTGGTGGTTGCGGCTATCTACATTTTCAAGGGCATGAGCATTAATGTGGAGCCCGATACACACTCAATTGAGTGGCTCAAGCTGATGCCGTACCTATCGGTCATAATTCTGGCATTGGTGGGTCTGGATGTGACGTTTGTGCTTGTGCTGGGTATTGTCCTGAATGCTGTGGTGGGCTACGCCACGGGGTCGCTTGACTGGGCCGGCTGGCTTGGCTCCATGGGGCAGGGCATAGCTGGCATGGGTGACCTTATTATCGTTACTCTGCTGGCAGGCGGCATGCTGGGTATCATACGGCATAACGGAGGATTGGATTACATTATGCGCGGCGTGGTGAAACGGATTCGCGGGCACCGTGGCGCAGAGCTGAGCATCGGCCTTATAACCGGTCTGGCCAATCTGTGTACTGCCAACAACACCATTGCAATTATCACCGTGGGTGGTATTGTGAATGATATTTCTGATAAGTTTGACATTCCTAAGCGCCGCGCGGCCAGTCTGATGGATATTTCAAGCTGTTTTGTACAGGGCCTCATCCCTTATGGCATCCAGCTGCTTATGGCATCGGGCCTTACGGGCTTGGCCGTGACTCAGATCATCCCCTTCCTCTACTATCAGTTTGCGGTGGGTATCTGCGTCCTGATTTCAATCACTTTGGGGCGTTCCGCCAAAGTGTAACACATCCACCTTATTGAGAATACGTTAGAACGCGGGTTATTGTGGGACACGTGTCCGTATTGAGGGTATGTAACACAGTGATGTGGCTCAGGAGCGTTGTGGCGGCGGTTGTTGTGGGACATTCTGGCGGAGCGCAAAAAAACAGGAGTTTCATGCGAAACTCCTGTTGCGCTCCTTCTAGGACTTGAACCTAGGACCCCCTGATTAACAGTCAGATGCTCTAACCAACTGAGCTAAAGAAGCTTTTTGCCACATTTGGAACATTACTGCTCTCAAACGCGGTGCAAATTTACCGCCTTTTTTGAAATATCCAATACCTGCGGGCAAAAAAATGGGGCTTAAAGCCAAAAAATATATATCTTCGCACAATACTAACAGAGTTTCTTACTGCTATGATGAGATTTTTAAAGGGACTAACCCTTTTTGCTATAATGGTTTTAGGTCCGGCTGCGGCTAGATCACAGAAGACTGAGGACCATAACTTTGAAATTTCAAAGAATCTGGAGATCTTCCATGACATAGTAGCAGAGCTGGATCGCTTCTATGTTGATACCATCAATCCCACCAAGACAATTGAGACCGGAATACAGGCCATGCTGCGCAGCATAGATCCTTATACGGAGTATTTCCCGGAAAAGGATATGAATGATCTCAAGATGATGACTACCGGCAAGTATGCGGGTATAGGTGCCATAATACGCCAGTATTCGGGCCGTGACTACATATACATTGAGGAGCCTTATGAGAACATGCCTGCTCTCAAGTACGGACTGCGTGCGGGCGATGAGATACTGCGCATAGACGGTGAGAGCATGAAGGGTAAGGCGTCATCATACGTGAGTGATCACTTGCGCGGTGATGCAGGCACCAGGCTCACGGTTACAGTGCGCCGTCCGGGAGTAAAGGATTCCATCAACGTGGAGGTGATACGCAGCGTGATAGCTCTGCCTGCCGTACCATACTACGGCATGTGGAAAGGCTATGGTTACATACTGCTGGACTCATTCACTGAGAACTGCTCACACAGCGTGATGGAGGCTCTGGTCAAACTCAAGGAGCAGGGCGCCAAGGGTATAATACTTGACCTTCGCGGCAATGGCGGCGGCCTGCTGCAGGAGGCGGTTGATATTGTGGGCCTGTTTGTACCCAAGGGCACCAAGCTGGTTGAGACCCGCGGCAAGACTGCGCAGGCTGCATCAACATACTATACCAGCCGTAACCCTATTGATGAGAGTATTCCTCTGGTGGTTTTGACCGATGACCAATCAGCATCGGCATCGGAGATTGTAGCCGGAAGCCTTCAGGATCTGGACCGCGCCGTGATTGTGGGCATGCGCACGTTCGGCAAGGGTCTGGTACAGAGCACCCGCATGCTGTCGTTCAACGGTACGCTTAAGGTTACCACCGCCAAGTATTACATTCCCAGCGGCCGATGCATTCAGGAGATTGATTACTCCAAACGTAATGATAAGGGTCAGGCGCAGCATATCCCTGACAGTCTTACCAAGGTGTTCTATACTGCAGCCGGACGCCCGGTGCGTGACGGTGGCGGAATACGTCCCGATGTGGAGTGCATGCCCGATACCATGCCTGATATTCTGTACAGCCTGTCACAGAGCGTGGTGCTGTTTGATTTTGTGAATAAGTGGTGCTTGGAGCATCCCACGATAGCACCTATGGGTGAGTTCAAGCTGTCTGATGATGATTACAATGCTTTCAAGGAGTTTGTATCGGCATCGGACTTTAAATATGTGAGCAACAGTAGCAAGGCGCTGGAATCACTCATCAAGGTGGCACGTCAGGAGGGCCTGGCCGATAAGGCAAAGGATGAACTGGATGCGCTTGAGCTTAAGCTCCAGTATGACCTTAAGAATGACCTGGATGTGTTCCGTGACAAGCTGGAGCGCCTTATTGCCATGGAGATAGTGCTGCGTTACTACTATCAGCGCGGTGCAGTGGCGCAGAACATGCGCTCAGACAAGTGCCTGGATGAGGCTGTGGCTGTTCTCAATGATTCAAACCGATACAAGTCTGTGCTGGCTGGTCCTGCCGATAATTGATTTAAAACAAGTAATTTTTTTAGACGTTTATGAAAAAAACAACATTTGCCTTTGTTGGTCTTCTTGCATGTGTGTTATCAGTTTCCTGTGAGGATAAACTCCTGGATGATGAAAAGAAAAACTCCCAGGAGAATAATGATGGCGATTCATTCAAGAGTGTCCTTGACAGTAGTTTTACATATGTTGACGGCATACTTGAAAAAGAAACCCGTAAGTATTATACTCAGAATGGCCTTGAGGAAAGGATAATAAATAAAACATATAATTCAGATGGCAGCCTTAAAACAAATGATGAGGCTGTTTATACCTATTCTGACAGTAAGGGCAATAATTACGTATGTATTAGCAGCAGCAACGGTGCTGAATTAAAAAAGGAAGAAGCATCCTATTCAGGTAATAGTGGAACCTATGTTTCCAGTAAAAAAGGCTATGTGAAACATGGCGGTGAATGGTTCTTAAAGTCTGAGGTATATGTGAATACAGAGAACTACCGTGGCTATGGTTACAACATTTCCTATATGATTTATAATGGCCAGAGGGTTCCTGTTGACCGTGTTGCGCTTATCGACGCCCAAGAGGATCCTGTGACGGATAAATTGTTGTATTCTGAAAAAACCTACTACAGCGCTAACTATAGAACAGATCCAACTGATCCTGATGGTCTGACATTAAGCAGTCTGGGAGGTGGAATTTGGAGAAAAAGAATAGAGAGAAGCAACAGTGACGGTAATACTCTGTATAAAGAAGACCTTCTCTCGACAGACAGTGTTATATGGCTTAGTAGTGGTGGAACGGAGACTGAATATGATAAAAACGGCAACCTTGTATGTGAGAGATATTTCTCGGGCGATGGCAAAACAGAGGGAATAAGATATAATAAATACTCTGATGACAAATTCATGAGTTCCAGTTATTGTGACCTCGGTAATGGAGAGGGTGATTCAGTGTGGAGTACAAGTAAAGTGTTTCATTACTCTGATGCCGGTGTTCTTGACTCGGCTGAGGCTTTCTTTAATTACAACATGGCAGGCCGATTCCCGATAGATGTCAATCATTTGTTGAATGACATATACATGGGCGTGGGCGATAATTGTGTGTTAGGCGCAAAATACGTGGCGTTATTTGATTCAAACGGGAACCTTGTAAGTGAGAAACTGTATCAGGTGAATGAAAACGGTGAAATGCAGAAAACGGCGTGTGCGTTGTGTACAATGACATATGATTCCGCCGGCAGGTGCACCGGTTTTACAGTGTATGTATCGGTTAATGGTGAATGGGTTGAGGTTGAAACCGGTAACACTGTGTATGACTCACAAGGCAGAGAACTGTCAAGTCACACATGTTTTACAGGAATACCGGAAGGTGCGGCTGTTTTGGTATCAGAACGTATTCCATATCAACTCACTCATGGTGAGTCCAGTAGCAGAACGGAGTATGATTCATACGGAAATATCAGTTACAGGTTCAAGGAGGAGAGTTCCACCGGATCTTCCATTGTTTTTAGTGATGGTTCTACTCGTATAATGAATTCGAACAATAAGACCGAGGAGTTTTATTCAACCATAAAAGTCAAGTGATTCACTCCAGAACGGAGTGTTTCACTCCGGGACCGTCATAATGCCATATTGGCTGGTCCTGCCGATAATTGATTTAAAACAAGTAATATTTAAGATGTTTATGAAAAAAACAACATTTGCCTTTGTTGGTCTTCTTGCATGTGTGTTATCAGTTTCCTGTGAGGATAAACTCCTGGATGATGAAAAGAAAAACTCTCCGGAGAATAGTGACTCCGATTTATACAAGAGTGTCCTGGACAGTAGTTTTACATATGTTGACGGCATACTTGAAAAAGAAACCCGCAAATCTTATAATGAGAATGGCCTTGAGGAAAGGACAATAAATAAAACATATAATTCAGACGGCAGCCTTAAAACCGATGAAGAGTATGTATATACCTATTCTGACAGTAAGGGCAATAATTACGTATGTATTAGCAGCAGCAACGGTGCTGAATTAAAAAAGGAAGAAGCATCCTATTCAGGTAATAGTGGAACCTATGTAACCAATACAAAAAAATATGTGAAACATGGCGGTGAATGGTTCTTAAAGTCTGAGGTATATGTGAAAACTGAGAACTACCGAGGATATGCTTACAATTTTTCCTACATGATTTACAATGGCCAGAGGATACCTGTTCAACGCATTGTGCTTATTGATAGCCAAGATGATCCTGCTACGGGTAGGATGCTGTATATGGAAAGAATAAACTATATTGCAAACTATAGCACAGACCCAAGTGATCCTGACGGTTTGACAATCAGCGCTCTTGGAAATGGGTCATGGAGAAAAACAATCCAGAGATATAACAGTAAAGGTGAGACGCTGTATAAAGAGAATTTAGCCTCGGATGACAGTATTACATGGAGCCTTAGGGGTGGAATTGAGACTAAATGCGATATAAAAGGAAACATTGTTTATTTGGGGTATTTCACTGCGGATGGTGAAAAATATGGAAAAACGTACACAACATACACCGATGATTACAGGTTTATAAGCTCCTATTATTATGACTTCAAGAATAATGAGGCTGACTCAGTGTTGTCAACATATAAAAGGTTCTATTACTCTAATGCTGGTGTACTTGACTCAGCTGAGATGGTATATGATAAGAATATGATAGCCTTTTTGCCGTTGGAAATGAGTCATATTGAATCAGATATTTACTTGGGCGTTGGTCAAGGCAATGTCGGCGGTGCAAAATGCGTGATTCAGTTTGATGCGAACGGGAACCCTGTGAGCGAAAAACTGTATAGGATGGACGATAATGGTGAGATAGATAATACGGCGCGCGTACACAGCACGCTGACATATGATTCCGACGGCAGGCGCACCGGTTACGTAGTGAATGTGTTGGTTGATGGTAATTGGGTTGAGATAGAATCAGCTAACAGTGTATATGACTCTCAGGGCAGAGAGTTGTCAAGTCACGTTACTTATACGGGATTACCGGAAGGTGCGGACTGTTTAAAATCAGAAATGGTACCAAGTTCATACGCGCAGAATGAGTCCAGTAGCAGAAAGGAGTATGATTCATACGGAAACGTCAGTCACGTGATAGATGAGTTTGTCACTGAAACTAATGGACGTGACGTTATAAGTAAGACTGAGGAGTTTTATTCAACCATAAAAGTCAAGTGATTCACTCCGGAACGGAGTGTATCACTCTCGTACAAACGTATTGTCGCTTTTTTCCAGATGTACTGTCTCGGAGTGCTCGGACAGTGCTATCGTTGTAACCTGATCGGTAACGCCGTCAACCACCAGCAGGCTGTTCTCCTGGGCAAACCGGCCTACTGACAGGGTGAGTGTTGACTGCGGCGTACCGTTAAACAACAGACTGTCATTCATATAGATGCTGAGTGGGCTTCCCAGTGTGGAGGTGCCCAGCACTATGTCATAGCGCTCGTTGAACCGGTTCTGTTTTTTCTCATATATCTTGAATGAGGCAAACAGGAACAGAACTACCACAACGATAACAAGTACTATCATTATGAGTGATCCCAGCAGGAATGCGTTGTTGGCTCTGGCGGTTCTTCTTTTCATTGCTTGAAAAATTTCTGCAAACATAGTTATTTATTGTGTAAATCAGTTTAAAAAACGATATTTGCGCCTTGATTTCAAAGTGCTTTTTTAATTAATTAAAGTTTTATGAAGAAAACCGTATTGAATCTACTAGGGGTTGCTCTGATGGCGATAGTCTCATTTGTTTCATGTGAGAAAGAACAACTGTCCGGTGAGAATGAGAAAAGGAATGATCCCGAGAAGCATAAAGTGGAATGGAATGTGTGCGTATCGGACAGTGTAATGTACTATAGAGACGGCAATCTCAGTTTTAAGAGAATAAATGAATATGATTCATTGGGCAAACCTCAGAAATGCGTGGAGTATGGCTATGATAAGAATGGTGTTCTAATAGGTTGCGAAACTACTGACTATTATTACAGATCAACCTCATTGGGTCATATAGAGTACTCAACGTATTCGCATTTTAATGACCGTGAGAATTCTTATCGTTGGGATATAACGGAGTATGGCTCCGGTAAGAGCGTTACTCGTACTGAGAAAAAATACTACAATAAGGATGGTGAGTGGTTGTATTTCGGCGTATCTTATTATAAGCGTGAGAATGACCATAAGCAGACTTTGTTCAGTGACTACGTGATATTTGAGGGTGAGATGACCCTTACTTACAGGATTGACTCCACAATTGTTTACGTGGCCGGAACAGACAGTATTATTGAGTTGGAAGTCAACACATATCTCAGGAGACCAAAATATGATGTTAATGATGAGGACGAAATGACAGCAACGTTCCTGGCTGCTCCCGTTTGGACCAGGACTGTTATGAAGAAGAATGCCGATGGACGTGTGTTGGAGAACAGCATGTTATCATCAAATGACAGTGTTAACTGGTATGGATCGCGCAGAACATATGAGTATGTAGTTAATGATAAGGGTGATTTGGAGCAGGTGATAATGAAGTTGAACGATGAAAACTATTCAAAGCAAACAGTTACATACTGTAATGACTTGATTGTCAAAGAAGATGTCTTTACATGGTCAACTAAAGACTCTGCATATGTGCTTGCGGGAACTCTGGATGTTTATCGTAATGAGTCCGATAAAATTGATTCAGTTGTCATCTTGAGTTCTTCTAACAGTATTAACCCGTCACAACTTCCTCTCGCCAAGGGCACCAACGCCTCTATTATATCGTCGGCCTATTTTTCAGAGATATTACAGACGGTTGAGATTGGCAATGGTTCAAAATGCGTGATGGTATATGATGATAATGGCAATCTTAAGAGTGAGATACTGTACAAGAAGGTGGGCGCGAATGTTTTTGAGGAGATAGCAATATGCACTCTAGATGCGGATTTCCAAAATCGTAGTTATTTTGAATACCTTGTCAAGAAACTGGATAACGGACAGTGGCGTGATATAAAGTTTGAGCGAGATACATATAATTCAGATGGCAAGTTGCTGACGGTTATCAGATGTATATGGAATTATATGCCGGGAATAGTTACAGAATCAACCGATGAATACGAGTATACGTATGATTCTTACGGAAACAACAAATACTACAGGTATCATCAGTCCACTCATGGCGAGGTGAACGTTAACGGTCAGACAAATACCTCTGATTCTGATTATGAGGAGAAGTGGTATAATTCAACGATTAAGAGATATCTTGACTGATTAGTTTGTGGAAATCATATTTTATTCCGATAATTGCACCGACTAATCAAATAACACAATACTTAAATGAAAAGAACTGGAATTATCGTATTGGCAGCAATGATGCTGGCTCCATTCAAGGCTCTGGCTCAGCCGGATCCTAACTTTCACATCTACATTTGTATAGGTCAGTCAAACATGGAGGGTAACCCGCGTCCCGAGCAGAAGGACAAGGAGAACGTGAGCCCCCGTTTTGTTACTATGAACGCCGTTGATTTCCCTGACAGCAAGATGGGTGAGTGGCGTACGGCCGTTCCGCCTTTGGCTCGTCCCAACACAGGTCTTACTCCTGCCGATTATTTTGGCCGCACTATGGTTCAGAATATGCCCGAGGACGTAAAGATTGGTGTAGTAATGGTTGCTGTGGCCGGTTGCTCCATTGACCTGTTTGACAAGGACAAGTGCGAGGAGTACATTCCCAAGCAGGCTGACTGGATGAAGAACATATGCAAGGAGTATGGCGGCAATCCCTACAACCGCCTGATTGAACTCTGCAAGAAGGCTCAGCAGGACGGTGTCATCAAGGGTATCCTGCTGCATCAGGGTGAGACCAATACAAATGACCCGCAGTGGCCCGCCAACGTTAAGAAGGTTTATGATGACATCCTGGCCGATCTGGGTCTGGAGGCCGGTTCAATTCCTCTGCTCTCCGGTGAGGTTGTTCCCGCCGATCAGCGTGGTGCCTGCGCATCGCACAATGAGGTGATGGCCAAGCTTCCGGAGACTCTGCCGCAGGCTATGGTTGTTCCCGCATACGGATGCGAGGCCGGTCGTGACCATCTGCACTTTAACATCCGTGGCTCACGCGAGCTGGGTCGCCGCTATGCTGCCAGGATGTTAGGTTATCTTGGATATTGAGAATTGAGAGTTCTTTCAGTCGCTTTCACAAAGCGAAGCGACTGAAAGAACTCTCAATTTTCAATTATTTTTTGGCTGTTAGGACAAAAAGCTCTATCTTTGCACCCGTAAAGATGATGTGTGGAGAGGCCCTGAGGCCTCTTTTTTGTTGCCATACGTTACTTACACAAAAACAAGAACAACTCTTTATATGATTGACAGACAAAAAGTTATCGACATTGCAAAGCAATGGCTTGACAGCAAGGAAGGCTATTTTCTTGTTGACGTTGACGTTACCCCCGACAACCGTATTGTGGTTGAGATAGACCAGGCTGAGGGCGTATGGATAGACGATTGCGTGGATCTGAGCCGTTTTATTGAATCGGGCCTGGACCGTGATGTCGAGGATTATGAGTTGGAGGTGGGATCGGCCGGAATAGGTCAGCCCTTCAAGGTGCTCCAGCAGTATATCAACCATATCGGACAGGAGGTCGAGGTCCTGCCCAAGAGCGGAGCAAAGTTCAAAGGAGTGCTTACACAGGCCGATGAAAAAGGCTTTGCCGTAAAGACCACCCGTAAGGAGAAGGTTGAGGGCAGCAAGCGTCCCAAGGCAGTCGAAGTGGAGATACCCTTTGGCTATGATGATGTGAAATATGTAAAATACGTAATAAGTTTAAAGTAAAATGGCTACTAAGAAAGAAGAGACGATCTCATTGATCGATACCTTTCAGGAGTTCAAGGAACTTAAGAACATTGACCGTATGACACTGGTCTCTGTTCTTGAAGAGAGTTTCCGCAGTGTTATCTCAAAGATGTTCGGAACTGACGAGAATTACTCTGTCATTGTCAACCCCGATAAGGGCGACTGCGAGATTCAGCGTTCACGTATCGTGGTTGAGGACAAGGATCTGGAGGATTCAAACACTCAGATCTCACTTACTGAGGCCCGTCAGATTGATGAGGACTTTGAGGTAGGCGAGGAGGTTTCCGAGCAGGTTGACTTTAGCAAGTTTGGCCGCCGTGCCATACTGAACCTGCGCCAGACGCTGGCTTCAAAGATTCTGGAGCTGGAAAAGGACAGCCTCTACAACAAGTATGTTGAGAAGGTGGGCACCATCGTTACCGGTGAGGTTTACCAGATATGGAAAAAGGAGATACTGCTGCTTGATGAGGAGGGCAATGAGCTGCTCCTTAGCAAGACCGATCAGATTCCCAGCGATTTCTTCCGCAAGGGTGAGAGCGTACGCGCCGTTGTTGACCGCGTTGACAACGTGAACAACCCCAAGATCATGCTGAGCCGCACATCACCTCTGTTCCTGCAGCGTCTGCTTGAGCAGGAGGTTCCTGAGATTGCCGACGGTCTTATTACCATCAAGAAGATTGTACGCATACCGGGCGAGCGTGCCAAGATAGCCGTTGAGTCATATGATGACCGTATTGATCCCGTAGGCGCCTGCGTAGGTGTAAAGGGTTCACGTATTCACGGTATTGTACGTGAGCTGCGTAATGAGAACATTGACGTTATCAACTATACATCAAACATTGAGCTGTTTATCAAGCGTGCCCTGAGTCCTGCCAAGGTATCAGAGCTTAAGCTTGACACCGAGGCCCGCCGCGCTGAGGTCTATCTCAAGCAGGATCAGGTATCACTGGCTATCGGTAAGAGCGGTCTGAACATCAAGCTGGCCAGCATGCTTACAGAATATACAATTGATGTATATCGTGAGCTTGAGTCAGAGGTGGCCGAGGAGGATATCTATCTGGATGATTTCCGCGGTGACATTGAGGATTGGGTTGTTGATGCCCTGCATGATGCCGGATTTGAGACAGCCAAGGCTGTTCTGCGCGCAGACCGCGAGATACTGACTGAGTCAGTTGATCTTGAGGAGGAGCAGGTTGACGATATCCTGGATATTCTGGCACGTGAGTTCTCTGATGAAGAGGAGTTCCGGAAGTTCATTAAAGAGTAAAAAAGATCGGGGCAGTGCCCTTGTACCAAAAAGATATTTTTATAGATGGCGATAAGAATAAGTAAAGTAACGAGAGAGTTGAATGTGGGATCATCAACACTGGTTGAGTTCCTGCACAAGAAGGGCTTTGGTGATGTGGCCGATGACCTTAACCAGAAACTGACCGATGAGCAGTATAACCTTTTGGTAGCCGAGTTCAGTCAGGACCGTTCCATCCGTGAGGAGGCAACCCGTTTCCTGCAGGACCGACAGAGCCGCAAGACGGTTCAGGATGAGCCCGTACAGGAGGCCAAACCTGCTGCCAAGGAGCCTGAAGTAATAGAGACCGTACTCCCTGAGGAGCCGGTTATCAAGTTCAAGACCGTAGGCAAGATCAATCTTGATGAACCCAAGGCTGAGGCTCCTGTTCAGGAAAAACCTGCTCCCAAGGCCAAGCCTGCTCCGGCAGAGCAGCCTAAGGAGAAACCGGCCCCTGCTCCCAAACCCAAGGCTGAGGAGCCTAAGAAAGCCGAGCCTGTCAAGCCTGCTCCTGTAGAGGTTAAACCCGAGCCCAAGAAGCCGGAACCCGCGCCTGCACCTGCTCCTGCGCTTGCTGAGGAGCCTGCAAAGCCTGTTGTAGAGGCTAAGGAGCCCATAAAAGCTGAGCCTGAGGTTAAGGCCCAACCAGCCCAGCCAGCCCAGCCTGCTGCCACCGAGGAGGTGTTCAAGATCTCAGCCCCCGAGGATGGAGGTCTTAAAATAAAGACCATAGGAAAGATTGACCTGGACGCCATCAACCAGTCAACCCGTCCCAAGAAGAAATCCAAGGAGGAGAAGAAAAAGGAGCGTGAGGCCAAGGAGCTTCAGCGCCAGCAGCAGCGTCAGCAGTTCAAGGAGTCTCTCATGAAGGAGATCAAGCCGGGTGAGAAATCACAGGGCGGTGATGCTCCGCGCAAGAAGAACCGTGTACGTATAGGCGGTGAGAAGGTTGATATAACCAAGGCTGAGAACTACAATCAGTCACAGAACAATGAGAACCGCGGCAAGGACGCACAGAAGGGCGGCGGCCGTAACAACAAGGACCATCGCTTTAACAAGGCTGATAAGGCTGAGTTCTCAAATGAGGACGTAAACCGTCAGATAAGAGATACATTCTCATCGTTCCAGAAGGGTAAGACCAAGTCTTCAAAGTACCGCAAGGACAAGCGTGAGCAGGTTCAGCAGCGTCAGATGGAGGCTATGGAGCAGGAGATGGCCGAGAGCAAAGTACTTAAGCTTACCGAGTTTGTGACAGCCAATGAGCTGGCTACCATGATGAACATCCCTGTCACTCAGGTTATTGCAACCTGTATGAACGTTGGTGTCATGGTTTCAATCAACCAGCGTCTGGATGCCGAGACCATCAATATCGTGGCCGATGAGTACGGATTCACAACAGACTTTGTGAGCGCCGAGGTGGCTCAGCAGATCAGTGAGGAGGCCGATAAGGAGGAGGATCTGGTACCGCGCGCACCTATCGTAACCGTGATGGGTCACGTTGACCATGGTAAGACCTCTCTGCTTGACTACATCCGCAAGTCAAACGTGATAGCCGGTGAGGCTGGTGGTATTACACAGCACATAGGTGCTTATAACGTCAAGCTGGATGACGGCCGTCACATAACATTCCTTGATACCCCGGGTCATGAGGCCTTTACCGCCATGCGTGCCCGTGGTGCTCAGGTAACGGATATAGCAATCATCATCGTTGCTGCCGATGACAATGTGATGCCCCAGACCAAGGAGGCTATTGCACACGCCACCGCAGCCGGTGTACCTATAGTATTTGCCATAAATAAGGTTGATAAGCCCGCCGCTGATCCTGAGCGCATCAAGCAGGAGCTGGCACAGATGAACTTCCTGGTTGAGGACTGGGGAGGCAAGTACCAGAGCCAGGATATATCGGCCAAGCAGGGTATAGGTGTTCCTGAACTTATGGAGAAGGTGCTGCTTGAAGCCGAGATGCTTGACCTCAAGGCCAACCCCAACCGTAAGGCCACAGGTACCATCATTGAGTCTTCATTGGACAAGGGCCGCGGTTACGTGGCTACAGTGCTGGTATCAAACGGAACCCTTAAGATGGGTGACATCGTGATTGCCGGAACATCATGGGGTAAGGTTAAGGCTATGTTCAATGAGCGTAACCAGAAGATGAAATCGGCCGCTCCCGCAGAGCCTGTGCTGATTCTGGGTTTGAACGGTGCTCCGCAGGCCGGTGTAAGCTTCCATGTGGTGGATAGCGAGCGTGAGGCCCGTGAGATTACCGGCAAGCGTGAGCAGCTGCAGCGTGAGCAGGGCGTACGTACCGCACAGACCCTTACTCTGGATGAGCTGGGCCGCCGTATCAAGATGGGCGATTTCCATGAGCTGAACCTTATTGTAAAGGCCGATGTGGATGGATCTGTTGAGGCTCTGAGTGATTCACTAATCAAGCTTTCAACTCCCAACATACAGGTTAACGTTATACACAAGGCCGTTGGTGCCATCTCTGAGAGTGATGTCAGCCTGGCATCGGCATCAAACGCCATCATCATCGGTTTTGATGTTCGTCCTTCAGGTCCTGCCAAGCGTCTGGCCGAGCAGAACGATGTTGACATTCGTATCTACTCAATTATCTATGATGCCATTGATGAGGTCAAGGCCGCTATGGAGGGTCTGCTTGCACCCAAGGTCAAGGAGGAGGTTACATCGACCATTGAGGTTATGGAGGTGTTCCACATTTCAAAGGTTGGTATGGTAGCCGGATGCCGTGTACGTGAGGGTAAGGTGTCACGCAGTGACAAAGCTCGCGTTATACGTGACGGCATTGTTATTCATACCGGTGAGATTCAGGCACTCAAGCGCTTCAAGGATGATGTCAAGGAGGTGCAGGCCGGAATGGAGTGCGGTATGAGTCTGGTGTCATACAATGACATCAAGGAGGGTGATATCATTGAGACATTCACCCAGATTGAGGTAAAACAGACACTTTGATTTTCAAAAATAGGCAAGAGGAATGGTTGTCTTGGATTGGATTATAGTGATACTCCTTTTTGTGGGCCTTGTATCGGGGTTCGTGAAGGGTGTCATAAAGCAGGCGTTCGGCTTGGGAGGCCTTATCCTGGGCCTTGTATTGGGCTCGCTCCTGTACCGCCCGTTTGCAGGTATGCTGCTTAAGGTGTTCTCATCAATGTCATTTGACACCGCCAAGATAGTGGCGTTCGTGGTGATTCTCCTGATAGTACCTATTGTATGCGGACTGGTGGGTAACATCCTTTCCAAACTGGTACATGCAGCCAGCCTGGGTTTCATTGACCGTCTGCTCGGTGCCGTGTTCGGAGTCTTCAAGGTCATCATCATCATGGGTCTTATAATAAAGATACTGGATATGACGGGCGTATCGGACAAGATACTGAACAGGGAGGAGAGACGTCAGTCACGTTACTTTGAATCCGTACGCAGCATTACTGATACCTGCCTGCAATGGACCTGGAACAAGGTTCAGGAGAATGCTGATGACCTTATTCCCGATATGCCTGAAAACAAGGAAGAGACCAAGAAGAACCAAAAAAGGGTTTGAATAAAGTGAATTCTGCCAAACAGGAAAACAGTCTTATCAAGGAGATAAGTGCCGAGAAGTACCGTTACGGCTTTACTACCGATGTCCATACGGAGATTATTGACCGTGGACTGACTGAGGATACCGTGCGGCTCATATCGGAACGCAAGGGTGAGCCGGAGTGGCTGCTTGAGTTCCGCTTAAAGGCATACCGTCACTGGCTGACCATGGAGATGCCCCGTTGGGCGCATCTGGATATCCCTGACATAGACTATCAGAACATATCATACTACGCTGACCCCACGGTCAAGAAGGAGGGTCCCAAGAATCTGGAGGAGATTGACCCGCAGGTTATGAAGACCTTTGACAAGCTGGGTATCCCGCTTGAGGAGCGTCTGGCGCTGAGCGGCGGTGTGGCCGTTGATGCGGTCATGGACTCCGTATCGGTCAAGACCACTTTCAAGAAGACCCTGGCCGAGAAGGGTATCATATTCTGCTCCATGGGTGAGGCTGTCAAGAACCACCCGGACCTGGTACGTCAGTATCTGGGCAGCGTAGTGAACTACCGTGACAATTTCTTTGCAGCACTTAACAGTGCCGTGTTCAGTGACGGGTCATTCGTATATATACCCAAGGGTGTGCGCTGCCCTATGGAACTGTCCACCTATTTCCGCATCAACGCTGCCGGAACGGGCCAGTTTGAGCGTACCCTGATTGTGGCCGATGATGACAGCTACGTATCTTATCTGGAGGGATGTACCGCACCTATGCGTGATGAGAACCAGCTTCATGCCGCTATCGTTGAGATAGTGGTGCTGGACCGTGCCGAGGTAAAGTACAGCACCGTACAGAACTGGTATCCGGGCGATGAGAACGGCCGTGGAGGTGTATATAACTTTGTTACCAAACGCGGTCTTGTAAAGGGTGTTGACGCCAAGCTCTCCTGGACACAGGTTGAGACGGGATCAGCCATAACATGGAAGTACCCCAGCTGCGTGCTGCAGGGTGACGGCGCACAGGGTGAGTTCTACTCGGTGGCCCTTACCAACAACTGGCAGCAGGCCGATACGGGAACCAAAATGATTCATCTGGGCCGTAACACCAAGAGTACGGTTATAAGCAAGGGCATATCGGCCGGGCACAGTCAGAACTCCTACCGTGGACTTATCAAGGTGGGTGAGCATGCCGACGGTGCACGTAACTACAGCCAGTGTGACTCACTTCTGCTGGGAAGCCAGTGCGGAGCGCATACCTTCCCTTACATGGATGTAAAGAATGAGACTGCCATCGTGGAGCATGAGGCAACCACCTCCAAGATATCGGAGGATCAGTTGTTCTACTGCAATCAGCGTGGCATACCTATGGAACAGGCTATAGGCCTTATTGTTAACGGTTACGCCAAAGAGGTGCTTAACAAACTGCCTATGGAGTTTGCGGTTGAGGCTCAGCGCCTGCTCTCGGTGTCACTTGAAAATTCAGTAGGTTAATATGAGTATGTTAAAGATAGAGAATCTTGAGGCCGCAATAAACGGCAAACAGATATTGAAAGGCATAAACCTTGAGGTTAATGCCGGTGAGGTACATGCCATAATGGGTCCCAACGGATCTGGCAAGAGCACCATGAGCAATGTGCTTGTAGGTCATCCCGCCTATGAGGTTACGGGAGGAAAGGCCACGTTCAAGGGCAAGGACCTGCTTGCCATGAGTGCCGAGGAGCGCAGCCATGAGGGCCTGTTCATGTCATTCCAGTATCCCGTGGAGATACCGGGCGTGAGCATGACCAACTTTATGCGTACCGCCATCAATGAGAAACGCAAGTACCTGGGTCTGCCGCCCATGGCACCTACCGATTTCCTTAAGTTCATCAAGGAGAAACGTGACATGGTCAAGCTTGACGCCAAGTTCATGAACCGTTCTGTCAACGAGGGATTCAGCGGTGGTGAGAAAAAGCGCAACGAGATATTCCAGATGGCCATGCTTGAGCCGTCACTGAGCATACTTGACGAGACTGACTCAGGTCTTGACATTGACGCCCTGCGTATTGTGGCTGACGGCGTTAACCGTCTTAAGAGCCCTGAGACATCGGTAATAGTCATTACCCACTACCAGCGTCTGCTTGACTATATTAAGCCTGACATTGTACATGTGCTCTATCAGGGCCGCATCATCAAGACAGCCGGCCCGGAGCTGGCACTTGAGCTTGAGGAGCGCGGTTATGACTGGGTTATTAAGGAATATGAGGACTCACTCAAATGAAAGAGGCGCAGAGTTACATAGATCTGTTCAGTAAGAACAGGGCGCTTGTGGAGCGCGGATCGGGCGGTGTCATGAACACCCTGCGTGATGCTGCTCTTGACAGCCTTGTGCAGTACGGTCTGCCTCATAACAAGCTTGAGGAGTATCTGCATACTGATGTGTCAAAGTGGTTTGAGCCCGACTGGGGCATGAACCTGGCGCGCATAGACATGCCTGTTGACATGGCCGAGACTTTCAAGTGCAACGTACCCAACCTGAGCACCCAGCTCTATTTCCTGGCCAACGATACGTTTGTCTGCTCAGAGACTGCATCCAAGAACACTCTGCCCGACGGCGTGTTTGCCGGCAGTCTGAGGGATGCCGCACTTAACCGCCCGCAGTTGGTTGAGCCGTTCTACGGCAAGCTGGCCGATATGGCCAAGCCCGGCATTGCTGCCATCAACACACTCTTTGTGCAGGACGGTTTCCTATTGTATGTGCCCGACGGCGTCACGATAGAAAAACCCCTGCAGCTTGTAACGCTTTTGAGTTCCAAGGTTGACCTAATGGTAAACCGCAGGATTCTGGTAGTCCTGGGACGCAATGCACAGGCCAAACTTCTGGTTTGTGATCATGCGCTGGCTGCGAATAACTATTTGACAACTCAGGTTATTGAAGTATTCGCCGGACAGGACTCATCATTTGAGTATTATGATCTTGAGGAGACGCATAACGCAAATATGCGTGCCTCAGAGCTTTACATAAGCCAGAGTGCCGGCAGCAAGGTTGCTGTTGACAGTCTGACTCTCCATAACGGCCAGACACGCAACACCGCATGCGTGAGTTTTGACGGACGCGGTGCCGAACTGTCACTTAACGGCGTTGCCATAACGGATAAGAGCCAGCATGTGGATAACATGACCTTTGTTGACCACCGCCTGCCTGACTGCACCAGCAGCGAGCTCTTCAAGTATGTGCTTGATGACAGATCAACGGGATCATTTGCCGGTAAGGTGCTGGTACGTGAGGGTGCGCAGAACACATCGTCACAGCAGACCAACCGTAACATATGCCTTACCCGTGAGGCCCGTATGTTTACGCAGCCCCAGCTGGAGATTTATGCCGATGACGTCAAGTGCAGCCACGGAGCCACCGTGGGCCAGCTTGATGAGAAAGCTCTGTTCTATATGCGTCAGCGCGGAATACCTATGGATGAGGCCCGCATGATGCTTATGCTTGCTTTTGTGGGCGAGGTTATAGGCAAGGTTGAGCTTGAACCGCTGCGTGACCGCCTGTACCGCCTTGTTGAGAAACGTTTCCGCGGCCAGCTTACACAGTGTGAGGGCTGCCGTGCATGCAGATAATATGATTGACGTAGAGAACATACGCAGGGATTTTCCCATTTTGGAGCGTCAGGTATATGGCAAACCGCTTGTATATCTGGATAATGCCGCCACAACCCAGAAGCCGCGCTGTGTGATTGATTCCATAAGTGAGGCCTACTGTAACGTGAACGCCAACGTTCACCGCGGCATCCATTTCCTGTCACAGCAAGCCACCGATATGATGGAGGCTGCCCGTGACAAGGTGCGTCAGTTCATAGGTGCAGGCAGCAGGGAGGAGATAATCTTTACCCGCGGCACTACCGAGAGCTTCAACCTCCTGGCCAGCTCTTTCTCACAGGCATTCCTTAAGGAGGGTGATGAGGTTATCATATCGGGCATGGAGCATCACAGCAACATTGTGCCCTGGCAGATACAGGTAGGCATACACGGTTTCACGCTTAAAGTGGTGCCTGTACTGGACAACGGAGAGCTTGATTTGGATGCTTTCAAGGCTCTTTTAAGTGAAAAAACGCGTCTGGTAAGCATTACACACGTTTCCAATGTGTTGGGCACTGTGAATCCCGTCTCCCAAATTATAAGCATAGCCCATTCGCACGGTATTCCGGTAGCAATTGACGGTGCGCAGTCCGTTCCTCACATCAAGGTTGACGTTCAGGCCATGGGGGCCGATTTCTATGCACTGAGCGGCCACAAAATATACGGTCCCACCGGCATAGGTGTGCTCTACGGACGTAAGCAGCTGCTGGAGCAGATGCCTCCGTATCAGGGTGGCGGCGAGATGATAAAACGTGTCACATTTGACCGTACAACATACAACGAACTTCCCTATAAGTTTGAGGCCGGTACGCCTGATTACGTGGGCTCCATTGCGCTGGCATCGGCCTTGGATTATGTGCAGGGCATTGGAATGGAAAACATTGCGCAGTATGAGGCGGAGCTTTGCAATTATGCGCTGGAGCGCCTGCAGAACATTCCCGGAATGCGCATTATTGGCAACGCACCGCACCGCAGCGGCGTAATATCATTCCTGGTGGGTGATATCCATCCCTCCGATATGGGCACGCTGCTGGACCGTCTGGGTATAGCCGTCAGGACCGGACATCACTGCGCCGAGCCGCTCATGGACCGTCTGGGTATTCCAGGCACGGTTCGCGCATCATTCTCTTTCTACAACACACGGGCCGAAGTTGATGCCCTGGTAGCGGGAGTTGAGCGCGTAAGCAAAATGTTTTAACAAAAATTTACCTTTTTTGGTACAACTTTTTTGTTTTTCCTTTACCTTTGGGGCAAAGGATTTTTTACTAACTAATTGATATTTTATGAAAAGGTTACTTTATCTGTCTGCACTTTTGTGTGCATTTGTCTTTGTATCATGTCAGGACGATAAGAATGAAGGAGTAGATGAGTGGACCCGCAAAAGCGGAACCTTCCTCTCTATGGAAAATCAGATTTCAGCTTTTGACGCTGCTTTTATTGAAGCTGCCCGTTCCGTTGATTTTTCCGGTCTGGGACAGGCTGTCGCAACAATGGTTCAGTCTTTTGCAGCTGACACCATTGACATAATCTCCGCCATCCAGACAATCAAGTCCGATGAACTTGCTGCGGCCAAGATCATGGCCATTAGCGGTGGCGTGAATTGGGAGGAAGAATTCAAGGAGATGCTGGGCAGTTACAAGGCAGACTCACTTGATGAGGATGGCATTCTAAACTCCATATTCAAGTATTCCAGCTCATATGCCAGTGATTTGGACAACATTTTCTTGGGCCTTGACATTGAAATGGTTGACTCCCTTATTGGTGATACCCTGCTGTTAAAGAAAGCCGTTGTCAAGGAAATAATTCATGACATAGATCACTATGCCATCAATGTCAGTTCATCGGGTCATAAATTCTTGTTCGGTTTAAAGTTTGTGAGCGATGATACTGAAAGGATCGTTGTATCAAGTGAATCAGCATCTGATACGGTATTCTCGGTATGCTTGCCTTCCATGCTGAATGTTTGGCTGGATGTGGATGGTGAGAATGCATTCTCATTCCAAGGCAACCTCTCCACGGATTTTGTGGCAAACGGAAAGTTGCTGACCGATAATGACCGGGATTCCATCACCACCATAACGCTTAATGGCTCCTATCTCAACGTAGGGTGCAATGGTGCCCTGGGTTCCACAGCATGCAGGGTAGGTGTCAATTACAGCAATGATGATGGTATTGCTGTAAAAGCAAGTCTGTTGTCGGGTAACACGGAAATCTTTACTGCAAACGTAGGTGTTGAGGCAGCCCTGACTCCCGGGGTGAACTGGAAGAACCCCTTAATGATAGGCCTTTGGGCGTTAAGCGCCATAAATTCTGTTAATGTAGATGCTGCAATGGGCGGCGACATGATCAAGGTTGTGGGCGGATTTGACCAGAATCCCGTTGCTGCAATACTGCGAGTCGTTGGAACTACCAGTGCTGAGGAGATGGGTGGAATTATTGACTCCCTGAACACTCACTTTACCTGTGACATATTCTTTAAGGGGTATGATGAGGCTCAGGCAAAGCTCAGATTTGCTTATGAGGCTCCTGAAACTCAGATGAATAATAATGAGGATGGATCAATTATAAATATGATTACACAGGCTATACTGAACTCTGGCATATATGTTGTCGTTGAGACGTTTGACTCCAAGGGTAATGACATTACCGTTCCCGCTAAGGAGTATTTCACCAAGATTGACATGCGTGCCTTCAAGGAGGAGATGAGCCGTAAGTTCAACAGCGTCTTTGCCGAGGTTCTTGCCCCGCTGTTTGGAGTGAGCGTTGAGGAGTTTGATATGACTGATATCATCATGTCAATGATTGAGTCTTTGATAGGTGATGATGAGGAAATTGAGGAGGATTATGTTGAAGACGGAATAATGTTTGAGGATTAAGTTTGACAATATCTCCATATAAAGGCGGCTGCCAATGTGCAGCTGCCTTTTTTTATACATTTTAAACAGGTATCCGGCACTATAAATGTTAAAATTATCGTACCTTTGCACCCTGAAAAAAACAGAGGGTAAATAAATTACGATATATGAAACAGAAAGCTCTTTTAATGATCCTTGACGGCTGGGGCATAGGTAACCGCTCCAAGGCCGATGTCATTTACAACACTCCTACTCCTTATATGGATTATCTGAACGCCAACTATCCTAACGCTCAGCTGCTTGCATCAGGTGAGAACGTTGGTCTTCCCGATGGTCAGATGGGTAACTCTGAGGTTGGTCACCTTAATATCGGTGCCGGCCGTGTTGTTTATCAGGATCTGGTAAAGGTTAACCGCGCTATCGCTGACGGCAGCATCCGCCAGAACAAGGAGGTTGTATCGGCTTACAGCTACGCCAAGCAGAACGGCAAGAAGCTGCACCTGATGGGTCTGGTATCGGACGGAGGCGTGCACAGCTCACTGGAGCACCTGTTCTGCCTTACCGACATTGCCCGTGAGTACGGCATTGACAAGGCATACGTACACTGTTTCATGGATGGCCGTGACACCGACCCCAAGAGCGGTAAGGGATTCATTGACCAGCTGGTTAAGCGTGGCGACAAGGTGGCTACAATCATAGGCCGTTACTACGCTATGGACCGTGACAAGCGTTGGGAGCGCGTTAAACTGGCTTATGACCAGCTTGTAAACGGTGAGGGCCGTAAGGTATCCGATATGGTTAAGGCTGTTGAGGAGTCATACGCTGAGGGCGTTACCGATGAGTTCATGAAGCCTATTGTAAACGAGGCTTATGACAGCCGCATTGAGGAGGGCGATGTTATCATCTTCTTCAACTTCCGTAACGACCGTGCCAAGGAGCTTACCATCGTGCTCACACAGAAGGATATGGATGCTGAGGGCATGCACACCATTCCCGGTCTGCAGTACTACTGCCTCACTCCGTACGATGCTTCATTTACCGGCGTACACATCCTGTTTGACAAGGAGAACGTAAACAACACCCTTGGTGAGTATCTCTCAGCCCAGGGTCTGACACAGCTTCATATTGCCGAGACCGAGAAGTATGCACACGTAACATTCTTCCTCAACGGCGGCCGTGAGCTTCCGTTTGAGGGCGAGGACCGCATCCTGGTACCCTCACCCAAGGTTGCCACATACGACCTGCAGCCTGAGATGAGTGCTTACATTGTTCGTGACAAGCTGGTTGAGGCCATCGGCACAGACAAGTATGACTTTATCGTGGTGAACTTTGCCAACGGTGATATGGTTGGTCATACCGGCGTATATGAGGCTATTGAGAAGGCTGTTGTTGCTGTTGATGCCTGCGTACATGATGTAATTGAGGCTGCCAAGGCTCACAACTATGAGGCTATCATCATTGCCGATCACGGTAATGCCGATAACGCCATCAATCCTGACGGCACTCCCAACACCGCTCACTCACTGAATCCCGTTCCGGTTATCTACGTGACACCGCGCAAGGATGCAAAGGTTGAGTCAGGTATCCTGGCCGACGTTGCTCCGTCCATTCTCACCATAATGGGCCTGCCCATCCCTGCTGAGATGAACGGTAAAGTACTGATTTCATAAAAGAACATTATAACAACCATAACCGACGGCCTCTGATCAAGTCCGTCGGTTGTGCTTTTTTCCATACTAAATGAAACTTATTCCCATATACACATGGAACAGGAGCATGCTCCAGTTCAACCGTAAGCGTGATAATCTTTCACGTCAACCTTGGGCACAGGGTGTACTGCTGCTGTTGTGCGTAATCATTGCCATGCTGTTGGCCAATCTGCCTACAGTAAGCACCTACTACAGGGCTTTCCTTGAGACTAACATCCAGATTCATCTGCAGAGCCCTCACGGTGAGGTTGACTGGCTGTTCCCGCATGATATGACCATTGAGAAGTTCATCAATGACATTCTCATGGTGATATTCTTCTTTACCGTAGGTCTGGAGATAAAGCGTGAGGTGGCTCACGGTGAGCTGTCATCGCTAAAGAAGGCTCTGCTTCCGGTCATTGCCGCATTTGGTGGTGTAATAATGCCGGCTGTTTTCTACACTCTGGTAAACCACGGTACGCTGGCTGCATCGGGCTGGGGTATCCCTACTGCCACCGATATCGCGTTTGCGGTTTGCATCCTTTCCGTGTTGGGTGACAGGGTGCCTGTTTCACTCAAGGTGTTCCTTACCGCTCTTGCCATTGCCGATGACCTTATAGCCATTCTTGTGGTTGCACTGTTCTACGGCGGTCACATCAACTTTGTGCTGCTGGCCCTGTCGGTTGTGGTCATTTGTGTTGCTTTGCTTTTGTCACACTTTGGTCAGAAAAACATTGCGGTTTATCTGGTGCTGGCCATAATACTGTGGATTCTGTTCTACTACTCAGGTATCCATGCAACCATGTCGGGTGTGGTAATGGCGTTTGTCATTCCGTCAAAGGCACGTTTTGAACGTCCTTATGTTCTGCACAAGATCAAGTTCTTCTCACAGAAACTGCTCTCGTTTGACCAGGTTGATGATGAGACCATGTTCCCCAACGGTCCGCAGCGTCATTTCCTGCGTCGCATCCACAAGACAGCCTACGGATCACTTGATATGAGCTACCGCGTGGAGCATGCCCTCTCACCGTGGGTTAATTTTGCCATCATGCCCGTCTTTGCGCTGGCTAATGCCGGTGTTGAAATTCCGGACCTTTCATACTTCAATATCTTTAATACGCAGGGCGTGGCCGGCGGCGTGGGTCTGGGTATCTTCCTGGGCCTGGTGCTTGGCAAGCCCGTGGGCATCACACTGTTCAGCTACCTGGCCATCAAGACGCGTGCCTGCACCATGCCCGATAAGGCTAACTGGGCTATGTTCTTTGCCGTGGCCTGTCTGGGAGGTATCGGATTCACAATGTCTATCTTTGTTGATACACTCTCATTCCAGGATGTGGCTGTGGTTGAGGAAATGAGAAATGCCGGCAAGATAGCCATTCTTGTTGGCTCCCTGGCTGCCGGCATTTTAGGTTCTGTACTTATTACCCTGGTGTCAAAGGCCGGTCACTCTGCCGAGAACTGATCCTTTCCTACACCGCACATAGGGCATACAAAATCATCGGGTACTTCCTCCCAGGGGGTACCCGGTTTTATTCCACCCTCAGGATAGCCCTGGGCGGGATCATACTCCCAGCCGCACATATCGCACACGTACTTACTCATAACGGTTATTTTTTTGGTTAATACTGCTTTTGCAAATATATGAATCGCTTTCATATTATCAAGTGGTTTTTCTAAATTTGTGTCTCAATTAAACTTTTAGGCTATGATTAGGAATCTGAGTGATAAGGTCAGGTACATAGGTGTTGATGATCTGGATCTGGACCTGTTTGAGAGTCAGTATATTGTCCCTGAGGGTATGGCGTATAACTCATACGTTATCCTGGATGACAAGGTTGCTATAATGGATACGGCCGATGCCCGCAAGGCCGCTGAGTGGAAGGCTAACCTGCAGGAGGCTCTTGCCGGCCGCCAGCCAGACTATCTGGTTGTTCACCATATGGAGCCCGATCACTCGGCCCTTATTGCCTGGGTCCTTGCCGAATACCCCGCCATTACCCTTGTTGCCAGCGCCAAGGCCATCCAGATGCTGGAGCAGTTCTTTGAGGGTATCAATCTTGACGGACGCACTCTTGCCGTCAAGGAGGGCTCCGTGCTGGAACTGGGCAGCCACAGCCTTAAGTTCATAGGCGCTCCCATGGTTCACTGGCCGGAGGTTATGGTATCGTTTGATGAGGCCGACGGCGCCCTGTACAGTGCCGATGCGTTCGGTAAGTTCGGTGCCCTGTCCAAGTGCGGTTTCTATGGCCGCGATGATAGTGACTGGAGCTGTGAGGGTCGCCGCTACTACTTCAACATTGTAGGCAAGTACGGCGCTCCTGTACGTACCCTGCTGGGCAAGGTTGCCGGGCTTGCGGTTAAGACCATACGCCCTCTGCATGGTCCTGTGCTTGAGGATAACCTATCTGAATACATCAACCTTTATACTATATGGAGCAACTACGCTGTTGAGACTGAGGGCGTGTTCATAGCCTGTGCCTCCATACACGGCGGCACTATGGTTGCTGCGCAGAAGCTGGCGGAGATTCTGCGCTCCAAGGGCGTAGAGCGTGTTGTTGTAAGTGACCTGTGTCGCAGTGACATTGCAGAGAACGTGGAGGATGCTTTCCGTCATTCTGTTATGGTTTGCTGCGCATCATCATATGATGCAGGGCTGTTCACTCCCATGTATGATTTCTTGCACCGCCTCCAGATCAAGGGCTACTGCAACCGCAAGGTAGCAATCATTGAGAACGGCTCCTGGGCTCCCTCTGCCGGCCGCGTCATGCGTGAGATGCTCTCCGCCATGAACGGCATCGAGGTAGTTGAGCCAATGGTTACTATCAAGAGCCGTATGAAACAGTCTGATATACCAGCTCTCGAATCTTTAGCTTCAGCGCTTATTTAAGGGGAACTTAAGGTATAGGGTCTCTGAAACTACGGCCCTTCGGGCCTATCCCTCCCACCGCTTCGCGGCGGGCCCTCCCTCTGACGCGCCGAGGGTGGCGACGGTTTCCGAGGCCCTATACCTTAAGTTCCGCGCACTGAGAAGCCTTTGTGATATAGAAAAAAAGGGTGACTCGATTGAGTCACCCTTTGCTTTTGAGGTTGTTGATGATTATTTCTTTGCCTTGGCGCGCTGAGCGTTCAGGAAGTCAACCATCTTCTTGAGGTTCTCCTCAGTGTACATGGCTGCACCGCCGTGACTGCCCTCGGGTACGCGTACTATGTAGCTCTCTACACCGGCCTTCTGCATCTCATCATAGAGACGCTGGCTTACGCATGATGCAACGATAGGATCGGCATCACCGTGGAACATGTAACCTGCAACGTCGTTCTTGTCCAGGAAACCGGTTGCGCTCAGCAGCACGAAGTTGTCCTCGTTACCCTCCTTGGGCAGACCGATGAGCTGCTCCTCAGGGGTATTGCCTGCGCCGCCGAATATCATAGCGTTACCGCAATCCATGTGCAGGAGCTCTGTGGGACCTGACCAGTCGCAGAATGCGTTTACATAGCTTGACTCCTTGGTGTAGGGACCTACGTTACCCTCAATGTCATACTCGGCCTTGCCGTGCTTGGCAACCTTTACGTTGTTTGACAGAGCGGTAACTGCTGACAGATGACCGCCTGATGAGAAACCGGAAGTTGCGATGAATGAGGTATCGAACTTGTACTTGTCGGCGTTAGCGCGGATAAAGCGGATAACGGCCTTGATATCGTTAACCTGAGCGGGCCATTTGGCATCACCGATTGAACGGTGGTTGGGGCAAACCACTGCATAACCTGCGTTGAGCAGAGCCTGACCGATGGTGTTGAGATCGGCAGCACCCTTTGAGCTGTTGCTTCCCCATGCGCTGCCGTAGATGTGTACAACTACAGGGTATTTATCCTTTACCTCCTTGGGCAGATAGATGTCAAGCATGTGATAAACCTGACCGTCGTCACCGGCGTAGTTGATGTCTGTGAATTTCTCTGAGCACTCAACCTGGGCACCGCCCTGAGGACCGCCGAATCCGCCCATGCCGCCAAAGCCGCCCATGCCGCCGCCAAAGCCGCCCATGGGCATACCGCCGCCGAATCCGCCCTGAGGCATACCACCACCAAAACCGCCGCCCGGGAACTGGGCAAAGCATGTGAGCGACATCATAACAGCCGCTGCAAGAAGAATTGTTTTTTTCATTTTTTTTGTTAGTTAGTTTAGTAAAATATCTCTAGCATTAATATACTTAAAACAACGTCAAGGTTAAATCCTGACGGCGCGTAAAGATAGAAATAAATTCTTACTTTTGCGGTCAATAAAACAGCCTCAATTGAACTATGGTGCAGATTCAGGATACGATTGTGTCATTTGACGTGATTACCAAGGAGTTCTGCTGTGATCTCAAGAAGTGTAAGGGCGCCTGCTGCATTGAGGGTGATGCCGGTGCTCCTGTCACTGCCGATGAAATTGCGCAGATTGAGCAACTCCTTCCGGTGATACATGATGACCTTGCCCCGGAAGCTCTTAAGGTTATTGAGCAGCAGGGCGTTGCCTATCCTGATCCTGAGGGCGAACTTGTAACATCGATAGTTAACGGTAAGGATTGCGTTTTTACCGTTTACGGTGATGACGGTTGCTGCTACTGCGCTATTGAGAAGGCATGGCGTGAAGGTAAGTGCAGTTTCATGAAACCTGTGTCATGTCACCTCTATCCAATACGTGTTAAGAAACTTGGTCCGTACTGGGGGCTGAACTATGACCGATGGGATGTGTGCCGTGCTGCTGCCGTCAAAGGGCATCGTGAGGGTATTCCGGTGTATAAGTATCTTAAGGAACCTCTTATCCGCAGGTTCGGACAGGCATGGTATGATGAGCTGGAGCTTACCGTAAATGAAATGAAAAAACAGAACCTTATTTAATCTTGATATGAGATCAGGCATATTTAGCATATTCCGTTTGTGGGTAGTCGTGGTGCTTGCCGCTTTTGTGTTGTCATGCAACAGTGACGGGTATCAGGATATCAAGTTCGGCGGCATGAACGGAAACGTTCAGAGTGTTACCGTGACACACCGTGAAGCCGAGGTGTGGCATGTCAATGAGAGAGGTACCGATGTCATGTATAAGGAGAGATCCTCATATGACATGGACGGATATGAGATATCATCGGCTCGATTGGATCCGGAGGGTCATGTGGAGAGTGAGGCCGAGAACATATTTGAGAACGGAGTGTGCCTGCGCAGTTCCCAGAAGGTGAACGGACGTGTGGTGGCATGCCTTACGCTGCTGGAAAAGAAGAAAGGCCAGCTTGAGTATAACAGTGAGCTGAACGGCCGCATAGACCGCATGACTGTAAAGAAACGCTCTTTTGGCCGCCGTCACAAGACCACAGTCATTCAGAACGGCGTTGTTACCAGCATAAGCGTGATGCGTACTGACCGTGACGGCTATCCCGTCAAGATAACGGAGACCGATGCCAAGACTGGGTCCAAGATTATCCAGGTTAATGTATATGATGAAAGCCACAACATAACCAAGAAAAGTGTCACGATGGATGGTGAGGAGAAGGATCAGATAGTTTATACCAACTACTCCGGATTTGACGGAAAGGGTAACTGGACCGAGGCCCGCACGTTTAACCGTAATCATCTTCCTATTGAGATTCTTGAACGCGAGATTATATACTGGTAAATAAAAAATGGTGTACCTTTGCGGCACCATTTGTTTCGTTAGCTCAGCTGGTTTAGAGTGCTTGCTTCACACGCAAGAGGTCCGCGGTTCGAATCCGCGACGAAACACAGAGAGAGGTTTGGGACCATTCCCAAACCTCTCTCTGTGTTTCGTCGTGAGTCCGAACGCGCGAACCTGGGGACCTACTGCAAACATGTTGTGGAGGGGATGTTTTGAGGTCTTTGGATTTGTTTAATTTATTTAGCATTAAACATTTGCGTTGTAGGGAGGGATTGGTTTTATTTGCATAAAAGATCACTTTTCTGATAATTAAAACAAGTAATGTTATGGAGAATATAACGTCCTTTATCGTGGCTATCGTATCAGTTCTGCTGGGCCTTTATTCCGGTTTCTATTTCCGTCGCAAACTGGAGGAGAGCAAGAAGAGCCAGGCATTCTGAATACTGTCTCCTGTAATAACCCAGTCTTGTAGTCCCAAATAATACGGGACCAGTCTTTTGCGGTCCAAAATTGTTTGTATTTTTGCATCTCAAAATACAAACAATAATGAAAAGGATTCCATTCATTGCCGTCGCAGCGCTTGCAGTAGCGCTTTTTTCATGTGATAAAGAAGATGTATCTCCCGTTGATGTCCAGCAGCCGGAGTGGAAACTTACATATGCCGGGTTCCAAAAGTTGGAAAATCATAAAACTCTAAATGATCAGTTAATAGATACTTTGGTAAATATTGAAGCCGATGTCTTTGTGCTGGATAACCCGGAGAAGGTATGCTATTTCCCTTATTTATGCTCAGCTTCAGCTCCCAACAAGTATGAAGGCATGACTCCCGTCCAGATGGCCGGTTCCATAATTGATGAATTCTTTACCGGGGCTACCGGGCTTGACAGTCTTAGGCTACATAATTGCATCTTTAGCTACGAGGATAGCATTGTGTGCACAGAAATGATGGCAGGTGACTACATCATGTATGTATTTGAGGTAGATTCAAAGCATCTCCCCACCGGGCGTTATACCACATGCTCATTCCATAAGGAAGATTCCGGGTCTGGTCATATATTCACCGGCACTCTTCAGTATATGCCAGACTGGAGTGTAAGCGTATCGGACCCAACGTTTCGCATAGAACAGACCCCCAATGGAATAGATTCAATAATGGGTGTCAATCTTCAGCCTATCGCTCCCGGAGCAATGATTCCTGTTATGCTGGTGGTTAATCCGATTAATTTCTATGAGAACCTTTTTGGATGCATAGAACTTACTATGGGTGAAATGGAAGAAGTGCTTCAGAAACAGTTTAATAATGGCATTAACATTGATGACTTGATAAGTAATGGCACAGATATTCCTTGTTGGTTTGTTTACGATACACCGGAAAAAAAGAGAATCTATATAATGGAGTGTGATAGAGAAGGAAAAGCCTCTGGCCGTTACGGCGTGATCGATGTAGATCTTCCGGCCCATCCATAAAATGACACAAATGGACCGCATCCCTGTGTCACTTTTTGCAGTCCTGATATCAGGTTTGATATCGGTGGCAAACGCTCAGTCTGTAAGTGAGCAACAGGCGTATGAGACGGCAATGCAGTTCCTTGCGGGTGACAACGCTGCTCAGAGCATGGCTCCCAAGCGTGGCGTCACCGCACCCATCCTTAAGATGGACTATACAGCCAAGACCGGACGGAAGAATGACTTTTACGTATTCAACCGCAGTGAAGGCGGCTTTGTAATTGTATCGGCCGATGCCCGCACCGTTAAACCCGTGCTGGGCTATTCCGATAATGGATGCTTTGATGCTGACAATATTCCTCCCGCCTTGCAGGATATCCTGTCCGGGTATCAGGAACAGATTGATTACGCCCGCGCAAATGTTGCCTCGCAGAGGGGTGCGCTGCAATCAACGGATCCCAGGGGCAATCCTGTGGTGGGACCTCTTATCAAGACAAAGTGGGATCAGGAAGATCCGTACAACAGGCTATGTCCCAAGGTTGATGGAGGGGAATCACCAGTAGGATGTCCCGCAACAGCAATGGCTCAGATAATGAACTATTGGCGCTGGCCGGAACGAGGAACGGGCTCGCATCATGATCACTCAGCCGATTCACTTTTTGTTGATTTCAGCCAGTCTGTATATGATTGGGACAATATGGCAATAACATATACACCCGATACTCCTCAAGTCAGGATTGATGCCGTTAGCAAACTGATGTATGATTGTGGTATTGCAACGAATACGGTGTATGCGTCAGATGGTAGTGGATCAATCGCTCTTAATTTTGCCCCCGCTTTGATCAACTATTTCAATTATTCCGGTAGCGCCAGTTATATTGAAAGGATAGATTATGAAGCAGATTGGGACAGCATAATGATAGCAGAACTTGATGCAGCAAGGCCTATTCTATATACCGGATACGATCCTTCAGGTGGTCATACGTTTATATGCGACGGATATGACAGTGAACACTATTTCCATTTTAACCTTGGATGGAATGGATACTGTGACGGTTATTATCTTTCAAGCGTAATTGATTTGGAAGATGGCTTTGCTCTTAATGATCAACAGAATGCCATTATAGGGATATGTCCTGATTATAATGATGAGTATCGTGATGGAATGCCGCTTTGTCATCTTGATGCTGATGGCAATGCGGAGTTACATGATGTTATAAGGTACAGGGATTCGGTGGATTTAATTATTCCTGACAGCGCCAGTATAGGTGATAAGGTTTACCCTGTCAAATCAATAGCAAATAATACATTTTGGAATAGGTCATATGGCTGGAAGAATATAATTCTCCCTGAAACAGTTGAGAATATAGGTTGTTATGCATTTTGCGGTTTCCATGAACTGTTCAACCTGCATATTCCATGTTCTGTCAAGAGTATAGGAAAGGCTGCTTTTGAGGAATGTCCAAAATTGGAATCAATCACAGTAGATGAACGCAACCGATATTACTATGTTCCTCAGGGTAGTAATGTTTTGATGGAGATCGGTACGGGATATTTGGTACGGGCATGTAACAACTCAATCATACCCACTGAAGAGGTGATTGTAATAGGAGAAAACTCTTGTGACTGTCTTGATAGCCTGCGGGTAATAAGCTTTCCCAATGTTACCACCATTGAGAATGATGCATTCGCAAATTGTTTTAATCTTAAGGAGGTATATTTGGGCGCCGCTGTCAACCATTTGGGTGAAAGGGTGTTTAGAGGCTGTTCCAGCCTGACTGATGTATATTTCCATTCAGATAATGCTCCCGTGATTGGTCCTGTTTCTGATGAGTATGAGCCTTCTATACCGTACAGTTGCACCATACACGTAAAAGCATCGGCCCAGAACAGTTACATGGGCCCTGAGTGGAGCGCTTATACAATAGTGGTCGATATTGAGGACACCACAGCCGCCCCCCTGGCGCCCGCCGCAGAACATGGAACGCACTACTATGACCTGCAGGGGCGTCCCATACCTCCCGGCTACCGAGGCTTTGCTATCTTAAAAACCAAACTATAATGAAAAGAATTCCATTTATTGCCATCGTAGCGCTTGCAGTAGCGCTGTTTTCATGTGGTAAAGAAGATGTATCTCCCGTTGATGTCCAGCAGCCGGAGTGGAAACTGACGTATGCCGGGTTCCAGAAACTTGAGAATCACAAAACTGTAACCAAGCAGTTAAAAGATACTTTGGTAAATGTGGAAGCCGATGTTCTTCTGCTGGATTGTCCGCCTGAAGCATGCCACTTTTTCTTTTATCGCTTAGCTTCGATTCCCGATAAGTATGATGACATGACTCCCGCCCAGATGGCCAGCTCCATAGTTGATGAGTTCTTTACCGGCGCTACCGGGTATGATAGCCTGGTACTAAATAAAAGAGTCTTTAACTACGAAGATACCGTGTTAATTACTGGAATGATGGCTGGTGATTACATCGTGTATGCGTTTGAGGTAGATTCAATGCACGTTCCTACTGGTAAGTATGCCTCATGTGCATTTAACAAGGCGGATAACAGGTATGGTGAGTTATCCTCCGTTCCAACTCAGTTTGTATCGGACTGGACTGTAAGTTTATTAGACTCTACATTATGCAAAAAACTAGACAAGAATGGTATAGATTCAACGTGGAGTGTCGGTGTTCAGGTAACAGCTCCCGGAATAATACATTTCTATCTGGCAGCGATGAATCCGTTTGAATTCTATCAAGCTTATTCCGGGTCTATTGGACATATTATGAGCGCAATAGAAGTATATATTGGGGGACAGCTGAATAGCGGCAAGGCTATTACTGATATATTCCGTAAGGGTGTAGAGACTCCTCGCTGGATTAATTATAATAAATCAGACAAAAAGAGAGTCTATATAATGGAGTATGATGAAGAAGGAAAAGCAACCGGCCGCTACGGCTTAAGTGAGGTTGAGTTACCTCCTTTGCCATAAAATGACACAAATGAACACAAATTTTTAATTAACTTTGCGCATCCTTTTTTAGGGGGTAGTCAAAAAAGTTTTGGTTTTTTTTACAACAGTATTTCCAACATGGGTTTCAATTTGAACAATCTATTTTTTAAGAGAGTGTTTGTGGCGGTTGCTGTGCTTGCTTTGGTGGGGCTGGCATCATGCCAGGACGAGGAAGGTTTGGATGATGAGCAGCTGAAAGGCTCAGCGACCGTGGATTCGGTTTATAGCGTGAGGATTCCGGCAACCTTGATTTATGTAATAAGAGAAGAAACAAAGAGTCTGGAACTGGTTAACGACACCACTCTTTATTTAACAAATGACAAATCTGACATAATATATCTGTATAACGAGACAAAGAAGTGTTTTGCCTGCAGTTATGAGGCCGATAAGGATGCTTATGTACCTATTGTGCTGCATCCAAGTGAAATATTGGATGAGGATTTCATTATAGCCGGAGATGTATCGTTCTATCGGTATAATGACTCTTGCAAATGGGAATTGGTGAGAGTTGACGATGGTGATGTTTACAGCCTGTTTTATGGGCATTATTGGATAAACTTGACAAATGATGATTATGTCTATTTTTCCAGTGATTATCAGTCCGGGACCGCGGATGACTTGGATGAGAGCATTTTTGGCGAGTGTAGGGATATAACGCTGAAGAAGGAAGGCAATAAACTTGTCTATAATGGAGATAAGGCGGGAATTGAGATTCTTACGACTTTTTTCAGGCTTGATATAGTTTTTACCGATGAGTCAGGTGATACCATATCAGTTTCCGGTATAGAGGGGGTTGAGCTTGACACAAGGAATGAAACGAATGTTCTGTATTACAACCCGTTGCTGGATGGCGAAGGCAGATATGAATATGATTATGCGGAACTGGATTCCATCAAGGATTCACAATTGTATTTTTTTATGCCATTCCACTATAACGAGTCAAAGACTCCCACGAATGATAGCCTTATGGTTACTGTATATGGTATTGATGACTACGAGTACTATGGTACAGTGGACTTGCCTGAGGAAGGAATTGTCAGAGGGGCGTTTTATATTAATGAAATTACATTGCAAAAGAAGGTAAAAACAATTAAGTTTAAGTGAGGTTTTACACTTAATTGAAAAGAGTGAGGGTGGCCGATGGACCACCCTCGTTTTTTTGTGATCCTTAGCAGATTTGAACTGCTGACCTCTTGCCTGTCAAGCAAGCGCTCTAAACCAACTGAGCTAAAGGATCAGTAATATGCTGCAAAGGTACACTTTTTCCTGTCCATTTTGGACGGGTGTTTTTACAATCGGGGTTAAAATTGTATAATTGTGGTAATAATATGTGATGTTTGTAGCCTTATGCGTTACAACGAGGTAGAGAAATGTGTAATTTCGCGGCCGAAAACAAAAAGTGTTAAAAAATAACGTCAGCAAGGGGCTGACAAACAGATGTCAAACATTATGAGTATCAAAGGTTTCCAACCTAAACTGTTCTCAACTCTTAAGAACGGTTACGACAAACAAACTCTTGTTCAGGACCTGCTTGCAGGTGTAATTGTAGGTATAGTGGCTCTGCCGCTTGCCATCGCGTTCGGTATAGCATCAGGTGCAACTCCTGTTGCCGGTATTCTTACTGCTATCGTAGCAGGTTTCATTATCTCATTCTTTGGTGGAAGCAAGGTGCAGATAGGCGGACCTACCGGCGCTTTCATTGTGATTGTCTATGGTATCATACAGGAATACGGTATGAGCGGCCTGTGCATTGCTACGTTCATGGCCGGTGCATTCCTTATTCTGATGGGCGTGCTTCACCTGGGAACAATTATCAAGTATATTCCTTATCCCATTGTTGTGGGCTTTACAAGCGGTATTGCCCTGACTATTTTTGCTACCCAGATAAAGGATCTGTTTGGTTTGCAGATAGAGAGCGTACCGGCCGGTTTCCTTGACAAGTGGGTGGTATATTTCCAGAATTTCAGTACCGTAAGCTGGTGGTCACTGCTGGTTGGCGTGGGCAGCATTCTTATTATAGTGTTCACTCCAAAGATAAGCAGCAAACTGCCTGGCTCGCTGGTGGCTATCATCATAATGACAATTGTATGTCTGATACTGCGCGGTGTGGGTGTTGAGGGCATTGAGACCATCGGTGACAGGTTCTCCATTAGCACAGAACTGCCTAAGGCCGATGTGCCCAACATCAACTGGGACAGCATTCGCCGCCTGGCTCAGCCCGCCATGGTGATTGCCATGCTGGGTGCCATTGAGTCACTGCTGTCAGCCGCTGTGGCCGATGGTGTTATAGGTGACCGCCATGACAGCAATCAGGAGCTTATAGCTCAGGGTATTGCCAATATGGTTACTCCGCTCATTGGCGGTATCCCCGCTACGGGCGCCATAGCACGTACCATGACCAACATAAACAACGGTGGTCGCACTCCTATAGCCGGTATCGCCCATGCTGTTGTGCTGGCTCTCATCTACCTGTTCCTCATGCCGCTGGTCAAGTTTATCCCTATGGCTTGCCTGGCCGGTATCCTGGTTGTGGTATCATACAACATGAGTGAGTGGCGCAGTTTCAGGGCCATTCTCAAGAACCCCAAGTCCGATATCATTGTGTTGCTGGTTACATTCTTCCTCACTGTGATATTTGACCTGACGGTGGCTATTGAGGTGGGCGTTCTCATTGCCTGCCTGCTCTGCATGAAGCGTATGGCCGAGACCACCAACGTATCTGTTTTGAGCGATGAGATTGATCCCAGTGCCGATACCGATGTTCAGGGCAACCTGGAGCACCTGACTATCCCTGAGGGTGTCAAGGTGTATGAGATTAACGGTCCCTATTTCTTTGGTATTGGTAACAAGTTTGAAGAGATGATGGGCGATATGGGTGGACGTGCCAAGGTCCGTATTATCCGTATGCGTAAGGTTCCGTTCATTGACTCAACGGGCGTTCATAACCTGCAGAACATGTGCAAGATGTGCTCGCAGATGGGAGTCAAGGTGGTTCTGTCCGGAGTTAATCCCAAGGTGATGAAGGTTATTGAGGATGCGGGTATGGATGATGTTGTGGGTAAGGAGAATATCTGCAGTCACATTAACTTGGCTCTTAAGCGCGCGGAGGAGATTCTGGCGAATTGAGAATTGAGAATTCTTTCAGTCGCTTCGCTTTGTGAAAGCGTCCCTTCGGGCCGAGCGGAGAATTGAGAATTGAAAAAAGGCTTGTGAAAAATCGCAAGCCTTTTTTAATTCTCAATTTTATCAACAGTTTACGCCTCATCCTTAAACGTTAACTTCAGCACCCTCCTGCCAACTATTTGATATTGTGCGCTCTGAGTTATAAACTGATTGTTGAAAACTTATTTATATAAAAAGTGGGGCAAAGTGGGTAAAAGTGGGTCAAAAAGATATAACTTTGAAACCGAATATTTGATTATCAGGCAAAATGAGCTTCATAGGTCAGTTCCCAGTGCGTCTGGACGCCAAGAACAGGGCGTTCATGCCGGCAGCGTTCCGCCGCATACTGCAGCAGGCGGACAGCCAGACGCTTGTAGTCCGCAAGGATTACTTTGAGAACTGTCTTGTGGTTTATCCTGCACAGCAGTGGCAGGAGGAGATAGCAGGCGTTCGTGCCAGGCTGAACCGTTTTGACGGAAACCAGCAGATGGTGTACCGCAAGCTGGTATCGGAAGCTCAGGAGGTGCAGCTGGACAGCAACGGACGTCTGCTGTTGCCGCAGGCACTGCTGGACAAGGTGGGCATTAAGCAGGATGCACTGTTTGTTGGCATGGAGCAGACCATTGAGATATGGGCTCCGCAGGTGGCAGCAGGCACAGGTGAACAGCCTTTTATGACCGACGCCGAGTTTGCTGATAGTCTTAAAAAGTTCATGACTGAGTGATACACAATACAGACATAACAGGTAAGTGGATACAAGCGGGACATATCATGTGCCTGTCCTTCTTAAGCAGAGTGTAGAAGGACTTGTAGTTGACCCTGACGGGGTCTATGTGGATGCCACCTTTGGTGGTGGTGGCCACTCACGCGAAATAGTGTCCCTACTCAGTCCTAAAGGTCATCTGTATGGCTTTGACCAGGATGCCGATGCCATGAACAACATAATCCCCGATGACCGTTTTACGTTTGTCTATTCCAATTTCCGATACATGACCAATTTCATGCGCTGGTACGGCCATGAAAGGGTAACTGGCATACTGGCAGATCTGGGCGTGTCATGGCATCATTTTGATGACAGCACACGCGGGTTCTCATTCCGTTTTGAGGGTCCCATAGATATGCGTATGAACCAGAAGGAGGGCATCAAGGCATCGGATGTGCTCAATGACTACCCCGAGGAGCGTCTTGCGCAGTTGTTCTGGCTGTACGGAGAGTTGCAGAACGGACGTCAGATAGCACAGGCCATAGCACGTGCACGCCGTAACAGTCGTTTGGATACGGTGACACAGTTGCTGGATGCCGTGCGTCCGGTGATAGGCCGTGAAAGGGAAAAGAAAGATACCGCCAAGCTGTTCCAGGCTCTTCGCATGGAGGTGAACCATGAGGTTGACGCACTGCGTGAGATGCTCACGGGTGCAGTGGGGCTGCTTGACAAGGGCGGTCGTCTGGTGGTTATTACATACCACTCCATTGAGGACCGTATGGTCAAGAACCTTATGAAGAGCGGAAACATTGAGGGTGATATAAAGACAGATTTTTACGGAAACCGTGAGGTGCCGCTCAAGGCTATCGGCAAACCCGTTATTCCCGATGCCGCCGAGCAGGCTGCCAATCCGCGTTCCCGTAGTGCCAAACTTAGGATTGCCGAGAAAATCTGAACCGGGGTATGGAAGAGAGCAATACTACCGCCAATGCCAAGAGAAAGGGACTGATGCAATCAGTGCCTGACTTTATCCACAACAACATATGGTTGCTGCTGGAGGTGCTGGCTTGCATCATCTTCTATATAGGAAACCGCTATGCATATCAGCGTGACCAGGCTTATGCTGAGAGATTGCGCCGCGAGCTGGTGGATATGGAGTATCAGACGCTGAACACCACCAGTGACGTATCGGCCAAGAGCAAGCCGTCATATGTGGAGAGGGTTGCAACCAAGAACGGCTCCGGTCTGCAGCCTGTAACCGAACCGCCGTTCCGCCTGCCCAAATGAGTACAATGATGGATAACAACCCGCACAAACAGGAAAAGAAAAAGGTGTCGCGCAAGTACGTGACACTGTTCCTGCTTATGGCCGTATGGGGCGTGCTTATCATTGTCAAGATGGGTCTTGTGATGTTTGGCGAGCGGCAGTACTGGCATGATGTCAATACCAAACTGATTCCGGTAAACCGTGTCATTGAGCCGCGTCGAGGAAACATTCTGAGTGATGACGGCCTGTTGCTGGCCAGCAGCGTCAAGCAGTACCGCGTGTTCCTGGATTTCCGTACGGCCGAAAAACAGCCTGAGCGTGCCAAGAAGGATCAGATGCGCAAGGATACCCTGTTCAGCAAGCATCTGGCAGAGTTTGCACGTCAGATGAATGAGATATTCCCGCAGTACTCGGTTCAGGAGTTTGTAAACCATTACCAAAAGGGGTATGACTCAAAATCACGCTCTATCACATTGCTGCCCGGCAGTTCCAGGAACACCTATCCCATAACATATAATCAGTACAAGTCACTCGCCCGTACAGTGTGGCTCAAGCCCAAGTATGAGAGGTGGTTCTACAGCGCTGAGTCCAAGATCTCACGTCAAAAGCCGTTCGGATCGTTGGCTGCCCGTACCATTGGAAGCATGTATGAGGCCAAGGACTCGGCCCGCAATGGTCTGGAACTCTCTTTTGACTCGCTCCTGCGCGGTACTCCAGGACGTGGGCATCAGGAGAAGGTGCAAAATGTAACCCGTATGGTGGCCGATATCCCGCAGATAGACGGCTGTGATGTGCATACCACCCTTAACGTGGATATGCAGGATGTGGCCGAGATGGCTCTGCGCAAGGTTATGGATACGTGGAATGCGGCATCGGGCATAGTGGTGCTCATGGAGGTTAAGACTGGCGATATAAAGGCTATGGCCAGCCTTACCAAGACGGGCCCCGGTCAGTTTGATGAGATACAGAACAATGCCGTGAGGGAGATATATGAGCCGGGTTCAACGTTCAAGCCGGTATCAATGATGGTGGCTCTGGATGAGGGTAAGATATCGCTTACTGACAGCGTGTTCTGTGAGAACGGTGTCTATACCGGTTTTGGAGGCTCCCGTATGACTGATTCGCACAAGTACGGATGGCTGGATGTTCCGCATATTATTGCCAACTCCAGTAATATAGGTACATCCAAACTCATTCATGCGGCATACAAGGATGATCCCCAGGCTTTTGTGGATGGCGTTTACCGTACAGGTATAAACACCCACTTTGGGTTGCAGCTTACCGGCACGGCGGCTCCCGTGATAAGACGTGAGGGCTACTGGGATGCTACACGCCTGCCGTGGATGTCCATAGGATATAATACCCAGCTGCCTGTAATAAACACCCTGGCATTCTACAACGGAATAGCCAACGGAGGCTGCATGGTGGCCCCCAGGCTTGTTACCAAGGTGACACGTGATGGCGATGTGGTTAAGGAGTTCCCGGTTGAGGTGGTTCGCCGACATATGTGCAAGGATGAGACTCTGGACAAGGTCAAGAGCATGCTGGAGCTTGTGGTGCTGGAGGGCACGGGCAAGAACGCCGGCTCCAAGTACTTTGCGGTGGCCGGCAAGACCGGTACGGCACAGCTGTCACAGGGTGCAGCCGGTTATAAGAGCGGAGCCATTACCTACATGGTGTCATTCTGCGGATATTTCCCGGCCGATGACCCTCAATATACATGCATAGTATCGGTACGTACGGCGGGCGGTGCCGCGGGCGGTGCCACATGGGCTGCTCCCGCGTTCCATGAGATATCGGAAAAGGTTATGGCAAGCCGTAACCTGAGGGATGTAAAGGAGGCGTTTGACTCAACACGCCAGTTCATACCCAAGGTGCTCACTGGTGATCTGGCCAAGGCCAGCACGGTGTTGTGCGGCCTGGGCAAGAGGAACCTGATGCGCAGGGCTGACCGTATGGTGGCCGACAGCGTCTGGGGTACGGTAAGCTCAGACTCCGGCCGCTACGTGATGAACTACGTGGAGTATGCCGATGGCGTGGTACCCGATGTACGCGGTATGGGTGCGGCCGATGCCCTGTACCTGCTGGAACGCATGGGTATGCGGGTAAGTCTGGAAGGCGTGGGTAAGGTAAAGAGCCAGGAGCCTGCACGCAACGCCCGTTTCCGCAAGGGTGACAGGATTCAACTGAAATTAACAATGTAAGACATATGGTGACATTAGGAGAACTTGTTTCAGGGCTTAAGACAGTAAGAACCGTAGGTGATACCGCGGTTGCTGTCAGCGACATCCAGATTGACTCACGTCAGGTGAGCAAGGGATGTCTGTTTGTGGCTATGCGCGGCACTACCGTTGACGGCCACCAGTTCATACCCAAGGCAGTTGAGGCAGGCGCCGCATCGGTGCTGTGCGAGGTGCTGCCTGAGCAGCTCCAGGAGGGTGTCACCTATATCCAGGTGCCAGACTGCGAGGATGTGGTGGGCACGGTTGCCACACGTTTCTTTGGCAACCCCACGGATAAGGTGAAACTGGTGGGCGTGACCGGTACCAACGGCAAGACCACCATTGCAACCTTGTTATATAATATGTTCCGCAAGATGGGCTATAAGGCAGGACTGCTGTCAACCGTATGCAACTACATTGACGGTGAGCCCGTTGCGGCCGATCATACTACACCTGATCCCATTACGCTGAACCGTCTGTTGGGCCGTATGGCCGATGAGGGATGCAAGTATGTGTTCATGGAGTGCAGCTCACATGCCATTGTACAGAAGCGCATAGGCGGACTCAAGTATGCCGGCGGCATATTCACTAACCTTACACGTGACCATCTGGATTATCATAAGACGGTTGAGAACTACCTCAAGGCCAAGAAAATGTTCTTTGACGGACTGGGCAAGGACGCCTTCATGGTGACCAACCTGGATGACAAGAACGGTCTGGTTATGGCACAGAACACCAAAGCCAAGGTTACCACATACTCACTGCGCAGTATGAGTGACTTTAAGGGCCGTCTGCTTGAATCAGGGTTTGACGGGATGCTCATGGAGATAAACGGACGTGAGGTATTCCTCAAGTTCATAGGCAAGTTCAACGCAAGCAACTTGTTGGCTGTCTATGGAACGGCAGTAAATCTGGGCCGTGATCCCATGGAGGTGCTTACCGTGATGAGCACGCTGGTTCCCGTGAACGGACGTTTTGACGCCATACGCTCACCCAAGGGATTTACCGCCATTGTGGACTACGCACATACCCCTGATGCGCTGACCAACGTGCTTACCACCATTGTTGATGTGCTGGACGGCAAGGGCCAGATAATAACCGTGGTGGGCGCCGGCGGCAACCGAGACAAGGGTAAGCGTCCGCTCATGGCCCAGGAGAGCGTCAAGTACAGTGACAAGGTCATAATAACCTCCGATAACCCCCGCTTTGAGGAACCTCAGGATATCATAAACGATATGCTGGCCGGACTGACCAGGGATGATATGCAGAAGGTTATAACCATAGTTGACCGCCGTGAGGCCATACGCACAGCCTGCATGATAGCTCAGGCGGGTGATGTCATTCTGGTGGCCGGCAAGGGACATGAGGATTATCAGGACGTTAAGGGTGTCAAGCACCACTTTGACGACCACGAAGTAATACGTGAATGCTTTTAATTTGAAAGATGTTATACAGTCTGTTTGAATACTTAAAGAACGCAGGAATAGATATTCCCGGAGCAGGAATGTTCAGTTACGTGACTTTCCGTGCCATATCGGCCCTGGTGCTGTCACTGGTGGTGTCATGCTGGTTTGGCAGTCGCTTTATCGATATCCTTAAGCGCCGTAACATATCGGAGACACAACGTGACGTAAAGCTGGATCCGTTCGGCGTGGCCAAGAAGGGCGTGCCTACCATGGGAGGTGTGATAATAATCATCGCCATCCTGGTGCCTTGCCTACTGTTGGGCGACCTTAGGAATGTCTATATGTGGCTCATGATAATAACCACTGTCATTCTGGGCCTGATAGGCTTTGCCGATGACTACATCAAGACATTCCGCAAGAACAAGGACGGACTGAACGGCTGGATAAAGGTGGCCGGTCAGCTGGCTCTGGGTCTGATTGTGGGCCTGACGCTGCGTTACAGCCCGCAGGTGGTCATTAACGAGAAGGTGGAGACGCGCATTGAGAACAACACCGAGCTGGTGGTAAAGACCCCCGATGTCAAGTCCACCCGTACCACCATACCTTTCTTTAAGAACCATAACCTGAACTATGCCGATATGTTTGGCTGGATGGGTGAGAAGGCCAAGTATCCCGCAGGATGGGTGTTCTTTGTGCTGCTTACCCTGTTTATAGTCACTGCGGTATCAAACGGATCAAACCTGAATGACGGTATGGACGGTATGGCAGCGGGAAACAGCGCCATAATAGGTGTGACACTGGGCATACTGGCATACGTATCCAGTAACGTGGTCACGGCAAGTCACTTTGACCTTATGTATATACCTGGCAGCCAGGAGGTGGTGGTCTATCTGTGCACCTTTGTGGGTGCGCTGGTGGGATTCCTCTGGTTCAACTCATACCCGGCACAGATATTCATGGGTGATACGGGCAGCCTTACCATTGGCGGCATTATAGCTGTGGCAGCACTGTGCATACACAAGGAACTGCTGCTGCCTATCCTGTGCGGCGTGTTCCTGGTGGAGAGTCTGTCAGTGATATGTCAGCGTTTCTACTACAAGATTGGCAAACGCAATGGCGTGCACCAGCGCATATGGAAGCGCACACCCATACATGACCATTTCCGTACCAGCATGGAGCAGGTGCTCAAGGCCGATCCCGGCAGCACCGTGAAGTTCCGCGGAAATGACAACAAGTTACAGTTGGAGACTAAGATAACGCTCAGGACCTGGATCATAAGCATAGGTCTTGCAGCACTTACAATATTGACCTTGAAAATCAGATAACCTAAAATGGCAAAGAAAATTGTAGTCCTGGGAGCAGGTGAGAGCGGCACCGGAGCCGCCATCTTGGCAAAGGCCAAGGGTTTTGACGTGTTTGTATCAGACCTGTCGGAAATCAAGGAGTATTACCGCACTGAGCTTGACAAGCGCGGTATAGAGTGGGAACAGAAACAGCATACTGAGGAGCGTATCCTGGCGGCTGATGAGGTGATAAAGAGCCCTGGCATACCCAAGGAGGCTCCTATCATACAGAAGCTTATGGCGCAGGGCACTCCAATTATATCCGAGATTGAGTTTGCAGGCCGTTATACCAACGCCAAGATGATTTGCATAACGGGTTCAAACGGTAAGACCACAACCACATCGCTCATATACCATATCTTCAAGATGGCGGGTATGAACGTAGGCCTGGCCGGTAACATCGGAAGCAGTCTGGCTTGGCAGGTGGCTGAGAAGAACTTTGACTACTATGTTATTGAACTGAGCAGCTTCCAGCTGGATAACATGTATGACTTCAAGGCTGATATTGCCATTCTGATGAACATAACGCCTGATCATCTGGACCGTTATGACCATGAGATGCAGAACTACGTGGATGCCAAGATGCGTGTTATTCGCAACCAGACCAAGGATGATGCCTTTGTATATTGGAGCGATGACCCCATCATTACCCGTGAAATGAAGAAATACGGCCTGCAGGCTACGCTCTATCCGTTTGCCGAGGCCAAGAAGGATGACCTGGCTGCATATGTTGAGGACGGCACGCTCTACTTTACCAAGCCGTACGCATTCAACATGGAGCAGGAGTCACTCTCACTTAATGGCAAGCATAACCTGTACAACTCAATGGCTGCCGGTATATCGGCCAACATTGCAGGTATAAAGAGTGAGACCATACGCAAGGCGTTGCAGACATTCCAGGGCGTGGAACATCGTCTGGAGCGCGTAACCAGGGTGAACGGCATTGACTTTATAAATGACTCCAAGGCAACCAACGTGAACAGCTGCTGGTATGCCCTGCAGAGCATGCCTGTCAAGTGCGTTCTGATACTGGGAGGCAAGGACAAGGGTAATGACTACACTGAGATAGCTGACCTGGTACGTGAAAAGTGCTGCGGTCTGGTTTATATGGGTCTGCATAATGAGAAACTGCACGGTTTCTTTGACAGCTTTGGGCTGCCGGTGGCCGATGTGCAGTCTATGAAGGATGCCGTTGATGCCGCCTACAAGATGGCTCACAGCGGTGAGATTGTGCTTTTGAGCCCCTGCTGCGCCAGCTTTGATCTGTTTAAGAGTTACGAGGACCGTGGCGAACAGTTCAAGGCTTGTGTAAGGGCGCTTTGATAAAAAAGGATAATGGTATGGAGATAACCGGGGATAAAAAGGAACGCCGTCAGTTGCTCAATGGTGACCGCACCATATGGGCAATGGTTGTGGTGCTGTGCTGCATCTCACTTATTGAGGTGTTCAGCGCAAGCAGCCGTCTTACTTTTGGCAAGAGCTCATTCCTGGCTCCTATCATATCACATACCATGCACCTGGGTATGGGACTGGGACTGATGTATGTGCTGCATCTGCTGCACTACAAATGGTACCGTCTGTTCCCTGTGCTGCTGGTTCCGGTATCAATCCTGTTGCTGGCTTACCTGTCATTTCAGAGTGCCAGCTCATCGGGCGCCGAGCGCTGGATAAACCTGGGGTTCTTCCAGCTGCAGCCTTCGGAGGTGGGCAAGATAGCGGTCATCATGTCGGTGGCATACTGGCTCTCCAAACTCAAGCCTGATGATGAACTGAGTCAGCAGAACACGTTCTGGAAGATAATGGCCTTGACGGGTCTTGTGTGCCTGCTTATTGTGGGCGAGAACCTCTCTACGGCTATTCTGCTGGCCGGTGTCATATTTGTTATGATGATATTGGGAGGTATAGCATGGAGGCGTATGCTTGCACTGACCGGTGTGGTTGTGGGTGCCGGCATTGTGGCGGTGGTGGTGCTGCTGTTTGTTCCGGCGCAGACCATACGTGACTCCAAAATAATACCGTCACGCGCCACTACATGGCAGGCCCGTCTTCAGGATTTCTCACAGACCAAGAACAAGCCCAACGCATTTGAGTATGCTACGCTGGTTGCCCCTGAGAAACCGCAGGAGACTCATGCCAACATAGCCATTGCCACCAGTAACATACTGGGCAAGGGACCGGGCAACTCCAATGAGCGTGATTATCTGCAGGAGGCCAGTTGTGACTTTATCTATGCCATCATAATTGAGGAACTGGGTATGGCCGGAGGCATAGCCGTAATGCTGGTTTATATGATACTGCTGTTCAGGGTGGGGCGCATAGCCACACGCTGCAAGGAGAAATACCCGGCATTCCTTGCCATGGGACTGGGCATGCTGCTGGGACTGCAGGCGTTCATAAACATGTCAGTTGCAGTGGGGCTGTTCCCCGTTACGGGTCAGCCGTTGCCGCTCATAAGCAAGGGCGGTACATCGGTTCTGATGACCAGTTTCTGCATCGGCATGTTGCTGGGAATAAGCAACACCCTTGACAAGGAGGCACGCGGAGAGCAGGTGATAGGTACCGAGACCGATATACCTGCACCTATTGAAGGAAATGAATCATTTGACGATATAACCGTATCCTGAATATGGAGAAACCAAGAATAATTATCAGTGGAGGAGGCACGGGAGGACATATATTCCCGGCCATATCAATAGCCCATGCAATAAAGGCTCTCAACCCTGAGGCCGAGATACTATTTGTGGGTGCCGAGGGACGCATGGAGATGCAGCGTGTCCCGGCTGCGGGATTTGATATCAAGGGCCTGCCCATATGCGGCTTTGACCGCAAGAACATGCTCAAGAACGTGGCTGTGCTGTTCAAGATAGCACGCAGTCAGGCTATGGCGCGCCGTATAATACGTCAGTTCAAGCCTATGGTGGCTGTGGGTGTGGGCGGTTATGCCAGCGGTCCCACACTGCGCATAGCAGGCAAGATGGGTATTCCCACGCTTATTCAGGAGCAGAACTCCTATGCGGGAGTGACCAATAAGATACTGGCCAAGAAGGCCAACCGGATATGTGTGGCTTATGACGGCATGGAGCGTTTCTTCCCGGCCGACAAGATAATAAAGACAGGTAACCCGGTACGTCCCAATCTGACCAAGGGCGGACTGACACGTAAGGCCGCCGCCTCAAAGATGGGGCTGGATGCCTCCAAGCGTATTGTGCTGATTGTGGGCGGAAGCCTGGGCGCACGTACGCTGAACGAGAGCGTCATGGCTAACCTGGACCTGATACGCATGGCCAGTGACGTACAGTTTATATGGCAGACGGGTAAGTTCTACTTTGAGGAGATGAAACAGCGCCTTAAGGAGCAGCCCGATGTGCCTAACCTGTTCCCCACGGAGTTTGTGCAGGATATGGATCAGGCTTACGCTGCATCAGACCTGGTGATATCACGTGCAGGTGCCGGAACAATATCGGAACTGTGCCTGCTGGGCAAGCCGGTCATTCTGGTGCCGTCGCCCAACGTGGCCGAGGATCATCAGACCAAGAACGCCCTGGCACTCTCTGATGTGGGTGCTGCAATACACATTCGTGACGTTGATGCCCGCAAGGAGCTTATTCCCGCTGCGGTTGATCTGGTCAAGGATGAGGCGCGTCTTAAGGAACTGCATGACAACATACTCAAACTGGCTATGCATGACTCGGCCCAAGTGATTGCGCATGAGGTGCTCAAACTGGCGGGTTACGGCAGCGGTCGTCTGAGTCTGGATGAGATAAAGTCTGTCTATTTTGTGGGTGCGGGCGGCATAGGCATGAGCGCTCTGGTGCGTTACTTCCTTAACCGTGGCTGCAAGGTGGGCGGTTATGACAGGACATCGACTGATCTGACATCGGCCCTGATAAAGGAGGGTGCCTTGATTGGCTTTGAGGATGACGTGGATAAGGTAGATGAGTGCTTTAAGGATCCCAAGTCAACGCTTGTGGTATATACTCCGGCCATTCCTGCCGACAACAGGATACTCAGCTGGTTCAATATGCGCTGCTTTGATGTGCAAAAGCGCGCGCAGGTGCTGGGCACCCTGACCCGCTCGCTTGACGGTCTGTGCGTGGCCGGAACTCACGGCAAGACCACTACATCATCAATGGTGGCATATATCCTTGACGGAACCACCGAGGGTTGCAATGCATTCCTGGGCGGCATACTCAAGAACATAGGCAGTAACCTTATGGTAAGCAACAGAAGCCGCCGCGTGGTCATTGAGGCCGATGAGTTTGACCGTTCGTTCCATCATCTTACCCCGCTGCGTACCGTGATAACGGCTGTTGATGCCGATCATTTGGATATATACGGCACATATGAGGCTTATGTGGAGAGTTTCCGCAAATATACATCGCTCATTAAGCCGGGCGGTGACCTTATACTGCATGTGGGCCTGGCTGATATGCTCAAACCGCAGCTTCAGCAGGGCGTGAACCTTTATACCTACGGCCTGGACGAGGGAACGTTCCATGCTGCCAACGTGCGTATTGGCAACGGTGAACTTAAGTTTGACTATGTGTCGCCGCTGGGCAGCATAGCCGATGTTGAACTGGGAGTGCCCATTCCCATCAACGTGGAGAACGCTGTAGCCGCCATGGCTATGGCGCAGTTGAGCGGCGCTACTGATGATGTGATACGTGAGCGCATAGCCGGTTTCCGTGGCTGTGACCGCCGTTTTGATTTCCATGTAAAACGTCCGGACAAGGTCTATCTGAGTGACTACGCACATCATCCGGCCGAGATAAAACAGTGCGCCCTGTCACTGCGCAAGCTCTATGAGGGCCGTAAGATTACTTGTATCTTCCAGCCGCATCTCTATACCCGTACAAGGGATTTCTACAATGAGTTTGCCGACAGCCTGTCGCTGTTTGATGAGGTTTGGCTGCTGGAGATATATCCGGCGCGTGAGCAGCCCATACCGGGTGTGACAAGCGCCCTGCTGGCTGATAACATGAAGCCGGGCGTATGCAAGGGTATAATATCAAGGAACCAGGTTCCGGAACTTGTAACCTCTATCAAGGATAGTGTGGAGGTGCTTGTTTCACTGGGTGCCGGTGACCTGGAGGATTATGTTGAAACTATAGCAGGAATACTGGAGGGTAAATGATAAAACGTATTCTCTACATATTGTCAGTGCTGGTGTTTGCGGGTTACGTGGTCTATTCGGCTGTAGCCATGACCAACAGGCATGAGGATGTGCGCCGCTGTCAGGGGGTGAACCTGCACATTGTGGACAGCCTCAGCTTTGACCTTATTGATGAGAGTATGGTTATGTCACTCCTGCAGGAGCATATGCTGGATCCTGTGGGTTTGCCTCTTGATGAGATAGATGCCGAGGCTATAGAGTCTCTGCTCATAACACATCCGCTTGTGGGCAGCGTGCAGTGTTACAAGACGGGTGGAGACATGCTCCGTATAAACCTGTCAAGCAAGGTGCCGCTGGTGCGTGTCATGAACAACCGCGGTCAGGACTTCTATGTTGACAGCCGCGGCGAGATACTCACGCAGCATACGCTGGCTGTTCAACTACCTGTGGCTACGGGTTATATTGACCGCCGTTATGCCCAGAATGAGCTTCTGGAGGTGGTGCGTGCCATAGACCGCTCTGATTTCTGGAAGGCTCAGGTGGAGCAGATTGATGTGGCCCGTGACGGCGAGATAAGTATGGTGCCCCGTGTGGGTGACCATCTGCTTATATTGGGCACTGCCGATAACGTGGAGAACAAGCTGGAACGTCTTATGAACTTCTATGAGAAGGGATTGGACAATATTGGCTGGAACAAGTACCGCTCCATTAGCGTGGCCTATGAGAATCAGGTTGTATGCAAGAAAAAAAAATGATATAAATGGGAAACGAGAAAGTAATTGTTGCAATTGAGCTGGGATCGTCCAAGATATCGGGCGTGGCCGGACAGATAATGGCTGACGGCTCTCTCAAGGTGCTGGCGTACGCCAGTGTACCGTCATCATCATGTATCAGGCATGGTGCCGTCTATAACCTGGAGAAAACTGCCAATGCCATAACCGACGTGGTGTTCCGTCTGGACTCCATACTCTCAACCAAGATTGAGAAGGTGTATGTAGGTTATAACGCCAAGGGCCTTAAGTCTGTCATAAGCAGGGTTGAGCATAAGTTTGATGAGGAGACGGTCGTGAGCCAGGAGGTGCTTGACGATATGTTTGAGCAGTGCAGCGTGATAGAGTATGACGGCTACGTGAACCTGTTCCAGGAGTCACAGGAGTATGTCGTTGACAAGAAACGCGGCACTGAGACCGATCCTATGGGTGTAGCCTGCAGCCAGCTTGAGGGTAACTACCTGAACATCCTGCTCAAGAAACAGGTGGCCGATTATATTGCCCAGTGCTTTGTGATGGCCCAGATAGAGATTGTGGACGGTTATGTGGCACCTATGGTGCAAGCCGATGCCGTGCTCACCGATGATGACCGCCAGCAGGGCTGTGCTCTGGTGGATTACGGTGCCGATACCACTACCGTATCGGTCTATAAGAACGGAATGTTGCGTTACCTGCGTGTGATACCGCTGGGCAGCGCGCTCATAACACGTGACCTTGCCACTGTGCTCAAGATTGAGAACGATCAGGCCGAGAGGCTCAAGTGCACCTACGGCCTGTGCAACCTGATAGGCAGCCAGGATGCCGATGAGACTATCGTCATAAACGGAAACAAGGTGGCTCTCAAGGAGATAGGCGATATAATAGACGCACGCAATGAAGAGATAATCCGTAATGTGCTGGCGCAGATAAAGGCATCGGGATACGCGGAGGTACTCTATGCAGGAATCATCCTGACCGGCGGTGGATCGCAGCTGCGCAAACTGGATGACGTGTTCATGAAACTGTCAGATTCCAAGCGCAAGCCCCGCATAGTGACCGAGCCCTTGTGCGGCGTTAACTGGAGCGAGGGCAGCTGGAAGAAGGGTGACGGATCACAACTGTCACTGCTGTCTGTGATGGCCAAGGGCGATGAGAACTGCTGCGAGCTGCCTAAGATGGATGCCATTGACAATGTGGCTCCCGAGGATCAGAGCCGTGTGGTTCAGAGAGACCTGTTTACCGCCGACGGTGAGAGCGCCCAGGAGGTGATTGACCGCAAGGAGCAGGAGGAACGTCAGGCTGCCGTGGAGGCTGCTGCCGAGAAGGAGAAAGAGGATAAGGAGAAGGAGGAGACGGAGAACAAGGGCGGCAAGAAGAGTGTAAGCCGCTTTAAGCGTCTGCTTGAGAAGGTAATGACCATGGGCGAGGAGTTCTTTGATGAGGATCAGAATGCCGGTAATTGACTTTAAAAGGATACAGTTATGAACCAGGATATAAAAGATTTTGAGGAGAAAGAGATTCTGCCGTTTGATTTTCCTACGGAGTCTCGCAAGATAATAAAAGTTATTGGCGTGGGCGGCGGTGGCGGCAATGCCGTAAAGAACATGTACCGTGAGGGTATTCATGACGTGGTATTTGTTATAGCCAACACTGACCAGCAGGCCTTGGCCGACTCGGAGATACCCGTAAAACTGCAGCTGGGCCGCGAGACAACCAATGGTTTGGGTGCCGGTAACGACCCGGAGGTGGCCCGCAAGGCAGCCGAGGAGAGCATTGAAGAGATAAAGGCCCAGTTCAAGGATGACACCCAGATGGTATTCATCACAGCCGGAATGGGCGGCGGAACAGGAACGGGTGCAGCCCCGGTGATAGCCAAATGCGCCAAGGAGTGCGGCATGCTTACAGTGGGTATTGTGACCATTCCGTTCAAGTTTGAGATGCGCCCCAAGATAAAACAGGCGCTTAAGGGTGTCAGGGAGATGGCGCAGTATGTTGATGCCCTGCTGGTTATAAGTAACGAGAAACTGCTTGAGATATACCCGGACAAGAGCGTGGCCACAGGTTTCAAACATGTTGATGAGACTCTGACAACTGCAACCAAGAGCATAGCTGAACTCATAACCTGCCGCGGAATAATAAATCTTGATTTCCGTGATGTCAAGAAAATCCTGAGCAACGGCGGTGTGGCAATAATGAGTACCGGAATAGCCAAGGGTGAGAACCGTGTGAACCAGGCATTTGACTCGGCTCTCAAATCACCTCTGCTCTACAACAATGATATCCATAAGGCTAAGAAGATACTGTTCAACATCTATCAGAGTACACAGGCAGACCATCAGCTTATGCTTGACGAGATGAATGAGGTGCGTCACTTCATGGACAAGTTTGAGGACAAGAACATAGAGGTTATATGGGGACTTGCCAATGATGATACCCTGACCGATGAGGTTAAGATTACCGTATTGGCCACCGGATTCGGAATGGATAACATCCCCATGATGGATGATGATGAGACGATTGACGGTGTGATAACCTCCCTCTATGAAGGAGGTGTTGGCAAGCGTCTGCTCTATATCCATGAGTTGACTGATGCTGATCTGGATAACGATGCGCTGATTGATGCCCTTGAGGCGTCACCCACTATCCAGCGTAACTCAGTGGGGCTGAATGAGATCAAGAATTTGCGAGCCTAATCAAAGACGCTCTCAAGCACCTCAATGGATTTGAGCACCGGAAAAGCCGGTACATGAAGCCTGAACCAGTTGTTCAGGGCATTGAGAAGCATAACGCGCTGCTGACCTGTCAGGGGCGCGTTTGTTATCTCATCAAAGCTGCCTGTCATGAGCAGGTAGAGCTTGTATGACAGCTGGGCGTTAAGCCATTCGTTATGGGCGGGTTCTGAGGGGCAGAAACAGCCTTCCCTAAGGTCAAGCATGTAACCCGGTTGGTAGTCATCGGCATTGGGACAGACGCCTGTGTAGGATGCGGTACCTATCATAAAGGCTATGTGGAAATTGGTGTAGGTGCCGTCTGGGGCGGTATCAAACCAGTTGAGTGAGTCCGTGAGATAGCGGAACAGGGCAGGGTTGTTCTGCTCACCCTTGAGTGCATAGGTAAGGAACTCGGAGAGAAAGAGCGAAATGGCACTTTTGAGCGGGTTGCGCGGAATGTCACGGTAGGGTGACAGGTTCTTTACCTCCTTAAGATGCTGCAGTGACTCGGTGGGTATGTATTCGGCCTGGAAGTCCAGTTGGGTAAGAGGCTGCAGCAGCGTGTTGCGGCTTGCGTTCCTCCCGCTCTTGGAGAGAAACCATATGAATGGTACCATGCCGTGGGCCGAGGTAAAGATATGGGCCACGCTTGTCCTGTCGTTATGACGGACCGAACCTATCATTATTCCCTTTTCCGGCTGATACATAATACTGCTTGCTCTTTTGGGCTGTGGGAGCGAAGTTATAAAAAAAGTACGTTAGAATATTTGCCGTTTGGAAAAATGTAACTACTTTTGCATCCGCTTAAAAGGCGGCGTCCTGAGCCTGTCAGGAATGATGGCGCGTTCGTATATCGGCTAGTACTCAAGATTTTCATTCTTGCAAGATGAGTTCGACTCTCATACGCGCTACGAATTATAATTAAAAAACGTTTTTTATAATGGCAAACCACAAATCAGCCCTGAAGGCTATCAGAAAGAGCGAGAAGAGAAGACTTCACAACCGTTATTATGCAAAGACCATGCGTAATGCAGTTCGTCAGCTTCGCGCTATGACCAACAAGGAGGAGGCTGCTGCAACCTATCCCAAGGTTCAGAAGATGCTGGACAAGCTGGCTAAGACCAACCTTATCCACAAGAACAAGGCCGCAAACCTTAAGTCAAAGCTCTGCGCTTACATTGCTAAGCTCGCTTGATAACACAACCGGGTCCGGTCCTTACGTGTTCTTTGTTACAGGTTGGAAGCAATTCCGACCTTTTTTGTTTTGACTGTCAATAATTGAATCCAACATTATTTTTATCAATATGAAAAAGCTTTTTCGATTAGTGTTTGCTGCAACACTTGTTTGCAGTGCCTGTGTGTTTACGGCATGTGAGAAGGACGATGAGATTTCAGCCGATGAGCAGCTTGAGAGTAAGATCATCGGTAAATGGATCCTAACCCAATCGAGCGGTGCAGATGTCCTTACTGACCAGAAAATGGTTACTACCTTTAAGAAAACAGCATCGGGTCTTAAGGCTTATGCAAGTGTATCATCATTCGTTATGCCTACTATCGGACAGCCTGATACTGCCAGCCAGAATCAGTGGAAGCATATGACAGAGGATGATGTTCAGATTGATAACGGAAAACTCGTAATCGTTACAGGCGATACTCTCGTGTCACGCAGAATAGAGCATTATATTCTTGAAAGCACTTCTTCCAGGTTGAAACTCTTTACTTCAATTTCCATGAAATTCCGTGAAATGGATTATGGTGCTGCCGTTGAGCACTCTGAGATTTGGGAGAAAGTGAATGTGGATTATTCCAAGGATGTCATTGGTAAATGGGAAGGCTGCAGTACCGGTGACCAGTCCAGATTCGATGACGGAGAACCTCATCAGTGGGAATATCTGGCCGATGGCACATACAAATACTACAGCCTCAATAAAGACAGTGTTTGGGAGGAGGTTCCAAGCGTATTCAACAACTATTTTGTTGACGGCTACCTGCTTTGCACTCGCTGGAAGAACACTGGTGCAAATGACGTTGAAAACCGTGAGTGGTGGGAGATTGAGTCCATCACTGCCGACACCATGAAGTGGACAGCCAAGCGTCAGACCTATGTCATGGAGAACGGCAGAATGCAGGTTAAGGAGAATACAGCCAAGTTCAGCATGCACAAGGTGAAATAGAATTGAGAATTGAAAATTGAGAATTGAGAATTAGAAAAGGCTTGCGAAGTTTTCGCAAGCCTTTTTCATATAGTCATCACGCAGATTCTGCGTATTAATTCTCAATTATGTCACTTCGTTCCATGATTTTTGTCGCGACTCGGCCAAACGAGCAAGCTCGATGGCTCTCACTGTTCCAAAAATTCTCAATTTTCAATTTTCAATTTTCAATTCTCAATTCTCAATTCTCATTCTGCTCCGAACTAGATCAGGCATCAATATTAGCGTACGTAGCATTGCGCTCGATAAACTCGCGGCGGGTGCCTACGTCCTCGCCCATGAGCATGGAGAATATGCGGTCAGCCTCAGCGGCATCCTGGATGTGAACCTGCTTGAGCAGACGGTTCTCGGGGTTCATGGTGGTCTCCCACAGCTGCTCGGGATTCATCTCACCCAAACCTTTGTAACGCTGGGTAATAATGTTCTGCTCCAAACCGCCGCCGTACTGGTCAATAAAGCGCTGGCGCTGTACATCATCATAGCAGAACTCCTTAATCTTACCCTTTGTGCAGAGGTAGAGAGGAGGAGTGGCTATATAGAGATGGCCCTGCTCAATAAGTTCAGGCATATAGCGGAAGAAGAGTGTCATAATAAGGGTGTCAATGTGAGATCCATCCACATCGGCATCGGTCATGATGATAACCTTGTAGTAACGCAGCTTGTCATAGTTGGCAGCCTTGGAGTCATCGGGGTTGAGACCGAATCTTACGCCCAGTGCCTGTATGATATTGTTTACCTCCTCATGATCAAAGGCCTTGTGCCACATTACGCGCTCCACGTTGAATATCTTACCGCGGATAGGCAGAATGGCCTGGGTATGACGGTCACGGCCCTGCTTGGCACTGCCGCCTGCAGAGTCACCCTCTACGATAAAGAGCTCGCAGTTGGCGGGATCCTTGTCAGAGCAGTCAGCCAGCTTACCGGGAAGTCCGCTGCCTGAGAGCGGGCTCTTGCGCTGAACACTCTCACGTGCCTTACGTGCTGCCACACGTGCCTGTGCAGCCAGAATAACCTTATCAACAATCATCTTGGCCTCCTTGGGGTGCTCCTCAAGATAGAAAGTGAGAGCCTCACCTACGGCCTGCTGAACGGCACCTGCCACCTCGGAGTTACCCAACTTGGTCTTGGTCTGACCCTCAAACTGAGGTTCTGAAACCTTTACCGAGATAACGGCTGTCAAGCCCTCGCGGAAATCCTCACCCTCAATCTCAACCTTGGCCTTTTCAAGGAACTTGTTATCATCGGCATACTTCTTGAGTGTGCGGGTAAGCGCGGTGCGGAAGCCTACCAGGTGGGTACCGCCCTCTATAGTGTTGATGTTGTTAACGAATGAACGGATGGTCTCCTTGTACTCCGTGTTGTAGAGAATGGCCACCTCAATGGGTACACCCTGTTTCTCTGTGTTAAGGTAAATGGGGTCCGGGATAAGATGTACACGGTTCTCATCAATATAGGCCACAAACTCCTTGAGACCCTCGTTTGAGAAGAACACATCTTTCTTGGGCTCACCCTCTTCCATTACACGATAGTCAGTAAGTGATATCTTAAGACCTGCGTTAAGGAATGCAAGTTCATGCAAGCGGGCGGCCAGAATGTCATACTTGTACTCGGTGGTGGTGAATATGGAGCCGTCAGGCCAGAATGTCTGGCGGGTACCGTTTATATCGGTTGTACCGACGCATTCTACCGGAGATACAGGCTTACCGCAGGCATACTCCTGACGATACACCTTGCCCTCACGGAACACCTCGGTTATCATCTTGGTGGAAAGTGCGTTGACGCATGATACACCCACACCGTGCAGACCGCCGGAAACCTTATATGAACCCTTGTCAAACTTACCTCCGGCATGAAGTACGGTCATAACAACCTCCAGGGCCGATTTGTGCTCCTTTGGGTGCATGTCAACCGGGATGCCGCGACCGTTATCCTGAACGGTAATTGAACCATCCTTGTTTATTGCAACCTCGATATGGGTGCAGTAACCGGCCATGGATTCATCAATAGAGTTGTCAACCACCTCATAGACCAGGTGGTGCAAGCCCTTCTCGCTGATATCACCGATATACATTGCAGGACGCTTGCGCACTGCTTCCAGACCCTCCAGAACCTGAATGTTCTGCGCGGAATAATTGGCCTGTCCGTTTGTTATTTCTTCTGCCATCTGATGTGTTTTCTAAGACATACAAAGATAACTAAAATGATTGATTCCACATTGTTTAAAAATGATAATTTTAATGCTTATTACAACAAGTATTAACAGCGTAATTCGTAGATATCGAACGCTTTTTGTACTTTTGTGCGCGAAAAAATTCACTTTCGCATAATTATACACATAATATGAATACAAAAGTACCTGTCGGAAAGAAGATCCGCTCACTGAGAGAATCAAAGCAGATTGAGATTGAGGTGCTGGCCGAGCGCGCGCAGCTACCCGTAGAACAGATTAAGGCAATTGAGGATGACGGTCCGCTGCCGGGCCTGGCACCCCTAATCAAGATTGCCCGAGTTCTAGGCGTACGACTAGGTACTTTCCTGGATGACCAGCAGAGTGTAGGTGCCGTAGTAAGCCGTGCCGAGGATGAGCATGAGAGCGTAAGGTTCTCAAACCACGCATCGGCAGGCCGCGAGAACATGATCTACCACTCACTCTCCGACGGTAAGGAGAACCGCCATCTGGAGCCCTTTGTAATTGACATCCTTCCCGATGAGAATCCCAAGTTCGACCTTTCCACACATGAGGGCGAGGAGTTCATATACGTTCTTGAGGGCCAGGTTGAAATCAACTACGGTAAGACAACCTACGTTTTGGACAAGGGTGACAGCATCTATTATGATTCCATTGTCAAACACCACGTGCACGGATTCGGAGGTCAGAAGGCCCGCATCCTTGCCGTTGTATATACCCCCATTTGATTCATCCTATGTATCAGTTATCAGAAAAGACTTTGGGAGACTGGCTGGAGCACTGGGCTCAGGTTACTCCCGATAAGGAATACATAGTATATTCTGACCGCGACCTGCGCTTTACCTGGAAGCAGTTCAACGACAGGGTCGATGACATGGCACGCGGCCTCATAGCCATAGGCGTAACCAAAGGTACCCATGTAGGTCTTTGGGCACAGAACGTGCCTGACTGGCTTACGTTCCTCTATGCATGCGCCAAGATAGGTGCCGTTTGCATAACAGTAAACACCAACTACAAGCAGAATGAGCTGGAGTACCTGTGCCAGGATTCCGATATGCACACTCTCTGCCTTACCGACGGCACATGGGAGAGCAACTACGTGGATATGGCATACACCATGCTGCCCGAGCTGCGTGAGTGCGAGCGCGGGCACCTGGAGAGCAAGCGGTTCCCCAAGCTCAAGAACGTAGTTTACATAGGCCAGGAGAAGTATCGCGGAATGTACAACACAGCCGAGATCCTGCTGCTTGGTGAGAACACGGATGATGATGAGTTCCAGCGTCTGCGCAAGTCCGTGACCTGCCATGACGTTGTCAACATGCAATACACATCGGGTACCACAGGATTCCCCAAGGGAGTCATGCTTACCCACTACAACATAGCCAATGACGGATTCCTGACCGGTGAGCACATGAAATTCACCCAGGATGACAAGCTCTGCGTATGCGTGCCCCTGTTCCACTGCTTCGGTGTGGTGCTGGCCACCATGAACTGCCTTACCCACGGCTGCACCGAGGTGCTGGTGGAGCGATTTGACCCGTTGGTGACGCTGGCATCGGTCCACAAGGAGCGTTGCACCGCGCTGTACGGCGTACCCACAATGTTCATTGCCGAGCTCAACCATCCCATGTTTGACATGTTTGACCTGTCATGCCTGCGCACAGGTATCATGGCCGGTTCGCTCTGTCCTATTGAGCTGATGCGCAAGGTGGAGGAAAAGATGTACCTGCACGTAACCAGCGTATATGGCCTTACCGAGTCATCACCCGGCATGAGCCAGACCCGAATAGATGACCCCGATGAGGTTCGTTACACCACCGTGGGCCGTGACTATGAGTTTGTTGATGTCAAGGTGCTTGACCCTGAGACCAACAAGGAGGTTCCCGTGGGCGTTCAGGGTGAGATGTGCTGCAAGGGATTCAACGTAATGAAGGGTTACTACAAGAACCCGCAGGCTACCGCCGAGGTCATTGACGAGAACGGTTACCTGCACTCAGGTGACCTTGGTATAATGGATGAGAACGGCAACTACCGCATAACAGGACGTATCAAGGATATGATTATTCGCGGCGGTGAGAACATCTACCCGCGTGAGATTGAGGAGTTCCTCTATCACCTGCCCGGTGTACGTGACGTACAGGTGGCCGGCGTTCCCTCAAAGAAATACGGCGAGGAGGTTGGCGCATTCATCATCCTGGATGACGGTGCAAAACTGACCGAGGAGGAGGTGCGTGACTGGTGCCGCGGCAAGATTGCACGCTACAAGATACCCAAGTATGTATTCTTTGTTAAGGAATATCCGCTTACAGGCAGCGGCAAAATCCAGAAATTCAAGCTTCGCGAGCTGAGCCTAAAGCTGTGCGAGGAGAAAGGAATAGAAGTTATCTAAGATGGAAATCAACGAACAGATAAAGCAGATGGCCATGCGTCTTCGCGGACTCCGTGAGGACCTGGAGATGACCATAGAGGAGGTTGCCTCAAAGTGCGGCATCACTCCTGATGAGTTGAAGAGATACGAGTCGGGCGAATCAGACATTCCCATGAACTTTCTGTGCAACGCTGCAGCCGTTTACGGTGTTGAGCCGCTTGAGCTCTTCTCGGGCGATGCCCCCACCATGAGCAGCTACTGGCTGGTACGCAAGGGTAAAGGTCCCGTTATTGAGCGTCAGAAGGCCTACAAGTACCAGGCATTGGCTATGGGATTCAAGCACGCCAAGGCATCGCCCTTTATCGTGACCGTTGATCCCAAGATGGAGAGTGAGATGCATCTTAACTCACATGAGGGTCAGGAGTTCAACCTTGTGCTCAAAGGTACACTGCTCCTTAGCATCGGCGGAAAGGAACTCACCCTTAATCCCGGTGACAGCATATACTTTGATTCAACACAGCCCCATGGCATGAGGGCACTAAACGGTGAGCCCGCAAGGTTCCTTGCCATCATATTCTGAGAAACATGTTAGAGAAATACCTGAAGAAAGTCGAATTCGATTCACTGGAGGATTTCCAGAAGAATTTTGAGATAATCGTTCCTGACAACTTCAACTTCGGCTACGACGTGGTTGATGAGTGGGCCAGGACAAATCCTGACAAGCTGGCTCTGCTCTGGACCAATGACGAGGGTGAGGAGCACCGTTACACATTTGCAGACATTAAGCGTAAGAGTGATGAGGTGGCATCTTTCTACCAGAGCCTGGGCATAGGCCGTGGTGACTGCGTCATGATGATGCTCAAGCGCCGTGCCGAGTTCTGGTTCTCAATCGTGGCTCTGCATAAACTGGGTGCCGTGGCTATCCCCGCAACCCACCTGCTCACGCCCAAAGACCTTATCTACCGTGCCAACTCAGCAAAAATCAAGATGATTGTAAGTGCCGATGAGCCTATCATGATACAGCACGTCAACGAGTGCCTCAAGGATGCTCCGTCAGTGAAGGTGCTGGTAGCTACCGGTTCATACAACAAGGATGGCTGGCACAGCATGGACGAGGGCATGAAGAATGCGGCCCCGTTCGTACGTCCTGCACATGTAAATGACAATCACGACATATCACTGCTCTATTTTACATCGGGCTCAAGCGGCAACCCCAAGATGGTGGCTCATAATTTCCTCTATCCGCTGGGACATATAGTTACCGCCAAGTACTGGCACAATGTAAATGAGAACAGCCTGCATCTTACCGTGGCCGATACCGGCTGGGGTAAGGCCGTATGGGGAAAGCTCTACGGACAGTGGCTCTCAGGTGCAGCAGTATTCGTGTATGACCATGAGAAGTTCACTCCTGCCAATATCCTGGCAGCAATGGCACAGTACCATGTGACCTCATTCTGCGCACCTCCCACCATCTACCGTTACCTGATACGTGAGGACCTGAGCCAGTTTGACCTGAGTTCTCTTAAGTACTGCACCACCGCAGGCGAGCCGCTCAACCCGAGCGTGTTCGAGTTCTGGAAGGAGCACACCGGCCTGGATATCCACGAGGGATTCGGCCAGACTGAGACTGCAATGACAATCGGTACATTCCCCTGGATGACTCCCAAACCCGGTTCACTGGGCGTACCCAACCCTGCATATGATATGGACCTTCTCACCAATGACGGTCGCTCGGCCGAGGACGGTGAAAGCGGTGAGATAATCCTTCACACTGACAAGCGTCTGCCTCTGGGACTGTTTGAGGAGTATTACCACAACCCCGAACTGACCAAGACGGTTCACAATAACGGTATATATCATACCGGTGACGTGGCTTGGCGTGACGGTGACGGTTACTACTGGTTCGTAGGTCGTACCGATGACGTTATCAAGAGCTCCGGCTACCGCATAGGACCGTTTGAGGTTGAGAGCGCTCTGATGACACACCCCGCAGTTGTTGAGTGCGCTGTAACGGGTGTTCCCGATGAGGTTCGCGGTCAGGTAGTCAAGGCAACCATCATACTGGCCAAGGAGTACAAGGATTATCCTGACAAGGAGGCTCTGATAAAGGAGATTCAGGATCACGTCAAGAAAGTATCGGCTCCTTACAAATATCCGCGTGTGGTTGAATTCGTGGACGAGTTGCCCAAGACCATCAGCGGCAAGATCAAGCGCGTGGAAATCCGCAACAAGGATGCTGAAAGTTCTGCTAAAAATTGAGAATTTTTGGAGCAGTGAGAGTAGAGTCAAGCTCGCTTGAACTCTACCGAGTCGCGACAAAAATCATGAAACGAAGTTTCATAATTGAGAATTAATACGCAGAACCTGCGTATATCCCGCGACATAAAAAAGTCCTTGCGAATCATCGCAAGGACTTTTTTCAATTTTCAATTTTCAATTTTCAATTTTCAATTTTCAATTTACTTCACCAGTTCCATACCAGCCTTAATAGCCTTCTCGTTAAGCGGGAGGTATTTCCAGTTGCGCTCTGATACGGAGTGCTTGATACCTTCCATAACGTAGTCAACCTGAAGGATGGGACGTATCTTCATGAAGGCACCCAGGAGGAACATGTTAGCTACCTTGGATGCGTTGATCTTGGCAGCCTCCTCAATGGCCTTGATGGGGTAGATGGTAATATCAGTACGAGTGGGCTTACGGGTAATGGTGCTGGGGGTGTAGATGAGTACGCCGCCGGGCTTTACCATAGGCTCAAACTTGTCCATTGACTGCTGGTTCAGGATGATAGCGGTGCTGAACTTCTGCAGAATGGGTGAACTGATGCGGCTGTCGCTCAGAATAACCGTTACGTTTGCTGTACCGCCACGGATTTCAGGACCGTATGACGGCATCCACGACACTTCCAAGCCCTGCATAAGGCCTGAATAAGCTATTATCTTGCCCATTGAGAGGACGCCCTGTCCTCCAAAACCGGCTATGATTATTTCTTCTGTCATGATTGTATTCTGCTTGTTTATCTGGGAGCGTTCATGTCCATGACAATCTTGCCATCAACCTTGATATCGCCCAGAGGGTATTTCTTGAACATGTTCTCAACCATCCAGTCATTGGCTGCCTTGGGAGTGAGGCCCCAGCCTGAGTTACAGTTGGAAACAACCTCTACTATTGATGTTCCCTTCTTGTCACGCTGGTTCTCAAAAGCCTGACGCAGAGCCTTCTTGAGCTTGCGTACATTAGCCGGAGTATGAACTGAATGACGGGTTACGTAGCATACACCGTCCAGCTGAGCAAGCAGCGGGGTGATGTTGAGGGGGTAACCCATGGTCTTAACGTCGCGGCCGCGGGGGCAGGTGGTGGTCTTCATTCCCTCCAGTGTGGTGGGAGCCATCTGACCGCCGGTCATTCCGTAAATACCGTTGTTGATGAATACTATCACAATGTTCTCACCGCGGTTGCAGGCGTGCATGGTCTCACCGGTACCGATGGCGGCAAGGTCACCGTCACCCTGGTAGGTGAACACGAACTTATCGGGCTGAACACGCTTGATGCCGGTGGCAACAGCGCAGGCACGGCCGTGAGCGGCCTCAACCACGTCAAACTTGTAGAAGTCATAGAGGAACACTGAGCAGCCTACAGGTGAGATACCTATTACGTCATGCTCTATGCCCATCTCCTCAATAACCTCGGCAATGGTGCGTACAACAACGCCGTGGCCGCAGCCGGGGCAGAAGTTGAACTGTTTCTCGGCCATCAGACGGCTTTTCTGATATACCAGATTTTCAGGTTTGATTATATCGTTTACTTCCATTGCTCTGATCATTTGATGTTAAAGTAGTTATAGAGAGCGGTCTCAATCTCCTCAGGTGTGGGAACCATACCACCCAGACGGCCAAAGAAGCCTACGGGTTTGCGGCCCTCGACAGCCAGACGGATATCCTCAATCATCTGACCGGCGCTCAACTCAACTGACATGAGGCCCTTGATACGGGGATTGTCAGCCAGTTCGCGGATCTGGTCATAGGGGAAGGGGTAGAGTGAGATGGGGCGGAAAAGGCCTATCTTGTGACCTTTGGCGCGAGCCAGCTCAATGCTCTTCTGTGCTATACGGGCAATGATTCCGAATGCTACGATAACGTAGTCGGCATCATCGCACTGAATCATCTCATAACGGACCTCGTTCTGCTCCATCTCGCGGTATTTCTTCTGCAGACGGATGTTTACCAGTTCATGCTCCTGCGGCAGCAGGTTCAGTGAGGTGACAAAACGACGCTCCTTGCCCTCAGGTGTACCGTTGGTAGCCCAGTCGGGATACTCACTCATGCGCGGACGCTGAGCGGGCAGATAGATCTTTTCCATCATCTGACCCAGTGCACCGTCGGCCAGAATCATTGTGGGGTTACGGTACTTGAAAGCAAGGTCAAAACCCAGTGCAATGAAATCGGCCAGCTCCTGTACTGATGAAGGAGCCAGTGTGAGCAGTTTGTAATCACCGTGGCCACCGCCCTTGACCGTCTGGAAATAGTCGGCCTGGCTGGGCTGGATGGTTCCCAGACCGGGACCTCCGCGTGACACGTTGATAAGCAGGCAGGGCAGCTCGGCACCTGCCAGATATGATATTCCTTCGGCCATCAGGCTGATACCGGGGCTTGATGACGATGTCATAACCCTGTGACCTGTTGCTGCACCGCCATATACCATGTTGATGGCAGAAACTTCACTCTCAGCCTGGAGTACTGCCATGCCTGTACGGGCGGTGGCATCGGTCTCCATAAGATACTCCATTACCTCCGTCTGCGGAGTGATGGGGTAACCGTAAAAGGCATCGGCTCCGGCACGGATTGCAGCTTCTGCAATGGCCTCGTTGCCTTTCATAAGTCTCATTTCTCTCTCTTCCATAATCATTCCTCTACTTTTACCCTATAGACTGAAATAACTCCGTCGGGGCAGATAATGCCGCAGTTGGTGCAACCTATGCATGCCTCGGGGTTGGCCATATAGGCATAGTGGTAGCCCTTGCTGTTGACGGCTGCAGACATACCCAGTACCTGCTTGTCGCAGGTGTGGACGCACAATTCACAGCCTTTGCAACGTTCAGCATCAACTGTAACAGCACCTCTAATTTTTGCCATGATAGTTAAATGTTGTTTGTATGGTTTTTAAATAATTCATTCACCTTGGTGAAAGACTGGTACCAGTGGGTGCTATCTCCGTGAGGTTAAGCTCATAGATAAGAGATGAGCAACCGGGTATGCCGGTCTTGGAACTTGTACCGTATCCCAGGCTGTAAGGAACGTAGATGAGCCAATAGTCACCGCAATGCATATGTGACAATGCACTTATCACTCCGTCAATCAGGCTTGCAACCTTGAATGACGCGGGGACGTTCAGGCCCGGGTTGAGCTGGGCGGTCATGAATGAACGGTCAATGACCTGCCCCTCAGGGTAATTGTCGGTAGGCATCAGACGCATGCGGTAGTTGATGCGTATGCTGTCCGAATAATAGGGAGATACGGTTCCGGTTCCTTTTTTGAGTACCTTGCAATAGACGTATGAGTTGGCACCCCAGCTTTTTTCCGGATCAAGCTTATATGACAGGATACGGAACATCTGACCTTCTGATGCGGCCTCAGGGGTGAGGCTCAGGTCGGTGCATTGGGCTGCAATACCGGATATGTACGCAATGTTGCGTGACTTCCAGTTTGCGTGGTCATCGGCCTCCTTGGTCTCACCGCATGATATGAGCGATGTGACAGCGGCAGCCAGCAGAACGGATATTGCAAGTAACCGTTTCATGATCAGAGTGTTTTGAGTACGCTGGTTATTGAAACGGTGTCGGAAAGGATGTTGCAGAGGTCTGCAATCTTGACGCGCTGCTGCTCCATGGTGTCACGGTTACGCAGGGTAACGGTCTGGTCCTCAAGTGACTGATGGTCAACGGTTACGCAGAACGGGGTGCCGATGGCATCCTGACGGCGGTAACGCTTGCCGATTGAATCCTTCTCGTCATACTGGCAGTTGAAGTGGAACTTCAGATCGTTCTGGATGGAACGTGCCAGCTCAGGCAGTCCGTCTTTCTTTACAAGCGGCAGGATAGCCAGCTTGACGGGAGCCAGAGGTGCGGGCAGATGGAGCACTGTGCGGGTCTCGCCGTTCTCCAGGGCCTGCTCCTCATAAGAGGCGCACATAACGCTCAGGAACATACGGTCAACACCTATAGAGGTCTCGATAACATACGGAGTGTAGCTCTCGTTTGTCTCAGGATCAAAGTACTTGATGCTCTTGCCGCTGTATTTTTCATGTTGTGACAGGTCAAAGTTGGTACGTGAGTGGATACCCTCAACCTCCTTGAAACCGAACGGCATCAGGAACTCGATGTCGGTGGCAGCGTTGGCGTAGTGGGCCAGCTTCTCGTGATCGTGGAAACGGTAGTGATCTGCGCCGAAGCCCAGAGCCTGGTGCCATTTCATGCGGGTCTCCTTCCACTTGGCAAACCAGTCAAGCTCGGTGCCGGGCTTGATGAAGAACTGCATCTCCATCTGCTCGAACTCACGCATACGGAATATGAACTGACGGGCCACGATCTCATTACGGAAAGCCTTACCTATCTGGGCTATTCCGAAAGGAATCTTCATGCGGCCGGTCTTCTGAACATTCAGGTAGTTTACAAAGATACCCTGTGCGGTCTCGGGACGCAGATATATCTTCATTGAACCGTCGGCAGTTGAACCCATCTCGGTTGAGAACATCAGGTTGAACTGACGTACATCGGTCCAGTTGCGGGTGCCGCTGATAGGGCATACAATCTCCTCATCCAGGATGATCTGCTTGAGCTCCTCAAGGTTGGTCTCATTCATGGCCTTCTTGTAACGCTCGTGCAGGGCGTCACGCTTGGCTATGTGCTCCAGTACGTTGGCGCTTGTGGCGCGGTACTTGGCCTCATCGAATGAATCACCGAAACGCTTGCGTGCCTTGGCAACCTCTTTCTCAATCTTCTCGTCATACTTGGCTATCTGGTCCTCGATAAGGACGTCGGCGCGGTAACGTTTCTTTGAGTCGCGGTTGTCAATCAGGGGGTCGTTGAATGCGTCAACGTGACCTGATGCCTTCCAGATGGTGGGGTGCATGAAAATTGAGGAGTCGATACCTACAATATTGTCATGCAGCAGAACCATGCTCTGCCACCAGTAGGTCTTTATGTTGTTCTTCATCTCGACGCCTAACTGTCCGTAGTCATAAACAGCGCCCAGACCATCATAAATCTCACTTGAAGGGAATACAAAACCGTACTCTTTGCAATGTGCTACAATCTTTTTGAAAACGTCTTCTTGTGCCATAATCAGCCTTTTTTCCGAAAATTTGCGCAAAGGTACTCTTTTATTTAATACAAAAGGGGCTCTTCTGTCTTAAAAAAGGGTAATTATGCACGGTTCGGGCAGAGTGTGAAGCGTGCATAAATGTCTGATTGTTGAAAAGTTCATGGCTGAAGCAGTGCAAGTTGGGTTGCTTGTGTTGGGAATTGTCAGTGGAATGCATTAATTTCGCGTCCAAAGACTTTTGTTGATGAGCAACGAACTTGACGATATTGAAGAGATTGACGATGGTCAGGCTGAAGGCCATTCATCGTATCATCCGGTCACTGATGACAACGGGATGATACGCCACCAGCTTTCGGGCATGTATCAGGGATGGTTTCTGGATTATGCCTCATATGTTATTCTGGAGCGTGCCGTTCCGCATTTTGTGGATGGCCTGAAACCGGTTCAGAGGCGTATCCTGCATTCCATGAAACGTCTGGATGACGGGCGTTTCAACAAAGTGGCCAACATTGTAGGTCACACCATGCAGTTCCATCCTCACGGTGACGCCTCAATAGGTGACGCACTGGTTCAGATGGGACAGAAAGACCTGCTCATAGAGTGCCAGGGTAACTGGGGAAATATCCTTACAGGACACCGTGCAGCCGCTCCGCGATACATTGAGGCGCGTCTGTCCAAGTTCGCTCTGGAAACTCTGTTCAATCCTAAAACCACGGAATGGAAGGCATCATATGACGGCCGTAACAAGGAGCCGGTCACGCTGCCGGTCAAGTTCCCTTTGCTGCTGGCTCAGGGCGCCGAGGGTATTGCTGTAGGTCTGTCATGCAAGATTCTGCCGCATAACTTCAACGAGCTTTGTGATGCTGCTGTCTCATACCTCCGCAAGGAGGAGTTCCATCTGTATCCCGATTTCCAGACCGGCGGTGCGGTGGATGTTTCCCGATACAATGACGGTGAGCGCGGCGGAATGGTGCGCATCCGTGCCAAAATATCAAAGGAGGCCGATAACAAGACTCTTGTCATCAATGAAATTCCTTACGGAGAGAACGTGATGACCCTGTGTGAGTCAATTGTAAAGGCGGGTGAGAAGGGTAAGATCAAGATACGCAAGGTTGAGAACCTTACCGCCGACAAGGTTGAGATACGCATATCACTTGCACCGGGTGTTTCAAGTGACAAGACCATAGATGCACTATATGCGTTCACCAACTGCGAGGTGAGCATGTCACCCAACTGCTGTGTCATTGATGAAAACAAGCCTCATTTCCTTACGGTAAGTGATGTGCTGCGCAAATCAGTTGACAACACACTGGAACTGCTGCGTCGGGAACTGGAGATTGAACGCGGTGAACTGCTTGAGCAGCTGCACTTTGCATCGCTTGAAAAGATATTCATCGAGGAACGTATCTACAAGGACCGCGAGTTTGAGGAGGCGCCCACCATGGATGCCGCCTGTGAGCATATTGATGACCGTCTTACTCCGTACTATCCGCAGATGATACGTGAGGTGACAAAGGATGATATCCTCAAGCTGATGGAGATAAAGATGCAGCGTATCCTCAAGTTCAACAAGGACAAGGCCGAGGAGGCGATTGTCCGCATGAAGGAGGAGATAGACCGCATTGAGAAGGACCTGTCAAACATGACGGCTGTAACCATCCGCTGGTTCAAGATGCTCAAGGATAAGTACGGTGCTGCATACCCGCGCCGTACGGAGATAAAAAACTTTGACACTATAGTCGCCACAAAGGTTATCGAGGCCAACCAGAAGCTCTACATTAACCGCGCTGACGGATTTATCGGAATGGAGCTCAAGAAAGATGAGTATGTATGTAACTGTTCTGAGATTGATGATATTATAATCTTCTATAAGGACGGTAAGTACAAGGTCGTAAAGGTGGCAGACAAACTGTTTGTAGGACAGGGTGTCCTTTATCTGGATGTGTTCAAAAAGAATGACAAACGCACCATATACAACGTGGTCTATCGTGACGGACGCAACGGCGCCTATTTCATGAAGCGTTTTGCCGCTACCGGCCTGACCCGTGACAAGGAATATGACCTTACCCAGGGTAAGCCGGGTTCCAAGATATGCTATTTCTCGGCCAACCATAACGGTGAGGCTGAGGTTATAAAGATAACACTCAAACCCAATCCCAAGCTCAAGAAGCCAGTGTTTGACAAGGACTTCAGCGACCTTCTTATAAAGGGCCGTCAGTCAATGGGTAACTTGCTTACACGCAATGAGGTGCAGCGTATAGGACTTAAGTCGCAGGGTACGTCAACGCTTGGCGGCCGTAAGGTCTGGTTTGACAAGGACATTCTGCGTCTGGACTTTGACGGACACGGCGATTTCATGGGTGAGTTTGACAGCGATGACCTGCTTCTGGTTGTGAACGCTGACGGAGAGTACTACACCACAGCTCCTGATGCCAACTGCCATTTTGACGCAGGAATACTTCGCATAGAGAAATACAACCAGAGTAAGGTCTGGACGGCACTCCTGTTTGATGCCTCGCAAAAGAACTACCTCTATCTCAAGAGGTTCAATCTGGAGCCGTCGGCCAAGCGAATAAACATTCTGGGTGATGAAAAGGGCAGCCGTCTGATACTGCTTACCGATACCGTTTACCCGCGTGTGCTGGTAACCCTGGGCGGTGCTGACAGTTTCCGTGAGCCGATGGAGATTGATGCCGATACCTTTGTAGGCGTAAAGGGCGTCAAGGCCCGTGGCCGCAGGGTTACGGTCTTTACTGTAAAGGATGTGGAGGAACTGGTGCCGTTACGTATGCCTGAGCCTGCTCCGGCACCTGCACCTGCTGCAGATATTACTGATGAATCCGAATTATCCGGTACTGATGATGACGAAAGGCCCGATAATCCCGATGACGGACAGCTGTCACTTTTTTAGGCGGTTTGTTTTAGCCGTCATCATGGCTTTCCTGCAGGCATTTGCGGTGCCTGCGGCCGGACAGTCATCGGTCTGGGAACTGCCGGGACTCAAGGAGAGTACCAGGGTGGTGTCCTTAGGTGTGGGTAACGTTTATGCCCGCGAGACATACATGTCGGAACTATCATACAGCGGCATATCGGCCTCTTTCAATGAGGATACCTGGAAATGTTATTCGCCGGAAAGGATACTGGGCTACGGACGTTCTCACACATCGGTCCTGTTGGGGTATCTGTATAACAGGCCCAAGACCGGAGTTCTGCTGAACCTTGATTTTGATTATTTCCATTCACGTGCCTGGAGAGCGGTTCACACCGGCTCGTCTGACCTGCTTTTGGGACCGGCCGTAATGTTCAGGCTGGGCGGCCTGTATAACATGACGGGTTCAAACAATCTGGCTACGGCTGAGGGCTATCTCTCACTCGGTCTGTGCGCGGATTATACTTACAGGTTCCGGATCAGGAATTATCCTATGGCACTGCAGGCAGGTATGTACTCCCTTTTATCGGGTGCAGCCATTGCTCCTGAATATGATCAGCCCTATTGGTATATGTATAAATACGGTCAGTACGGCCGTGCCGTCCATTTTGCCTGGATAGGCAACTGTCAGGCAGTGAACAGCCAGGTGGCTCTTGTCTGCCCCGTGGGAAGAGGAAGACTCTGGGCTGGATGCAGCCTGGATTATCTTGGCAACAGGCTTGGAGGACATGTGACACGTATAGCCAACACTGCCTTTACCGTAGGTTATGTGCGCACTTTTGAACTGAGGGATTGGAGACTATGAACAGAAGGCGTTTATACTTGACACTGTTTGTCTGCCCGGTTATCCTGCTGGGTCTCACTGTTTCATGCTACAGCAACGGACGTGATGTGGATGCCGAGTATGCCAATACTCCAATGGGAAACTTTACCTCCCTGTGGACCATCATGGACAGGAACTACTGTTTCTTTGATTACAAGAAACAGGAACTTGGCGTTGACTGGGATGAGGTGTTTGACCGCTACAGTAAGTATATATCGGACGGAATGGGAAACCGCGCACTATTTGAGGTGCTCTGTCAGATGCTTGCCGAGTTGCGTGACGGGCATGTCAACCTGGTCAGTTCATACGATGTGGGCCGCAGCTGGCATATCAAGTCTGATTATGCAGCCAATTTCTCGGAGGATGTAAGGAGTGATTATCTGGGTACGGACTATGTCATAGCCGGTAACGGGTATTATTACAGGATACTTATTGACAACGTAGGCTATCTGGCGGTTACCAGTTTTGAGTCCAGACCGTCAGACAGCAGGCTTAACACCATGTTTCTGCAGATGATGATGTGCAACGGCCTGATTATTGACGTACGCAATAACGGTGGCGGCAATTCATGGGCCGCCGAGGACCTTGCCTCCAGATTTACTGAGAAAAGGGTTCTTACCGGTTATTCATGTTACAAGAACGGTCCGGGTCATAATGATTTTTCAAAACTTGAGGAAAACTGGCTTGAGCCCGATATGTATAACATACGGTGGAATAAGCCTGTTGTGGTGCTTACAAACAGGGGATGCTACAGCACTACGAATGAGTTTGTCAATATAATGAGGTATCTGCCCAATGTGACCCTCTTGGGTGATACTACCGGTGGCGGAGGCGGTCTCCCGTTTACAGGCGAACTGCCAAACGGATGGACGGTCAGGTTCTCGTCGGCGCCGTCATTTGATGCCTCCATGGAGCATATTGAGAGCGGCGTGGCTCCGGATATCAGACTTGATATGGATCCGGACGATATTAAGGCGGGAACAGATACTTACATTGAGTGTGCCGTCAAACTTATAAATGACAGGATTGTTAACCCGTAGGGCGGGCTTGGTAATTACAGCCAAATGATATATTTTTGCAGCGCGTTCCGGTGTGGGACGCGCTTTTTGCGGGCGTGGCGGAATTGGTAGACGCGCTAGACTTAGGATCTAGTATCTGAGATGTGTAGGTTCGAGTCCTATCGCCCGTACAAAATAAGGTGGCTTTTGGGCCACCTTATTTTGTACGGGCGATAGGACTCGGGGTGGCCGGGGCCACCCTGACTCCACATTTTTTTATTTCGCTATCGCGAAAGGTCGCCCTTCGGGCTCTTCGGGCTCGAGCCCTCGCCCTCTCCCAAATGGTGGGGGATTGCGTAAAATAAGAACAGCCGTCCTTTGGGGCGGCTGTTCTTTATTTAAGGTCTTATTTAGAATTCGTAGATGAGTGAGAACGTCAGATCTGTGAAGTTGCCAGAGAGTCCGTAACTGTTCTTGTATGTGCCGCCGGGGTTTGAGTCAGGTCTGCTCTCGTGTCCAAAATAGAGGCCTCTAATCTTTGCTGCGACAGCAAAGTGGTCAGACATGTCATAGCGGATACCGGGATTTGCAAATAAGCCAAGTTCCCAATAGTTATATCCGGAAGGAGAGTAAATCATGTAACTGAAACCTCCGTCAAGGAACATGCTGAACTGTCCCTCCTCAAAGAATGTCCATCTGAGGTAAGGTGAGAATCTGAATTGTGTAACCTGACTGCCATTGTATTTTGAGTCTCTTAATGACAGATTGACTGCAATTGAGAGATTATCTTCAATCTCCATACCTACTGAAGGTGAGAATTCCAACGAATAGTTTTTAAAATCAGAGTCATAATTGGTTAAGCCATCAAAACCGATGGAGCCACTGAACCAATACTTTGCGCTGACGGTCATGCATGATGCCAAAGCTGCAACAATGAATAAGAATTTCTTCATAACATTAGTGATTTAAGTTTGTTGAATTGTTGTTTTTAAAAGAGTTTATATAGTCCTTTATGTGTCCTTTCTGGTGGTCAAAGGTAAGCATCTTTTGCAAATTCAACAAATATTTACCTAAAATATATTTAAATTATTGAATTTATAATATCCGTTGCTATGTGCGTGGCGGAAAAATTATTCAATATACACACATAATAAGGTATTCTCTTTGTGGTTATTTTCCTATTTTTGCGGTACTATGACGATAGAGGAGATTTATAGTCTTTTCAAGAAGTGTTCAGGAGTTACTACCGACAGCCGCAAGTGCGGACCGGGCCTGATGTTCTTTGCACTTAAGGGTGAGCGTTTTGACGGCAACGAGTTTGTGCGCGGAGCGTTGGAGCAGGGTTGTCCGTATGCTGTTATGGATAACAGTGCGCTTTATGATGCATCGGACTCCAGAATGATTCTGGTTGACAATGTGCTTTCCGTACTGCAGAAGGTTGCCGCGTACCATCGTCGCGAATTGGGTACTCCGGTGATAGGTATTACCGGAACCAACGGCAAGACAACCACCAAGGAGCTGACCAACGCTGTTATGAGCTCCACTTACAATGTGATGTGCACTCGGGGTAACCTGAATAACTCAATAGGAGTACCGCTTACCGTGCTCAGTCTCAAGCCGGAGCATGAGTATGCTATTGTTGAGATGGGCGCCAGCCACCCGGGTGATATACAGGAACTGGTTGAGATAAGCCAGCCTGACTACGGGCTCATTACCAATGTGGGTAAGGCCCATCTGTTGGGATTCGGTTCGTTTGAGGGCGTAAAGCGTACCAAGGGTGAACTGTATGACTGGCTGCGTGAGCATAATGGAACGGCTTTTGTAAACCGTGACAATGAGCATCTGCAGCAGATGTCAGCCGGGCTACCTAAGATTGAGTACGGAAAGCCGGGGCAGGAAGGCCTGGCTGTTGAGGGTGAGGTGCTGGAGTGCAACCCGTTTGTAAGACTGCGCTGGCGCAGCGGCAAGGGTGAGTGGCACACGGTGCAGACACATCTTATAGGTGCATATAACGTTGACAATATACTTGCCGCCATCACTATAGGACTTAAGTTCGGGGTTTCGGAGCAGGCCGCATCGGATGCGGTGGCGGAATATAACCCGCAGAACAACCGATCGCAGCTTACAGAGACCGGCCGCAATCATCTGGTGGTTGACGCATATAATGCCAACCCCACAAGCATGTCGGCCGCACTGGAGAACTTCAGCATGATAAAGGCCGATAAAAAGATGCTCATTCTGGGTGACATGCGTGAACTTGGAGAGGCTTCAGAGGAGGAGCATAAGAGGATTGTGGAGGAGATACGGAAATACGGATTTACGGAGGTCTGGCTAGTGGGCAGTGAGTTTGCTCAGGCTGCTTCCGGCAGCGGGTTCCGTCTGTTCCCGGATGTAGAGGCTTTAAATGAAGCATTGAATAATGAGCCTGTAAACGGTAAGACAATTCTTATCAAGGGTTCCAACAGCATAGGATTAACCAAAACATTAACCAATTTATAATTATGAAAAAGGTATTAGCTTTTTTTGCTTGTGTTCTTGTATGCGGCGTAGTGTCCGCACAGTTGAAAGTATCTGTCATGGGTGACTCTTATTCAACTTTCACGGGTTCCATGCCCAAGTATTATGACACATTCTATCCCAACCAGTTCTGCGGCGTTACCGAGCAGAGCCAGCAGTGGTGGGCGCAGGTAATTGAAAAGAACGGATGGCAACTTGAAAAGAATGATTCATGGTCAGGAAGTACAGTATGCTGCCGCGGTTATAACCACGACGACTATTCGGACCGTGCTTTTGTGACACGTCTCAACTGTATAGGCAATCCCGATATCCTGTTCATATTCGGCGGCACCAATGATGACTGGACACATGAGCCTTTCGGCGATTACAAGTATTCAGACTGGACAAAGGAGGATCTCTATTTCTATCGTCCCGCCTTTGCATATCTGCTTGACAATCTGAAGAAGCTCTATCCAAAGATGAAGATATACTCTCTGCTTAATGACGGCATGTCAGAGAATCTGGGTGAGTCAATGAGAGAGATATGCAAGCACTACGGTGTGCCCGTGATAGCAGTTGAGGGAATAGAGAAGCGTATGAATCACCCCACAGCTGCAGGTATGACCAAGATTGCCGAGCAGGTACAGGCTTTCCTTGACGCAGAGAAGAAGTGATATGACAAAGATAATGGGTATTGTCAACGTGACACCAGACTCTTTCTGGAGCGGTTCACGTGTACAGGACAGGGATGCTTTGGTGGAGCGCGTGCGGATGATGCTTTCCTTGGGGGCCGATGCCATCGATATAGGTGGCTGCTCGACCCGTCCTAACAGCGTGCACGCAACTGAGCAGGAGGAGATGGAGCGCCTTGAATGGGGACTCAATGCCATCAGGGAGAATTTCCCGGATGTGCTTGTGTCAGTTGACACATACCGTCCGCGCATTGCAGAACGTTGTGTTAAGGAGTGGGGCGTTGAAATAATCAATGATGTATATGGAGGCGATGCCGATATGTACAGGGTTGTGGCCTCCACCGGTGCGCGGTATGTGCTGACCTGGGCAGAGGATATTAAAGAGGGTGCCGTTACGGAGATGATGGCTTTCTTTACGGATAAGCTCAAGGTGATGGCTGATGCCGGTATTGACGTAAAGGACAAGGTTATCCTTGATCCCGGATACGGGTTTGGCAAGAGTGTTGAGCAGAACTACACGGTTCTGGCCAATCAGGCTAAGCTGTGTGAGTTTGGCCTGCCCATACTGTCGGGCCTGTCACGCAAGTCAATGGCGTGGAAGCTGCTTAAGATAACACCGGCTGATGCACTGCCGGCAACGGTTGCCATGAATACGGTTGCGATTCTGCAGGGTGCCGACTGGCTCCGTGTACACGATGTGCAGGAGGCTGTCCATACTGCCCGTATTGTGGAGGCGGTAAATGACAACAAATAAATAAAAAGGATATGACTGATTTGCTCGTTCCGTTTGGAATAAAGGATATAATAGACGTCCTGTGCGTTTCGCTGCTCCTGTTCTATCTGTACAAACTGATGAAGAGGACCGGCTCACTCAACATGTTCATGGGAATACTGGTGTTCATATTTGTATGGATAATAGTTTCGCAGGTTCTCAAGATGCAGCTGTTGGGTGCGGTGATGGACAAGTTGGTCGATGTGGGCGTTATTGCGCTCATTGTGTTGTTTGCCGATGATATCCGCCACTTCTTCCGTGACATCGGTACCACTACGCGTACCCGCAAGCTGTTCCATTGGCTTGTGCGCCGCCGTCATACCGAGGGTGACCTGACCAAATGGGAACCTGTGGTAAAGGCCTGTGAGAGCATGAGCCACCGCAAGGAGGGTGCGCTGATAGTGATTGGACAGAATGATGAACTTCATGATGTCAAGGGTACCGGCGAGACGGTTAACGCAAATGTAAACCAGCTGCTCATAGAGAACATATTCTTTAAGAACAGTCCGCTCCATGACGGTGCCATGCTCATAATAGGTGACCGCATTGAAGCAGCGGCATGCATCCTGCCCGTATCGCAGTCAGAGGAACTGCCCAAGGCTTTCGGCCTGCGCCATCGTGCCGCCATGGGTATAGTTGAAAAGACCAACGCCGTGGCTGTGGTGGTATCGGAAGAGACGGGCAACATAACGGTGTTCCATAAGGGATCGTTCCAGCGTAACCTGTCGGCTCAGGACCTGGCTCAGTATCTGGCTGACACTGTCAGATAACATACTGCATTATTGTGCCAAACTGTCATAATGGGTGACACATTGCCCATTGATGCGGTTTGGCACATTTTTGGCTCTTTATGGTATGCCCAATGAGGGGCTTTATGACAGAATTCAAATAACTAAAAACATAAGAATATGAACATTAAACCGCTTTCAGACCGTGTTCTGATACTCCCGGCTGCCGCCGAGGAGAAGACTATCGGTGGTATCATTATCCCCGATACAGCAAAGGAAAAGCCCCTTAAGGGTCAGGTAATTGCAGTTGGTGCCGGCACAAAGGATGAGGCTATGGTCCTCAAGAAAGGTGACCAGGTCCTTTACGGCAAGTATTCAGGCACAGAGCTTGAAGTTGAAGGTGAGAAATATCTGATTATGCGCCAGAGCGATGTCCTGGCCGTCATTGAGAAATAATAAGGAGATACTATTATGGCAGCAAAAGAGATACGTTTCAATATGGATGCCCGTGACCTGATGCGTCAGGGCGTTGATGAGTTGGCTAATGCAGTCAAGGTTACACTTGGACCTAAGGGCCGCAATGTTATCATTGAGAAGAAGTTCGGTGCTCCCCAGATAACCAAGGACGGTGTTACCGTAGCCAAGGAGATTGAGCTGGCCGATTCATTCAAGAACACCGGCGCACAGCTGGTTAAGAGCGTTGCCTCTAAGACCGGTGAGGATGCAGGTGACGGTACGACAACCGCAACCGTTCTGGCTCAGAGCATCGTTAACGTAGGTCTTAAGAACGTTACCGCAGGTGCCAACCCCATGGACCTTAAGCGCGGTATCGACAAGGCCGTTGCAGCTGTTGTTGAGAATATAAAGAAGCAGTCAAAGGCTGTTGGTGACAACTTTGACAAGATTGAGCAGGTTGCTACAATCTCTGCCAACAATGATGCTGAGATTGGTAAGCACATTGCCGAGGCTATGCAGAAGGTTTCAAAGGATGGTGTTATCACCATTGAGGAGGCCAAGGGTCGTGACACATACATCGACGTTGTTGAAGGTATGCAGTTTGACCGCGGTTACCTGTCATCATACTTTGTAACCGATACCGAGAAGATGAACTGTGTTATGGAGAATCCTCTGATTCTTATCCATGACAAGAAGATTTCAAATCTGAAGGACCTGCTCCCCATCCTGGAGCCGGCCGTACAGTCTGGTCGTCCTCTGCTGATTATTGCCGAGGATGTTGACTCTGAGGCTCTGACCACTCTGGTTGTGAACCGTCTGCGTTCAGGTCTTAAGATCTGCGCCGTAAAGGCACCCGGATTCGGTGACCGCCGTAAGGAGATGCTTGAGGATATAGCCGTTCTGACAGGCGGATTCGTAATCAGCGAGGAGCGTGGCGTAAAGTTGGAGCAGGCTACAATGGATATGCTCGGTACAGCTGAGAAGATAACCATTACAAAGGATAACACCACTATCGTGAACGGTAAGGGTCAGAAGGATAAGATTGCTGACCGCGTAGCCCAGATCAAGGCTCAGATCAAGACCACCACAAGTGACTATGACAAGGAGAAGCTCCAGGAGCGTCTTGCCAAACTGTCAGGCGGTGTTGCAGTTATCAAGGTTGGCGCCCCCTCTGAGACTGAGATGAAGGAGAAAAAGGACCGTGTTGATGATGCCCTGTGCGCAACCCGTGCAGCCATTGAAGAGGGTATAGTAGCCGGTGGCGGTGTAGCTTACATCCGTTCAATCAGCGCCCTTGACAAGCTTAAGGGTGATAACGCCGATGAGCAGACCGGTATCCAGATCATACGTCGCGCCATTGAGGAGCCTCTGCGTCAGATTGTGTTCAATGCAGGCAAGGAGGGATCGGTAGTTGTCCAGAAGGTTCTGGAGGGTAAGGGTGACTTTGGTTACAATGCCCGCTACGACCGCTATGAGGACCTGATGAAGGCCGGCGTTGTTGATCCTGCCAAGGTGACACGTGTGGCTCTTGAGAACGCCGCTTCAATAGCCGGTATGTTCCTGACCACAGAGTGCGTCATCGTTGAGAAGAAGGAGGACAAGCCAATGCCTGCTATGGCTCCCGGTATGGGTGGCATGGATGGCATGATGTAATCAGACCATAAATTGAAAAAAGGCGTGCGATGATTTATCGCGCGCCTTTTTTTGTACCTTTGTGACTATGATACGATTAGCGATACTGGCATCGGCCAACGGAACCAACGCGCAGGCAATAATTGAGGCTGTGCGTGCAGGTAAGTTGGATGCTGATGTCAAGGTGGTGCTCACCAACAAGGAGGATGCCGGCGTCATAGAACGTGCGCGCAGGCTGGGGGTGCCCGTGGAGATAGTACCTTCCAAGGGACACCGTAACCGTGCTGAGTATGACGGTCTGGTGGTTGAGGCGTTGAAAAAGTATGATGTTGATACCATTGCACTGGCAGGGTGGATGCGAATACTCAGTGAGGTGTTTGTCAGTGCCTATGAGGGACGCATCCTGAACCTTCATCCTGCACTGCTGCCCAGTTTCAAGGGTGCCACCGCCATAGTTGATGCTTATGAGCATGGAGTACGTGTTACGGGTTGCTCGGTTCATCTGGTCACTCCGGAACTTGATGCCGGTCCTGTTATAATACAGGCTGCTGTACCGGTAAACGGCAGCGTTGATGAGCTTGAGGCGCAGATTCACCGCATGGAGCACCGTATATTCCCGCAGGCCCTGCAGTGGTATGCCGAGGGGCGTATAAGCATTGACGGCCATAAGATAATAGTGGCTCCGGCCGGGACCGGCGTCATGAAGACAGATTACATTGAGGGGTGCATAGTGTCACCTCCGTTAGAAGATAAGATATGAGTAAGGAAGATACCCCGTCGGCACATATCTCCGCCCAGTACGGTGATATAGCCAGTACAGTTATTATGTGCGGTGACCCTCTCCGCGCAAGGTTCATTGCCGAGAAATATCTGGAGAACCCGGTCCTTTACAATGAAGTCCGCGGAATGTTAGGATATACAGGTACGTACAAAGGTAAGCGCGTATCGGTTCAGGGCCATGGTATGGGTATTCCGTCTATCGGCATATACTCATATGAGCTGTTCAATTTCTATGATGTTGAGCGCATCATCAGGGTAGGTACCGCCGGTGCGCTTACGGATGACATGAAAATTGGAGATATGCTGTTTGCCCAGGCTGCCTGTACGGACTCTGATTATGGTCATCAGTACGGATTCCCGGCACGCTTTGCTCCTATAGCGGATTTTGGACTGCTTGAGGATGCCGTGCGTGTGGCAAGGGAGAACAATTTCCCTTTTCAGGTGGGTAATATATACAGTGCCGATGTGTTCTATGATGAGTCCAACCGTCAGATGAAATGGGGCAAGTTTGGTGTAAAGGCTGTCGAGATGGAGTCATCGGGCCTCTATATCAATGCCGCTGCCTCCGGAAAGAAGGCTCTTACCATATGTACCATATCGGACCAGCTTATACATCGTAAGTTTGCATCGGTTGAGGAGCGTCGCTCCAGCTTTACCAATATGATGACAGTAGCACTAGAAATAGCATGAATATGAATAGATTTTGTTGGATGACTGTTATGGCTGCGGCATTGCTGCTGATTGCCGGATGCGCGCAGGAGGAGGAATATGCCAGATCGGCTTCATACGGGGCTGTAAGGGTATCGCCGTCATCTCCTTATGTGGGTGATACCGTGACAATGACGGTCGAGGTGCTTGATCCCGGTCACAGGATTTTTCATGCTGATTATTATTGGAATATCAAGCCTGAGATAGTTGACACGGTCAAGGTTACGGCTCCTAACGGTTCCAAGACCATTGTCAAGGCTCCCACATATAAGCATGTATTCACCAAGGCCGGAAACTACAGTGTCAATATGAGTGCCAGGCTCAAGTTCTCAATGGCTACTGAGCAGGGTACGCTGTTTGGAAGTGCCATCTCAAAAACAGCAAGTTTTACTGTCCGTAACAGACCCACAGACTGATGAATAAGGTTCTGGCAAGCATAGACAAGGCGCTTGCAGGGCTTTATGACACAGCTGAACTTGAGTCTGTAAAAAAAGCCCTGTGCCTGGAACTGCTTGGCATAAACCGGATTTCATATTATACAAAAGATGTACTGGCTCCTGATGCAGAGCGGGATGGCAGGCTTGGTAATGCGCTGAGCCGTCTTGCAAAAGGTGTACCGTTACAGTATGTCCTGGGCTACAGCCCGTTCTGCGGCCTTAACTTCAAGGTTGACGGACGTGTCCTGATACCGCGCCCTGAGACGGCCGAACTGGTTGACTGGGTTGCCGCCGATGCCCGTGAGAGCGGGTCATTGCTTGATATAGGAACTGGCAGCGGATGCATAGCTGTCACTCTGGCACACCGCCTGCCGCATTGGAAGGTTACGGGTTGGGATGTAAGTGACGGGGCATTGGAGGTGGCCCGTGAAAACAGTCTCTTGAACGGTACGGATGTGGAGTTCAGTAAGGTTGATATACTGTCTGCCCCTGCATTGGAATACGGTCTTGATGTGATTGTGAGCAATCCGCCGTATGTGATGGAGCAGGAAAAGAGTGACATGGAGAACCGTGTGCTCTGTTATGAGCCGCATCTGGCACTGTTTGTTGAGGATGATGATGCACTGCTGTTTTACAGGACCATAGCGAAGTTTGGGCGTAATGCCCTCAGTAAAGGCGGCAGTCTCTATTTTGAGATTAACCCGCTTAAGGCATCGGCCATGGAGGAGATGCTTGTATCTTATGGCTACCATGATGTGGAGATACGCCTGGATATATTTGGTAAAGAACGTATGATAAAAGCTATACTATGACTGAATCTGAAGGAAAGACACTTGCTGAGCGATACTGCTCAGGCGCGGAGCATTGCTGCCAGGAGGTGCGCTCGATGCTGGAGAGACACAAGGTGGAGGCCGATGACATATCCAGCATTCTCAAATACCTTATCAGGGAGGGTTATGTTGATGAGAGTCGTTATGCTGCGGCTTTTGTTCATGACAAGGTGCGGTTTGCCAAGTGGGGACGCGTTAAGATTGCCCAGGCGCTGTGGCAGAAACGCATCCCACAGGATGTGGCCGATGAGGCCCTGTCATCAATTGATGACGATGAGTATATGACCGCTCTCAAGGAGGTGGTGAAAGCACGTAGCCGTGCTGTCAAAGGTGTCACTGAGTATGAGCGTAAGATGAAAACCATGAAAACCGTCTGCTCACGCGGATATGAGCCGTCACTTGTACGTAAGGTTCTTGATCTGGGTGATGCCGCGGACATGATGTCCTGAGGCTTATGGAACAGCATTCATTTAATCGACCGGGGCTCATCAGGATGCTCCTGGAGTTTGTGTTTCCGCGCTACTGCAAGGTGTGCGGGCATCGGCTTGATCCGTCCGAGGAACAGCTATGTATAACGTGTTATCTCGGTATGCCCCGGCTTGAGTTCAACAGGGAAAGTATAAACCGTACGGAACGGCTGCTTCTGACTGAGAAGAGTCTGGTCCGTGCGGCTTCTGTGCTGCATTACGATAAGGAGAGTGATTACCGTAATATTCTTTTTCATCTCAAGTACTGGCACCATCCCAAGGTGGGTACGTGGCTTGCACGTGTGGGCTCCATGCAGTTTATGGAGCAGGGGTTCTTTGAGGGTATAGACTGTATTGTGCCTATGCCGATAACGTTATGGAAGGAGATTAAGCGTGGATACAACCAGTGTACCTATATTGCAAGAGGTATCCGGGAGGTTACTGGCATTCCTGTTGTCACGGGTGCGGTTGTTCTGGAAAAAAAGCATTCAAAGCAGGCCGGGCTGGGTAAGTACCAGCGCTGGAAGAATGCGCAGGACCTTTTTAAGGTAATCCGTCCGGATCTGCTTGCCGGCAAACATATTCTTGTGGTTGACGATGTGGTTACTACCGGCGCTACGCTCTGCTCTCTTATTGATGCTATGGAGGCAAATATCCCTGACCTTAAAGTCAGTGTATTTACACTTGCAATCGCAGATTAATTCTCAACTCTCAATTATGAAACTTCGTTTCATGATTTTTGTCGCGACTCGGTAGAGTTCAAGCGAGCTTGACTCTACTTTCACTGCTCCAAAAATTCTCAATTCTCAATTAAACATTACCTTTGCAGGCTGAAATGGAGAATGAGGTTAAACATATCAGGATTAGCGAGTACAACTATGCGCTGCCGGATGAGCGGATTGCAAAGTTTCCTCTTGCAGAGCGGGACAGCTCCAAGCTGTTGCTTTACCGTCATGGCGAGGTAAGCCATGATGTGTTCCGCAATCTGCCTGAGTATCTGCCCAAGGGTGCTCTGATGATATTCAACAACACCAAGGTTATTCAGGCCCGTCTTCATTTCCGCAAGGAGGCTACAGGCGGTCCCAAATCAACGGGTGCACTCATTGAGATTTTCCTTCTTGAACCGGCTGAGCCTAATGACTATCAGGTCATGTTCACCCAGACTGAGTGCTGCAGCTGGTATTGCCTGGTGGGTAACCTCAAACGCTGGAAGGATGATACCCCCGTGCTGCGCAACACCGTTCAGATAGGCGAACGCATGGTTACTCTTGAGGCACGGCGCGGCCCTGTGCATGGTACCAGTTACCGCATTGACTTTAAGTGGGACGGTGGCGTAAGCTGGGCCGAGTTGCTGGAGGCTGTGGGCGAGATTCCCATTCCGCCGTACCTGAACCGTGAGTCACAGGAGAGTGACAAGACCACATACCAGACCGTCTATTCCAAGATTAAGGGCAGCGTTGCAGCACCTACTGCAGGACTGCACTTTACGGAGCGCGTGCTCAAGGACCTGGATGCTCACGGCATTGACCGCGAGGAACTGACCCTGCATGTGGGTGCAGGCACTTTCCGCCCCGTGAAATCGGAAGAAATCAGCGGGCATGAGATGCATACCGAGTTCATCGCGGTAAAGCGCTCCACCATAGAGAAGCTGATTGCACACGGAGGTGAGACCATCGCTGTAGGCACTACATCGGTCCGTACCATTGAGAGCCTTTACTATATAGGTGTATATCTTAGCACCCATCCTGATGCCACCGAGGATGATATGCACGTTAACCAGTGGACTCCCTACGATACCAACCCCACGATGTCATCCGTAGAGTCGCTTCAATATATACTGGATTACCTGAACCGTCATCATCTTGATGTGCTCAAGACAAGCACCCAAATCATCATAGCTCCGGGCTACAAGTACCACATCGTGAAGATAATGGTAACCAACTTTCATCAGCCCCAGAGCACTCTGCTCCTGCTGGTATCGGCCTTTGTAAACGGAGATTGGAAAAAGATCTACCGCTACGCTCTTGACAATGATTTTCGGTTCTTGAGTTACGGAGATTCCTCCCTCCTTATTCCCTGAAACATTCTGATGTTCAGTCAGTTCCTGTATTGGTTTTTCAATGTCAGGAATTGTTATTACTTTTGTCATAGTCCAATTAATGTATATATCCGGTTATGATGAAAAAAGTCCTTTCCTTCTTGTCTTGTTTTTTATGGACAATGTCTCTGTGTGCCAATGACGGCGTGTTTTACGTTGAAGGTAACCATTTGATTCCCATCAATGAAACTGACATAAGCGTTCAGAAAGAGGTTCTCACACTGAACCGTGCAGGGGATAAGATTCAGGTGACCGTCTATTATGAGTTTTTCAATCCTGCTGCCGCAAAAGAGGTACTGGTAGGTTTTGAAGCTGATGCTCATGGCCATGCCCCTTCAAAAACATTTCCGCAGCATCCTTCCATAAGTAACTTTAAGGTTGTTATGAATGGTGAGGTATTAGACTACGATATCGCTCACGTGGAAGTCCACTATGAAAACGGACGCAAAGTCAAAGTTTCATATGTCAAAGACGGACACATAGAAGGTATGACACTTGAACAGTGTATGAAAGAATGGGATGCTCTTGAAGCCGATGAAGAAATCTGTGACTTTGTATATCATTTCAATGCCAAGTTCCGCCCGGGGCTGAATATCATACAACACACATATGATTTTGATTTATCATACCGGCAAGTCTATTCCGATAAGGGTTATGAAGGAGGTGAGGATTTTTTTCCATACATCCTTACTGCCGCCAACCGATGGGCCAACCATCAGATTGATGACTTTACGCTGATTGTAAATATGGGTGACCGGACATCATTCCACATATCGCCCTCATTCTTTGAGAGTGCAGGTGAATGGACATTCCAGGGCACAGGCAAATACTCTGTTAATACCATCAGGGATGGAAAAGAGTATTCTGAATTCCATATCAAACAAGGTGGTATAAAGCTTCATAAGGAGAATTTCCATCCGGACGGCGAACTTCTTATAACCGATCTCTATTCGTACTTTTATTTTGATGCAGATAATATGTCGGCCAATAACATATTGGAAACCGTTAGGAATAAGTTCTACCCATTGCATGTTTCAGATTATACCATTGAAAAAATGAAAGAAGCCCTATATGACACCTACACCTCAGTGCAGCGACGCATTCTCAAGAATCTGCCGTTTGCCTACAGGGGCTACATATTCAAAGACAAATCATTGCAGGAGTTTTTTGAATCCGCCAACTGGTACATCCCGGATCCCCAGTACCGGGCCGATGTGGAAAAACTAAGTGAAGATGAGCAGAAGTGGGTGAAACTCTGGCTATCATACGACTCTATTGACAATGTCAAAAAAAAGCAGATTGAGGATCGCGTAAACAGCATGTACAAGCATGTCCTCTCAGAGTATATGAACCCTGAACATCGGAGTCCAAGTACGAACTTTGACTCAATCTATTATTCAAAGGAGTTTTATCATCTGGACAGAATGATAGGTTCCATAGAAAACATGTTGGCCGAACCCATAATACACGATGCGGATACATGGATTCATGGTCAGGACTGGTGTGACGACCTGTCTGCCCGGATTCTAAACATAGAGATGGTTTCCGGCAAAAAGGCCATAGTTACAATTAATATTCATAATTGCCAAGACGCCAAAGAGACCCTTGTAATGGTCTATGAGCGTAACAACTGGTTCATAGACGACCTGACGGAAGGTATATCCATGCGCCAGAGTATTCAAGAAAACCTGGACTATTACAAAAAACAAGGAATAGACCCCCCGCTCAAATAAGTCAGCACACTTTTTTTTGCAGAAGCCAAACCTTCACTTTTGAGACCGTCAGTGCAGGGCCGTCAAGCGGAATGCCCTGTAGGATCCCGTTAAGAACGGCGCCTCGTTTAACGACTGTTGGGCCCCGTAGGGGACCACAAAAGGAGGCGTTCGCCGTTTAGGGTCCGGAAGAGCATGGAGTAGGCCTGGAACGTCGGTCTCAAAAGCGAAGGTTCGGCGGTGTTACACAAAATGAGAAATACTGTGCAATACCCCTCTTTTTGCCCCAAACCGAAAATGCGCAAGGCAACCTAAAGAAGTATCTTTGCAATCCCAAAATGAGAGAATTATGGATAAACCTACCGTTGCACTGATGTATGATTTTGACGGAACACTGTCACCGTCATATATGCAGGAGTACGATTTCATGGATGCCATAGGACTCACTGACAAGGATCAGTTTTGGGCCGAGAGTCACGGACTGGCCGAGAAACAGCAGTGCAGTACCATTCTGGCCTACATGAAACTCATGGTCGATAAAGCCAAGGAGAACGGCATAAGCATCCGCCGTCAGCAGTTTGTGGAATTTGGCCGCGGAATAGGATTCTTTCCCGGAGTGGAGCAGTGGTTTGAGCTGATAACCCGCAAGGGAGCCGAGATGGGAGTGAACGTGGAGCACTACATAATCTCATCGGGCCTTAAGGAACTCATTGAGGGAACATCAATAGCAAAGTATTTCAAGAAGATATACGCTTGCTCGTTCATGTATGAGAACGACAAGGCCGTGTGGCCCGCTGTGGCAGTGGATTTTACATCTAAGACCCAGTTCATATTCATGATAAACAAAGGAATCTACAATATCTGGGAGAACGCCAAGATAAATGATTCCATGCCCGATGAAGGCCGCCCCGTCCCGTTCCAGAACATGATATACTTTGGTGACGGAGAGACCGACATACCCAGCATGCGCATAGTAAAGACTGAGGGTGGTCACTCAATAGCCATCTACAAGCCGCAGAGTGACAGCAGCCGCGCCCAGGCTGAGAACCTGATACGCCGCAGCCGCGCCAACTTTGCCTGCCCCGGCGATTACCGTGAGGGCGGAGAACTCTACAACGTGGTTATAGCAACAATGGCCAAGATCAAGAGTGACTATGAGTTCCATATACTTGAAAAGGGAAACAAAAAGTCCATGCTTGACAATCAATAAAGACTTATGGATAAATTCAATATTATAGTTTTGGCAAAGCAGGTGCCCGATACCCGTCAGGTGGGTAAGGACGCCATGAATGCCGACGGCACCATTAACCGTGCCGCACTTCCGGCCGTATTCAATCCGGAAGATCTCAATGCCCTGGAGCAGGCCCTTGCCATAAAGGACCGTTTTCCCGGCAGCACAGTAACCATGCTCACTATGGGTCCTGAGAGAGCCAAGGAGATAGTGATGGAGGGTGTATATCGCGGAGCTGACGGCGGCGTCCTGCTTACAGACCGTCTGTTTGCCGGTGCCGATACGCTGGCCACATCATACGCCCTGTCAACCGCAATCCGCAAGATAGGCAAGTTTGATATAATAATAGGTGGACGCCAGGCTATTGACGGTGATACCGCACAGGTAGGCCCTCAGGTAGCCGAGAAGCTGGGCCTGAACCAGATTACCTATGTAGAGGAGGTGCTGGATATGGACAGCAAGTCTGTAACCGTAAAGCGCGTGATCACCGGTGGTGTAGAGACCGTAAAGGCCCCGCTGCCCTGCCTGCTCACCGTAAACGGAAGCGCCGCACCCTGCCGCCCGCGCAACGCCCGTCTGCTCATGGGCCGCAAGAACTATGAGGTTCCCGCATGGACCGTAGCCGATGTAAACGCCGATCCTGCCAAGTGCGGATTGTCAGGCTCACCCACCAAGGTAAAGAAGATTGAGAACATAGTATTCCAGGCCAAGGAGAGCAAGCGTTTTGGTGCCGCTGATGCCGATATCGCCGCTCTGATTGAGGAACTGGCCGTCAACCATATAATAGGATAAGCCATGAACAGCATATTCGTATATTGTGAGCTGGAAGGAGTCCAGGTGGCTCCCGTCAGTCAGGAACTGCTCACCAAGGGCCGCTCTCTTGCAAACCAGCTGGGCGTTAAGCTTGAGGCTATTGCAATAGGCAGCGGATTGGATGAAATCGAGAAGCAGATTCTTCCTTATGGTGTAGATGTACTGCACATCTTTGATGACAAGAGTCTTGCTCCTTACACTACAGCACCTCATTCCGCAATACTTGTAAAGCTGTTCCAGGAGGAGCAGCCGCAGATAGCGCTCATGGGTGCAACCGTGATAGGCCGTGACCTTGGTCCCCGTGTTTCATCAGCGCTGGGCAGCGGACTGACAGCCGACTGCACCAACCTTGAGATAGGTGAGTATGAGGACAAGAAGTCAGGTCAGGTTTATGAGAACCTGCTCTACCAGATACGTCCCGCTTTTGGCGGTAACATCATAGCTACCATCGTCAACCCCGACCACCGTCCCCAGATGGCAACCGTACGTCAGGGCGTGATGAAGAATGAGATTCTCAAGGCAGACTATAAGGGTGAGATCGTAAAGCATAAGGTAAGTGATTACGTAAGCCAGGCAGACCTTGCGGTAAGCGTGATAGAGCGCCATATGCAGAAACCCTCACACCATCTGGACAGCGCCAGCATTGTAGTGGCCGGCGGTTACGGAATGGGCAGCCGCGAGGGCTTTGACATGCTCTTCAAGCTTGCTGATTTGCTTCACGCAGAGGTTGGCGCAAGCCGTGCCGCTGTTGATGCGGGCATGGTGGACCATGACCGTCAGATTGGTCAGACCGGTCTTACCGTAAGGCCCAAGCTCTACATTGCCTGCGGTATATCGGGCCAGATCCAGCATATTGCAGGTATGCGTGAGAGCAGTCTCATTATGTCTATCAACCAGGACCCCGATGCTCCCATCAACGCCATTGCCGACTATGTGGTAACAGGCCGCGTTGAGGATGTGATTCCCAAAATGATCCGTAACTTAAAGGAGATTTCAAAATGAACAACTATAAGGATACCCCTGAACTGAAAGCCCGCATGAACTCTCTGCTTATGGAGCGTATTGTGGAGCTTAAGGAAAACTTCTATACTGAGGCTGGTAAGTATGATTATGCACCGGCCGATTTTGCCGATGCAATGGACAATTTTGACCGCGTACTGGAACTGACCGGAAGTGTCTGCGATGAGGTTATTGCACCCAATGCTGAGTCTGTTGACCGCGAAGGTTCACACTGCAGCGGCGGCCGCGTACAGTATTCTGCCGGCACTGCCCAGAACCTCAAGGTTATGCATCAGGCCGGAATGTCAGGATTCGGACTGCCCCGTCAGTACGGTGGTCTGAACATGCCTGTAACTGTATTCAGCGCAGTAGGTGAGATGATCTCACGTGCCGATGCATCGTTCCAGAACGTATGGGGCCTTCAGTCATGCGCCGATACCATCAATGAGTTCGGTAGCCCCGAGCAGAAGGAGAAATACCTCAAGATGGCCAGTGAGGGTGCTACCATGTCAATGGACCTTACCGAGCCCGATGCCGGTAGTGACCTGCAGAGCGTAATGCTCAAGGCAACAGAAGATCCGGAGAACGGCTGCTGGAGACTTAATGGTGTAAAGCGTTTCATCACCAACGGTGACAGTGACATCCATCTGGTACTTGCCCGCAGTGAGGAGGGTACCACCGACGGCCGCGGTCTGTCACTCTTTATCTATGACAAGCGTAACGGCGGTGTGAACGTTCGCCGTATCGAGGATAAGATGGGTATTCACGGATCACCCACCTGCGAGCTGGTGTTCAACAATGCCAAGGCAGAACTTTGCGGTGACCGCCGCCTGGGTCTTATCAAATATGTGATGTCACTCATGAACGGAGCCCGTCTGGGTATAGCCACACAGAGTGTGGGTATTCAGGATGCCGCTTGGCGTGAGGCTACAGCATATGCTGCAGAGCGCCGTCAGTTTGGCCGTAACATTGACACATTCCCGGCAGTATATCAGATGCTGGCAGTGATGAAAGCCAAGATTGAGGCTTCACGCTCACTCATGTATGAGACATCACGTTACGTTGATATCTACAAGTCACTTGACCAGATTGCCAAGACCCGCACCCTGACCCCCGAGGAGCGTCAGGAGAGCAAGCGTTACAGCCGTCTGGCCGATGCCCTGACACCTATCACCAAGGGTATGACCAGTGAGTTTGCCAACCAGAACGCATATGACAGCATACAGATTCACGGAGGCTCAGGCTTTATGCGTGACTATACCTGCGAGCGTCTGTACCGCGATGCACGTATAACCTCAATTTATGAGGGTACAACGCAGTTACAGGTAGTTGCCGCTCTGCGTTACGTAACCAGCGGTGTATATTCACAGTACGTGAAGGATATGCTTGCCACTCTGCCGGATTCAGACAGCAAGGCTGTAATCAATGAGATGGTTGCCAAACTTGACGCCATGACTGCCCATGTGATGGATCTCAAGGAGACGGAGTTGATTGATTTCTGTGGTCGCCGTCTGATGGAGACCGCCGCCTATAGCGTAATGAGCACCCTGCTTCTGCGTGACTCCAATGAGACTCCGGAACTCTTTGACAAGCCTCTCAATGTGTTCATTGACCTGGCCAAATCTCAAGTTGAGGGACATGCCGCAGTTGTCATGGGTTGGACTCCCCAGAGTACCGAGTATTACAAATAATGAGTATTTTTGTGCCTGTTTTGAATAGATACAGGTGCACAACGATAATAATGACATACTGAAGAGTGAGGCCCGTTACAGACGGCTCACGGAAACATCGGTTCCCAGGCTTGTACTGAGTCTTGCGGTACCTACCATAATCAGCATGTCAATATCGGCCATCTACAATATTGTAGATTCATGGTTTGTAGGCCACATCAGCACCCTTGCTACGGCGGGTGTGGGTGTGGCTTTCTCTTATCAGTCAATAATACAGGCGGTAGGTTTCTTTTTTGGGCACGGCTCCGGTAACTATATGTCACGTGCCCTGGGTGCCCGTGATACGGAGGGCGCTGGCAAGATGGCTGCCACGGGATTCCTGTCATCATTCCTGGTGGGCCTGGTGTTCATGGTATTTGGCATGCTGTTCATGACGCCGCTGTCACGCCTTTTGGGTGCTACTCCCGATGTGGTTCCGTACTCAAACGCATACTTAAAGTGGATACTTGTTGCAACTCCGTTCCTGGTATCACAGATGACGCTTAACAACCAGTTGCGTTTGCAGGGTAATGCAGTGCTGGCTATGATAGGTGTATCGGCCGGCATGATACTTAACATATTCTTTGACTGGCTGCTGATTAACCGTATGGGCATGGGCGTTACGGGTGCAGCGATGGCTACATTGATAAGTCAGTTCATATCATGGTGTCTGTTGCTGTGGGCTACCACATTTGACGGCAACGTGCATATAAAGCTTAGCAATTTTGCACCGTCACCGGAGCGTTTCCGTGAGATAGGGGCGGGTGGTTTGCCGTCACTTATGCGCCAGTCACTCTCCAGCATATCGGCCATATGCATGAACTGGGCTGCGGCCAGTTATGCGTTGCAGGGACAGGAGGCATCGACAATTGCCGCCTTTACGGTGGTGGCCAGGATAATGCAGTGTGCCATGGCGGTTATTCTTGGCGTTGGCCAGGGATTTCAGCCGGTATGCGGATTCAACTGGGGTGCCCGTCTGTACGGACGTGTACGCGAGTCATACAGGTTCACTATTCAGGTTTGCGTGCTGGTTCTGATAGTGATGTCATCACTTGGATGGGTATTTGCCCCTGAGATAATAAGTTTCTTCCGTGATGAGGATCCTGAACTTATACGTATCGGTGCAGTGGTGCTGCGCTGGCAGTGCGTGGCATTCCCGCTGGTGGGCTTGACCACTCCAACCAATATGTTATTGCAGAACATACGTCGTACAGGTAAGGCTACCGTGCTGGCTATGACACGCAACGGATTGGCATTCTATCCTGCGCTCTTTATCCTTCCTGCCATATGGGGCCTGCAGGGTCTTGAGGCAACTATGGCTACGGCCGATGTGCTTACTTTCTGCCTGGCTTTGCCGTTCTCCATCAGTATGATAAGGGAACTTTCGGCCCGTGAAAAAGGAGAATTTGCAGAGTAATAACGACTTTTGACCTTCGGTCTTAGCTAGGCTGCGCTTCGGAAGAAAAAAATAAACGAGTTTTTTTTTTCTTCTCTCAGCTTGCACTACCTTCGCGGTATGGAACAATTGGAACTGCTTAAGCGGCTCATATCCACTCCGTCAACCACCGGTTCGGAGCAGGAGGTATCGGCCATTCTCAAGGCCGATATGGAGAGTCACGGCTATAAGCCCGAGTGCATAGGGCTGAATCTGCTGTGCTATGGTCACAGCTATGATCCGTCTAAACCTACATTGCTTCTTAACAGCCATATGGATACGGTCAAGCCTGTTGCAGGCTGGACCAAGGATCCGTTCACTCCTACGGTTGAGGACGGAAAACTGTATGGCCTGGGCAGCAATGATGACGGAGCAGGACTGGTGTCACTGCTTTATGCGTTCTATGAACTGGACAGCAAGCCTCAGTCATACAACCCTCTGTTCCTAGCTACGGTCGAGGAGGAGAGGAACGGACAGAACGGAATGAAACTGGCCGTACAGAGTCTTCCGCATGTTGATGTGGCTCTGATAGGCGAGCCTACCGGCATGCAGCCTGCCATTGCCGAGAAAGGTCTGATGGTGCTGGACTTTACCGTTCACGGCAAGGCCGGTCATGCGGCACGCAACGAGGGTATCAATGCGCTTTACCGCGCCACGGAACTGATAGAGAAACTGCGCACATACAAGTTTGACAAGGTATCTGACCTGCTGGGCCCGGTCAAGTTCACCATAACGATGATAAACGCCGGCACACAGCATAACGTGATACCTGATACCTGTACGTTCACGGCCGATGTCCGCACCAATGAACTCTACTCCAATCATGAGGTGTATGACATCATAAGCGCTATGCTGCCGGAGTGGTGTGAGGTAAAGGCACGTTCGTTCAATCTGAACTCATCAAGGATTGATGTGAACCATCCGCTTATATGTAAGGCCGTAAGCCTGGGACTGGAGCCGTACGGATCACCCACGCTGTCCGACCAGGCTATACTTGACTGCCCGTCGTTCAAGATGGGGCCCGGAGAGTCAGCACGTTCACATACTGCTGATGAATATGTCGCGCTCTCAGAGCTGGAGCAGGCCATTCCTCTCTATCTCAGTCTGCTTGACGGACAGCAGATAGTATGAAAAGGGAATTTTAAGTGTTATAATCTGCAAAATAGACTTAAATAGCGCTCAAAATCATCCAAGATAAAAAATAAAGAATATCTTTGTAGCGCGATTGAAAAACAGTATGTCTGTTTGACAATTGCCCCAAAAGAAAGATAGTCCTTTTTATAAATATCATTGGGTTTCGTTTGATGTGAATCACGCGCCACCAAAAAAGAGAAGAGATACCTTAAGGTAACTCTTCTTTTTTTTTCATACTTTTACGGATGTAAACCGTAAAGACTCAGATTATGGAAAACGGATACGCCGACGGTATAAGCCGTATAGAGATAAATTCCCTTTGGGGCAGGAAGCATATCGTATGGAACCTCAGACCGGATATCAACATCCTGAGCGGTGTTAACGGTACGGGCAAGAGTACCATCCTTAACAAGACCGTGGCGCGTCTGGATTATCTTGCCGGCAACAGCCCGGAGGAGACAGCGGAGGTTGCGATAGAGTATTTCCCTGAGGGCTCATCCAAGATCAAGTATGACGTGATACGCAGCATAGACCGTCCGCTCATGCACAGCAATCTGCTTGAAAAGATGTCCGATAAAAGCGTTGTATCGGAGCTTGACTGGCAACTCTACAAGCTGCAACGCCGCTATCTGGATTATCAGGTCAATATTGGCAACCGCACCATACAGCTTCTTACATCCGGTGATCCGGACAAACTGCGTGAGGCGCAGGAGATATCAGCTCCAAAGATAAAGTTCATGGACTTTATGGATGAGCTGTTTGCCGATACCGGTAAGAAGATTGTTCGCAGCAGCAACGAGATCCTGTTTGACCAGTTTGGCACCACGCTGCTTCCGTATAACCTGTCATCGGGCGAAAAGCAGTTGCTTGTAATAATGCTTACCACACTTGTACAGGATATGACACCGGGCGTGCTGCTTATGGATGAGCCGGAGATATCACTTCATATAGAGTGGCAGCAGCAGCTTATTCAGCGTGTGCGTTCACTCAATCCCAATGTACAGATTATAATGACCACGCACTCTCCGGCACTCATTATGGACGGGTGGATGGATGCTGTGACTGATGTTGAGGATATCACTGTAAAGTGATGCGGTCTAAGGCATGAAGAGACTTACCGACAATATCAACTCCCGCTATTTTGAGGCGGCCGACAAGCTGCTGCCAAGCAAGCGCCGTGGCCGCATCATAGCCTTTGTGGAGAGTTATGACGATGTCTCTTTCTGGCGTCTGTTGCTAGATGAGTTTGAAACGGATGAGCATTATTTTCAGATAATGCTGCCCAACAGAGGCGGCCTTACCAAAGGCAAGAAATCAGCCTTGCGATCCTGCATTGAGCACAACGGGCTGGGGCAGAACCTTATAGCGTGTGTAGATAGTGACTATGACTGGCTGCTGCAGGGTGTTACCCAGACCTCAAGGGAGATAATATCCAGTCCGTATGTGATACAGACCTACACTTATGCCATTGAGAACTATCAGTGCTGGGCTGGCAGCCTGCATCAGATATGCGTTCAGTGTACGCTCAATGACCATAGGCTTATAGATTTCCCGGCTTTCATGGAGCTCTACTCCAAGGCTGTCTATCCGCTGTTTGTATGGAACGTGTGGTTTTACAGAAAGAAACTGCACAACCAGTTCAGCATGCAGGACCTTAACATAGACATCCGTCTTAAGAGTGTTGACGTGCGCCGTCCGCAGATGGCTGTTGAAGGAGTAAGGGAGCGTGTGGCGCATAAGGTCAGATGGCTTGAGAACCATTATCCTGCAGCTATTCCGGAGGTGGCCTCTTTAAGGAATGAACTGACGTCAATGGGTGTGAATGAAAACAATACCTACCTGTTCCTTCAGGGACATCACCTTATAGAAAACGTTATATTGAAGCTGCTTATGCCGGTATGCACGGTGCTGCGTCAGGAGCGTGAAGCCGAAATAAGCCGATATGCGGTACACAACCAGCAGTACCGTAATGAAATAAGCGCATACCAGCACAGCCAGATGGGTTTGGCCGAGGCTATCCGTAAGAATACGCATTACCGGGACTGCGAGATGTACCAGCGTATGCGCGATGACGTGAGCCGTTTTTTAGCGACGCTTCCAGAAGGAGGGGGTGAGCAGCAGCAGGACACTGAAGACCTCAAGTCGTCCGACCAGCATCAGCAGGGTTGAGAACCACTTGCCTATTGTGGGCATGTCACTCCACGGTATATTGCAACCGTGATTTCCTATTGTCAAACCGATGTTACTCAAGCACGACAGAGAGATGCCGTAGGCCTCGGCTATGTCTATGCCTATTGCCAGATAGAAGAACCAGCCTACAAAGACCAGCGCAAAGAAGAATATGCTGAAAGTGAGCACGCTCTGGCGGGTTGACGTAGGTATGACTTTGCCGTTAATACGTACCGGGAGTACGGCGTTGGGGTGCAGAATGCGGTTGAACTCATTGCGCATGGACTTGATGAGTATAGCTATGCGGATGGTTTTCATACCACCGGTGGTGGATCCTGCAGAGGCACCCAGATAGAAGCAGAGACCCAGTATCATCCAGATGAACGGTGGCCACAGGGTGTAATCAGTTGATGTGAATCCGGTGGTGGTTATGATGGCTGTGACATGGAACAGCGCGTTACGCAGTGAGGCGGCTTCGTCATACGGTGTTGATATGTAAAGGCTTATGCCTACAATAGCAGTAAAGAGTATGAGGAACATGACATACCACTTGAACTGCGTATCCTCAATGACCTTGCGTATCTGACCGCGGAAAACAGCAAAGAACAGCAGTCCGTAGTTGATTCCGGATAGGAACATGAAGAATGTTATGACATACTCTATGGCGTGTGAGTTGAAGAATGCGATACTGGCATTCTTAGTGGAGAACCCGCCGGTTGCGGCAGTGGTAAGGGCGTGGTTGACACTGTCAAATATACCCATTCCGCACAGTCTCAACGCTACGGCGCAGAGTATGGTGATAAGCAGATAGACTGTAATAATCCACCGGCCGCTGACGCTTATGCGGGGGTGCAGCTTATAACGGGTGGGGCCGATGGCCTCGGCAGCGAAGAGCTGTACTTCACCCACACCGAAGATAGGCAATACTGCTACCGTGAAGAATACTATACCCAAACCTCCTATCCACTGTGTCAGGCTGCGCCAGAATAGCAGTCCGTGCGGTATGACCTCAACATCCTGTATTATTGTGGCGCCGGTTGTGGTAAATCCGGACATGGTCTCAAAGAAAGCATCGGTGAAGTTGGGTATGTAGCCGCTTACATAGAAAGGCAGGGAACCGAATATGGAGAACAGAACCCAGCTGACAGCCACAACTATATAACCGTCACGGCGTGTCATGGATCCCTCTCTCTTGCGGGCACTCTTGCCTATTAGCATGAGAGTCATGCCGCAGCAGGCACTTATGAGTGAGCCCATGATGAATCCGAACAGGTCATCCTCATGATAGAAGATGGGCAGCAGCGCACACAGCAGCAGTATTCCTGATTCAATAAGAAGCAGGACTCCAAGTATGCGGTGTATGATCTTGATGTGTATCAATTGAAGTACTTCTCTATAGTTTTGATCATTCCCTCCAGACAGAATACCACAACGTGGTCACCCGGCTCGATCTGGGTGCTGCCTGTTACCAGGATAGCCTCCTTGTTGCGGATAAGACCTCCTATTGTCACGCCGCGTGGCAGTGATATGTCCTTGACCTGACTGCGGGTTATACGGGCTCCTTCCATCACGTTGAACTCGGCAACATCGGCATTGGCAAAGGTTAGACATTTGACGTTGGTCACATCGGCATCCAGCATCATCTGGTAGATGTGGCTGGCGGCAATCTTCTTCTTGTTGATGACGGTGCCTATATCCAGTTTTTCGGCCATGTTGATGTAATCAATGTTCTCAACCTCGGCTATGGTCTTGGTAACGCCGAACCTTTTTGCAGCCAGGCAGGCCAGGATGTTGGTCTCGGAGTTGTCAGTCAGGGCAACAAAAGCCTCGGTGTGCTGTATGCCCTCGCTCAAGAGCAGGCTGGGGTCACGGCCGTCACCGTTTATTATGAGTACCTTGTCATCGCAGAGTTCTGTCAGGCGGTTACAGCGTGCCAGGTCACTCTCAATGATCTTAATGTTCATGTAATCCGGGGCAAGCTGTGCGGTGCGCACGGCTATACGGCTTCCGCCCATTATGATGACGTCACGCACATCGGGAAGTTCCTCCTTTCCGGCAATCTTACGGATATGCGGGATGTGTTTCTTCATTGTCATGAAATAGACCAGATCACCGGCCTGCATGGTGTCGGATCCGCTGGGTATTATGGTCTCGCCTTCACGCAGAATGGCTACTATATGGTAGGGCAGTTCCTTGCCCAGGTCAGCCAGAGGTCTGTTCAGGATCTGGGCGCTGTCACGCAGTTTGATTCCCATCATGACCAGGGCACCGCCTGCAAATTCCCACCACTGACGTATCCAGCTGAGTTTCATGCCATCTACAATATCTCTGGCCGCCAGCATTTCGGGGTAGATAAGCGAATCAACGCCTATGCTGTTAAAGTACTCCTTGTGCTTGGGCTGCAGATACTCGTAGTTGTCAATGCGGGCTACGGTCTTTTTTGCACCGAGGTTATGAGCCAACTGGCAAGACAGAAGGTTTCGGCTCTCATCGGGTGTTACTGCCACAAACAGGTCGGCAGTATCGGCACCGGCCTCCTTGAGCCCGCGGAACGATACGGGTGACTCCTGTATGGTTAGCAAATCAAAGCTGGAGTCCATATGGCTCAGCTTGTCCTCGCTCTCGTCCAAAAGGATTATATCCTGGTTCTCGCCTGCCAGAAGCTTGGCCAAGTGAGTTCCTACATTCCCGGCTCCTGCAATAACAATTCTCATGATTCTGTTTTTTTAATGTCCGATGTCAGTTCACGGAGTGCACTGATTACTGCATCCTCGTCAATATGACAGAGATGCAGGAGTTGAGGCGTGGAACCATGCTCGATGAAACGGTCGGGCAGGCCCAGACGCTTGATTGTTGGGGTAAAGCCGTTATCCATCATAAACTCCATCACTGCGGTGCCCAGACCTCCGGTAACGGCACCGTTCTCAATGGTTATGATGCGGCTGTATTTCTTTCCAACCTCCCTTAGGATGGCGGTATCAATCGGCTTGAGGAAACGCATGTCATAGAGTGCAGCTGTCAGGCTGCTCTCCTTTTCCCATGCGGTTATGGCTTGCTCGGCCAGGTTGCCTATGGGGCCGATGGAGAGCACTGCTATGTCATCTCCCTTTTTCAGGCGGCGTCCCTTGCCTACCACGACGGGCTCAAAGGGCTTGCGCCAATCAGTCAGGATGCCGCGGCCGCGCGGGTATCGGATAATGAACGGACCCTGATCGGGGAGCTGGGCTGTGTACATGAGGTTGCGCAGCTCTATCTCGTCATACGGTGATGCTATGATAAGGTTAGGTATGGGACGCAGGAATGCCAAATCAAAGGCTCCGTGGTGCGTGGGACCGTCTTCACCAACCAGACCGGCGCGGTCCAGACAGATAACCACATTGAGTTTCTCTATGGCTATGTCATGTATCACGTTGTCATATGCGCGCTGCATGAATGATGAGTAGATGTTGCAGAAAGGCATGAGTCCTTCCTTGGCCAGACCTCCGGAGAATGTGACTGCGTGACCCTCGGCTATTCCAACGTCAAAGCAGCGGTCGGGATAGACTTTCATGGGAATATCCATGCTGCAGCCAATTGGCATGGCGGGGGTTATTCCCATTATCCTTGAGTTTTCACGCATCAGTTCAAGCAGGGTTTCACCAAAAACATCCTGGAACAGCGGGGGCAGACCGTCACCGCTGCGTACTATACGCTCGCCGGTAACTTTGTCAAACAGACCCGGAGCGTGCCATATGGCCGAATCCTTCTCGGCAGGCTCATAGCCCTTGCCCTTGACAGTCTTGATGTGGAGCAGCTTGGGCCCGTGCATGCCCTTGATGTTCTGCATTATGCGAACCAGGTTCTGGACGTTGTGTCCGTCCACCGGTCCGAAATAGCGTATATCCATACCCTCGAACATGTTGTTCTGATGGGTGAGTTTTATCTTGATGTGGTTGTTGCGGCGTATTATGTTGCGGCGGCGCTGCTCGGTCAGGAGTCCCAGCTTGTCAAGAACCCTGGACACATAGTAGCGGAACTTGTTATAGGAACGTGATGTCTGGAGCTGTGTAAGGTAACTGCGCATTCCACCAACGCTCTGTGATATGCTCATGTTGTTGTCATTCAATATGATGAGCAGGTCGTTGTCAGTAATGGAAGCGTTGTTTATACCCTCAAAGGCAAGTCCGCCGCTCATGGCGCCGTCACCTATTACTGCCACCACACGTCGGTTGGGGTGTCCGTTGCGTTTGTCGGCTACGGCCATTCCCAATGCAGCCGATATGGAGTTTGAGGCATGTCCGGCAGTGAAAGTGTCATATTCGCTCTCCTGGGGTGAGGGGAACGGGCGCAGACCTTTGAACTTGCGGTTTGTGCAGAACCGGTCGCGGCGGCCGGTCAGTATCTTATGGCCGTATGCCTGATGGCCTACATCCCATACAATACGGTCCTCGGGGGTGTTGAAGACATAATGCAGAGCCACTGTCAGTTCTACTGTTCCCAGACTTGATCCAAAATGACCGGGGTTATGCGAGAGCTCGTCAATAATCATCTGCCTGAGTTCACCGCAAACCTGTGGCAACTGCTCCGGACTGAGCTGACGTAGGTCATAGGGAGAGTCTATCTTTTTGAGCAGGTTATCTGATGAATGTTCCTCTTCTGCTTTCTGCATCCTGTCTAAATTGTCATTCAAAAGGCAAATGTACCAAAAATAGTATGAATAAGCCTCCTTTTTTAACGCAATTGGCTTTTTTTTTAATATGGTGAAAATGTTGATGGCGGCCGATGTCGCAAATAACGGGAATAATGGTTAACTTTGGCAGATTGCGTTACAAACCGTAGGAGATGACATATTCCATTGACGACATAGCGTTGATGACGGGGGCCGAAAGACATGGCTTCTGCCCCGCCAGAATATCCTGGCTGCTTACTGACAGCCGTTCACTCTGCTTTCCTGCCGAGACACTTTTCTTTGCACTTGTGACCAAACGTAATGACGGTCACAACTATATCCCTGATCTGTACAACCGCGGTGTCAGGAACTTTGTGGTGAGTTATCTCCCGGACAACATGGGTGATTTCAGGGATTCCAATTTCCTACTGGTAAGGGATACTATGGCTACATTGCAGACCCTTGCAGCGGCACATCGCAAGAACTTTGACATTCCCGTAATAGGTATAACCGGCAGTAACGGCAAGACCATGATCAAGGAGTGGCTCTATCAGCTTCTGGAGCCTGATTATGCAGTGACCCGTTCTCCCAAAAGCTACAACTCACAGATAGGCGTTCCGCTTTCGGTCTGGCTGCTTAACAAGCAGTCCGAGATAGGAATCTTTGAGGCCGGTATTTCCAAGAAAGATGAGATGCGTCAGCTTTGGAAGATAATAAAGCCAACCATAGGTGTCCTTTCAAACATCGGTCTTGCACATCAGGAGAATTTCCAGTCGCTCCAGGACAAGTGTCTGGAGAAACTGCGTCTGTTTCAGGATTGTGACGTTGTAATCTATAACTGTGACAATGACCTTATACAGAGCTGTGTTGATAAGTCCATTATAACGGCGCGTGAGATAGCATGGTCCCGTAAGAATCAGGACAAGCCGCTGTTCATATCGTCGGTGATAAAGGGCTCTGATTCAACCGAGATTACCTATCGTTACATAGGTCTTGAGAACAGATTCACCATTCCGTTCATTGATGATGCATCCATTGAAGATGCCCTGCATTGCCTTGCAGTCTGCATCTACCTGATGGTTCCGCCTGAGAAGATTACCGAGCGTATGGCCCGGTTGGAGCCGGTGGCTATGCGTATGGAGGTCAAGGACGGCAAGCAGGGTTGTATAATAATCAATGACAGTTACAATTCCGATATATCATCATTGGGCATAGCCCTTGATTTTATGGCGCGCCGTCAGGACCGTGAGTCACGCAGCCGAACGCTAATTCTTTCAGATATACTTCAGTCCGGCTGGTCGGTCCATGAACTGTACCGTAAGGTAGCACAGCTGGTTGAGAGCCGCGGTATAACCAAACTGATAGGAATAGGCGAGGATATTTCATCGGAGGCCAAGAGGTTTGATGTACCTCAGAAATACTTTTTCAATACTACCAAGGAATTCCTCAAATCAGAGGTGTCCAAGAGTTTCCATAATGAACTGATTCTGATCAAGGGCGCCCGTATGTACGAGTTTGACCGTATAGCCGAGCGCCTGGAACTCAAGGTACACGAGACTATCCTTGAGGTCAACCTTCAGGCTTTGGCTGACAATCTGGACCGTTACCGCGGTATGCTCAGGATTGATACCGGTATTGTGTGCATGGTCAAGGCTTCGGCCTACGGATCTGGTGCAATCGAGGTGGCCAAGACACTGCAGGACCGCCAGGTGGATTATCTGGCCGTGGCTGTGGCCGATGAAGGAGCCGAACTGCGCAAGGCCGGAATAACCACCAGCATAATGGTTATGAATCCGGAGCGGACATCGTTCGGTACCCTTTTTGATTACAAACTGGAGCCTGAGGTCTATAGTTTCCACCTGCTGGATATGATTATCCGTGCCGCCGAGCATAACGGTGTGACAAACTTCCCCATTCATATAAAGATTGATACAGGCATGCACCGTCTGGGCTTTGCTCCCGATGATATGCAGGAACTGGTTCATCGTCTTCAGAAACAGACTGCGGTTATTCCGTGCTCGGTATTCTCTCATTTTGTGGGCAGTGACAGCAGTGACTTTGATGACTTTACAAGACTCCAGATAGAGCGTTTCAATAAGGCTGCCGATGAGTTGCAGGCTGCGTTCAAACATCATATCCTGAGGCATATCTGCAACTCGGCTGCCATAGAGCGTTTCCCGGAGGTTCATTATGATATGGTCCGTCTGGGATTGGGCCTTTATGGTATAAACCCGTTGGATAATCAGCCGTTGGAGACGGTATGCACGCTCAAGACCACCATACTGCAGATACGTGAGCTTGAAAAGGGTGAGACAGTTGGCTACAGCCGCAAGGGCAAGATTACCAAGCACTCACGCATAGCCGCCATACCTATAGGTTATGCCGACGGTTTGGACCGCCATTTGGGCAACCGCAATGCTTACTGTCTGGTGAACGGACAGAAGGCTTACTATGTGGGCAACATCTGCATGGACGTATGCATGATTGATGTTACGGATATAGAGTGCCAGGAGGGTGACAGCGTTGAGATTTTCGGTCCTAACCTGCCGGTACATATCTTGTCAGACATTCTGGGAACCATTCCTTATGAGATAATATCAACTGTTTCAATCCGAGTAAAACGCGTTTATTACACCGAATAACTAACCTATAAATCAATATGTCAAACATTTCAGAATCAAATGTCAGGCGGACTAACTTCCGCTGGTGGCTGTGCGTCTTGCTTTTTGTGGCCACAACAGTCAATTACCTGGACCGTCAGGTGCTTTCACTTACCTGGAAGGATTTTATTTCAGTTGATTTCCAATGGAATGACAGCCAGTACGGTACTATTACTGGTTTCTTTTCCATTTTCTATGCCGTTGCATGTCTGTTCAGCGGTAAGTTCATTGACAAGCTGGGCACCCGCAAGGGTTACCTGTGGGCCATTTTCATCTGGTCTGTAGGTGCCTGCATGCATGCTGCCTGCGGATGGGGCGCACTTAAGTGGGCCGGGGCAGAATCCATGGAGGCTGCCAAGAATTCGGCCGATATCATGCTGCTGGTTACCACGGCTTCTGTCTATATGTTCATATTCTGCCGTGCGGTGCTGGCCCTGGGTGAGTCTGGTAACTTTCCCGCTGCCATCAAGGTTACAGCCGAGTATTTCCCCAAGAAGGACCGTGCGTTTGCCACATCCATTTTCAATGCCGGCGCATCTGTAGGCGCCCTGGCAGCTCCTGCCTGCATACCGCCTTTGGCAGCCAGATGGGGATGGGAGATGGCTTTTATCATCATAGGTGCGCTGGGCTTTGTATGGATGTTCTTCTGGTTCGGGCTTTACCGTAAGCCTGAGAAGTCAAGGTTCGTGAACCAGGCTGAGCTTGAGTATATCCATCAGGATGACGCTGCCGAGCTGGCTGCTGCCAAGGCTGCCGAGCCGGTTAAGGAGGAGAAATCAATTCCTTTCTTCAAATGCTTCACATTCCGTCAGACATGGGCTTTCATTTGTGGAAAGTTCTTTACAGACGGTGTTTGGTGGTTCTTCCTGTTCTGGGCACCTGCATACTTCAGTGACCAGTATCATTACCGCTCGGATTCACCTATGGCAATCAAGCTTATTTTTGTACTCTATCTGATTGTAACCGTTGTAAGCATAGGCGGAGGATATCTGCCCAAGTACTTTGTTGAGAAAAAGGGTTTGGAGCCCTACTCAGGCCGTATGAAGGCTATGCTTATATTCGCATTCTTCCCGCTGCTGGCTCTGTTTGCTCAGCCTCTGGGCAAGTACAGTGCATGGTTCCCCGCAATCATAATCGGTCTGGCAGGTGCCGGACATCAGGCTTGGTCTGCCAACCTGTACTCAACCATAGGTGACATGTTCCCCAAGTCAACAATCGGTACTATCACAGGTGTAGGTACTACAATGGGAGGACTTGCATCGTTCATGATCAACAAGGGTGCAGGTATGCTGTTTACCAAGAGCGACGCTATGGGCTCTGCATTCTCATTCCTGGGCTTTGAAGGTAAGGAGGCCGGATACATGATTGTGTTCTGCATCTGTGCTGTGGCTTACCTGATTGGTTGGACGGTAATGAAACTTTTGGTTCCCAAGTACAAACCGATTGAGGTGGATTGAGAATAGAAAAAGGCTTGCGGATTTCGCAAGCCTTTTTTTATTTCCTTTCTGCGGTCAGGGTGAAGCTGGCTGATGTGCAGGGAACCGCTACGGGCGGGTTCAGCTTGCTGATGGTAACCGTCAGCTTTTTCAGGCCGGGTATTCCTTCAAGGAGTGCATTGGCTATTCTGCCGGCTACGTGCTCTATCAGTTTGGAGCGGATCATCATCTGCTCTTTGATTATACGGGTGGCTTGAGCGTAGTTGAGTGTGTCTTTCAGATCGTCGGATGTGAGTGAGGCGGTTGACTCAACGTTCATCTTGATGCAGACCGTGTACCAGGCGCCCACGATGGCTTCCTGTGGCTCGGCGCCGTGGTAGGCGTAAAACCGCAGGCCGTCAAGTGTAATAGCCTGTTCCTTGATTGTCATGATCAGCAGCGCAGACCGCTTTCAATATTCTCCATATCAGCCTTGAAGTTCTTGTCAACCTGAATCTGGTCACGGACCATGTTGCAGGCATGAAGAACTGTGGCGTGATCGCGCTTGCCTATGTAGGCACCAATTTTTGAGGTGGAGTAGTCCAGATACTTCTTGGCCAGATACATGCTTATCTGTCTTACCTGAACAATCTCGTGCTTGCGTGACTTGGTCTGGATTGACTGCTCGTCAATGTTGTAGTAGTCACAAACCTTTGAGATTATGGACTCAATGGTGATGGGCTTCTGCTCGTGGTGCTGGCTCTTCTCTATGATCTCATGTGTGAGATTCAGGTCAATCTCCTTGCCGTAGATGGTGGAGTAGGCCATGAGCGATACTATAGCACCTTCCAGGTCACGTACGTTGTCCCTTACCTTATCTGCAATGTAATCAATTACCGGCTCGGGGAACTTGAGTCCGTCACGTCTGGTCTTTTCACGCAGGATATCCTTTCTCAGATTGAGGTCAGGTCTTTCCAGCTCAGCTACCAGTCCCCACTTGAAGCGGGTAATAAGTCTCTCCTCAAGATCCTTCATATCCTTGGGCGAACGGTCGCTTGTAAGAATGAGCTGCTTGTGGTTAAGATGCAGGTAGTTGAATATATGGAAGAACGTGTTCTGTGTCTTGAGCTGGCCTGCCATCTCCTGCATGTCATCTATTATCAGCACATCGATTGACTGATAGAAATGAATGAAGTCATTTGTGGTGCCGTTCTTGACGGAATCCACATACTGTACCATAAACAGATGGGCAGATACATAGAGAACTCTCTTTTCAGGATGCAGTTCCTTTACTTTACGTCCTATAGCGGTTGCCAGGTGAGTCTTGCCTACGCCTGATGAACCGTATATAAACAGAGGATTGAATGCCGTGCTTGCAGGATTGAGCGCGATGGTCTCACCTGCTGTTCGGGCCAGTTTGTTGCTCACACCCTCTACAAAGTTCTCAAAGCTGTAATTGGGATCAAGCTGTGAGTTCAGGTCCTGTACCAGCGGAGCCTCGTTTGCCTGAGGAGCCTTGTTGTCTGCCTCGTTGGTTCCCTTTACGTTGGCCAGGATATTATTTGAACTTACATTCTGATTGATGTTGTTCTCCTTGTCTGTAAGGATGCTGTACATGAGCTGGATTCCTTTTCCGAAAACCTTGGTGAGCGCTGCCTTTATTACATTAAGGTAGTTCTGCTCAAGATACTCATATACAAATGGGCTGGGGACCTGGATAAGAAGCTCACCGTTTTCCAAAGAGACGGGCTCTGTAACGGAGAACCATGTATCGAATACAGATTCCGATACGTTGTCACGGATGAAATCCAGACAAAGGTTCCAGTTCTTTTTCAGTTCGATTCCCGTCATTCTTTTTTAGGACTAATGTTCTTTTCAACTCAGCTTTGCAAAATTGATAATCTTATTTCATTTGAGCAAACGGTTTTTCCTGTCCTAAAAAAGTGCTTTCCGTAAAGTGTTGGGAATTAGGCACTTGTAAAACAGTCTTAAAAAGGTTGAAAACAACCCCTTGATTTTTTTTAATCGCTTGCAAACCAGCGTGATAACCTGTTGATAACTTCCTGAGGGGGCTCTTTTGAACGGACTTTATCCCTTGTTTATAACCTATCTGAGACGAGATTGTATTATAGTGTTTTTATTTTTGTAAAAACTGGTTTATTTGGATGAAATCTAATTTAGATGTTACAGAGATGCTGAATATTCATACTTCATTTATTTGTTTTTGCGCTTATCTCACGGGCGTTTTTTACGCTTATTTTTTTGCCGTCAAGCACGGCGATTACGAATGCGTCCTTGTATTTTTTTTGAACCTCAATCTTCGTCTTGAGGATCTCATCATAATCAGTAGTATCGCCGCATGTATATTTGCAAACTCCGTCCTCTGTATAGTAGCTTACCTTGGGGTAAGCCTGCAACTTCTTGTCATTGCTCTTGAGTGGATTTTTAAGACTCATATACTGAACCTTGTAAACAGGCAGTGATACAGGGTCATTACTCTTGTTGCCTATTGCCTGAGCCGCGGGAACTGCTTTCTCCATCAGTTTGTTGTGGTAATCCAAATATTCGCAGAAAGCCTTGTACAGGCTCTGGCTCATCTCATCAACACCTTTCTGTGATACCAGATAACGGCATTCGGCATCGTTTGAAATGAATCCCAGTTCAACCAGAATGCTGGGCATGGTGCTTTTCCAAAGTACCAGGTAACCGGCCTGATGAACGCCGCGGTCGGGACGTTTGGCGTAACCTGTCATCTGATTCTGGACATACGTGGCCATTTTAAGGCTCTCTTTCTGATGCTCGTTCTGCATGAACTCAAAGATTATCATGCTTTCAGGGCTGTTGGGGTCATATCCTTCATAGTGGGTCTGGTAGTCATTCTCCAGAAGTATTGCTTTGTTCTCCTCAAGGGCAGCATTGAGGTTGGCGCTTGTGCGGCTCTCCTCTACACCCAGCAGATAGGTCTCGGCTCCGTTGGCGCTCTTGCCCTTGGCGGAGTTGGTATGTATGGATATGAACATGTCGGCGCCGGCCTTGTTGGCTATGTCAGCACGTTTGTACAGTTCAACAAATACATCGGTCTTGCGGGTGTAGATTACCTTTACGTTCTTGCAGTTATCCTCAATGAGACGACCCATTTTGAGGGCTACGTTCAGGTTGATGCTCTTTTCCTGGTTCTTGCCGTTTACAGCGCCGGGGTCCTTGCCGCCATGTCCGGCATCAATGACAAGAATGAATTTGCCGTCCTTGTCAACGGCACCGGCGGGTCTTGCCGTCAGGAGAAGGAATGCAGCAAGAATAAACTTTAATGTGTTGGCTGAGAGTTTCATTTTTCCTTTTTTTGAACGTAATTGACTGAAGCCGCGTTCTGACCTTTTATGAATGATGCCAGTTTCCGGGCAGATGTCTTGACGGGCTCAACCGTAAACTCAGGTATGTTGAACGAGTACATGAAACGGTTGCTGAACTCCGGGTCTTTCTGAGGCAGCATAAACGGTTTGCTGAATGTTCCGTCGCTGTTCATGTGGGCCAGGTAGAGACGGGTGTAGAGTCCGTCATCACGTCTTGTGCTGAATACCACCCACTTTCCTGAACTGGACCATGAGTGGTAACTCTCTACGTCCGGACTGTTTATTTCATCAAGCGGGCGGAAAACTCCGTTGCTGAGATCAAGCATACACAGCTCTGAATCCTTGTGCCAGATATGGAAAACACCCTGACTGCCCATAGTGAACATAAGCCAGCGTCCGTCAGGTGAAACGCGAGGCAGTGTGATGCTCTTGCCCATCTGATCGGCGGCAATCACGGTTTGGGACCTTCCCCATGTGCGGTCTTCGGGATTGAAGGGCTTGGAACAAAGGTTGTAACGTATCTCCTGCGTGGCAGTGCTTACACCTCCGTTACTGTAGAAACTGTCCGGATCATCACCAATTGAGGCCGATACGTAATAGAGCGTTTTGCCGTCGGCAGACCAGTTGGGGAAACACTCCAGTTCCGTGGGGCTGTTCTCTATTATGCTGACAGAGTTGTCGGCCACATTATATAATATAAGGTCACTCCTTTGGTCAAACACCTCCACACGGTTGTCATCAATGGTGTGCAGATTCTGGAATGTGTTGTTTGTGGAGTATGCAATGTAATCATGTGTGGGATGCCATGCCGGGTAAACTCCCGATGATATGAGAGAGTCTGTCTTGAAATTGACCTTGGACAGACGGCCTTTGGTCTGAAGAATGGTTCCTCCCAGATAACCGCGTATATGGAACTGCATGTCATCGGTATGCCAGTTCTTAAAATTATGGCAGTTGATGCATTGGAACTGTGCTCCGGATGTGGTCATGGAGTTTGAATAGACAACCCTGGTGTTGAAACCGGTTATGTCTCTCTGGACTATGGACAGTTTGCGATAGGTCTCAAATGAGGGCTGGATAACCCTGTATGTTATATACGGGTCTATCTCATCGGCTATGCTTATGCTGAACGGCTGCATCCTGGTCCATCCGTTCCCGTTCTTTTCATAAACGGAAACTGTAATGTCGCCCTGGCTGACAAGACTCCTCCATTTGCGTGAAGGTATGCAGACTTTGCGGCCGTTTATGCTGATTCGCTTTTGGCCTGATTCCAGAACCGTGAGATACTGATTGGCGGAGTCCTTTATCATGAAGTTGACAGGCGCAATGTTTGAGGGGACCTTTATATCGGTATAATCAGGACTGATGCATGCCATGCCTCCTTCTGCATAGTCCGACGGAGCGTTCTTGCAGGCCTGGGCAAGACAGAGAATGACGGGAATGTATATGAGTATCCTTTTCATGACTGATCAGAACATTTGTAACTCGTTCACGTAATAATAGTAGTAATAGTAGGAGTGCCTCTGGTTGGCGGGAAGCACTGTGCGTGACTGCTCAATGCTCATCTTGCCGTATCGGTTCAGATTCTTGGCAAATGTGTCATAGTTTTTGGTGACACGCTCGTCAAACGGCATGCTCTTAAGCAGATCATTGTGAGTCAATATGCCGCTCAGGTATGCGGCTTCCTGATAATGGCGCCCTATAGTCTGAGGATTGTTTGACTCCATGTAAATGAGGAATCTTGTAAGGAACAGTGAGGGCTGCTTGCTCTTGAGCGCAAAGTAAAGGGCAACACGGTCATACTGCGGTGTGGACTGCGCAGGGCTGGGTCCGTTGAAATGCTCCATGATGAAATACTCGCATCCTGCATCATCGGAGCAGATTTCATCACCATAGCACATGAGCGCCAATACCTGGTCATACGGTGCTGTAACTGCCACTTTATCCATATCATGGCACAGAGAACGCTGCTGTCTTGCCCATTTGCGGTAGAACACGGTATTCTCCAGGTGGCTCAGATACCTTTCGGCCAGAGCCGCATGTCCGCCTGCAATGGCGTTCATGGCTGCATATTTCAGTGTGCGGCAGGTCCATCCTGACAGAACCGACTCCTCATAGCACCATCTATGGCATGTACCTGGCAGTCCGTAATGAAAATGCATGAGAGTTCCTGTCTGAAATGATGAAGGAATGGTCCAGCGCGTTTTCTGCTGGGCGCTTCCGTCATCATAGGCAAAGCCTTTGTCTGCTTCCTGGCCGGTCTTGATGAGCGCCAGATCCTTAAGCATTACCATTATGCGCGTAGGTTGCCATGAGGCCTCCTTCTCTTTCCGGGATGATATGTTTTCATATACTGTAATGACTTTGTCCCAGTCCAGGTCATCGGCTGCCAGGATCATGCTCAGTTCAGCTTTGAAATTGTCATCGCTGAACCGTAGCGTGGCGGGAACGGCCATTAAGGCAGCCAGGCTGACACATTGTATTGTAAGAGCAATATATGCGGTGCCTATTTTTACAAAACGTCTTATGACAGGTGCCAGAACAGGAATGAGCATGGTGGCTGCAAGCGGGGCCTGCAGTCTTGACGCCGGTACCTCAAACATCTCTTGGGGCAGGCCGATGGTCCATGCCGATGAGAGTGAGTACGTGGTGGTACCTAAAAGTGTTATGGGAACTATGACTATGACAGTCAAGGCTCCTGCAATATGCCAAATGCGGTGCTGACGGCTTTTTTCTGAAAAGGCTGCGTCAACGGCCGATGCGGCAATGCCGGCCAGAGCGTAGAACCCTGCGGCGTAATAGCCGGCAAGTCCCCAAATAAGAACGACCGCAGCTGTGACTGCAGGCTTTAAGGGCTTTCTCAGTACAGTTATGGTAAGCAGTGCAAAAAGATATCCCAATACCGGCATGAAGAAGAAACCCGGTAACTGAACGGCATAGATTATATATCCCAATGACATGTTGTAAGTGAACATTATTGCCGATGGGATATATGCCAGGAGCGACAGATTTGATGGAATGCCGAATACACGCGCGGTAAGACGTGCTGCAGCCGTGAGCAGCGCTACCCATATCAGCGCACCCGCATATGGCCAGTGAAGGAACTGTGTAAGGAACAGGCTGCATACAGAGAGTGCTCCCGATGGCTTGACAAGATAGCCTGTAATCCAGAAAAGGTCGTATTCAAATATGGAGCGCTCCTGAACCATATGCAGAAATGAGCCTGCCAGGCATGCCAGAACAGCCCAAATAATGATCGGAAGTGCCCATCCGGCTTTGGCAAGAGTGTCTGCTATGTTATTTTTCTTTTTTGGATTCATATTTGGCGGGTGTGGATTCTGTACTTGAAATGAATGATGCAAACTCCTTGGCTGATATCCTTACCGGTTCTTTCATGAACTCCGGTATGTTGTACGAGTACATGAATGAACGGTTGAATTGAGGATCACGCTGCGGCAATGCAAAAGGCTTGGAGAATGTGCCGTCATCATTGAGGTGTGAAAAATATAGTCTGGTAAATGCTCCGTCCTCGCGACGTGTGCTGAATATAACCCATTTGCCGTTTGATGACCATGAGTGATAACTCTCCACCTCCGGACTGTTGAGTTCTGACGGACACCAGACGCTGTCGTTTTCAAGATCCATCAGCCACAGGTCTGCCTCTCTGTGCCAAATGTGAAATATCCCGTAAGGTGCTACGGCAAACATGAGCAGGCGGCCGTCCGGTGAAACGCGCGGCAGAGTGGAGCTCTTGTCCATAGCCGATGTCTCCAGGATGAGTTCCTTGGGGCCCCATGTGCGCGTATCGGGATCAAAGGGCTTGCGGTACAGGTCATATCTGATACTGCGGCTGTCCAGGAAAACACGGTTCCTGCGGTCGGCATCTATAGGGGCATCATAGTGTGCCGATACATAATAAAGCATACGTCCGTCAGGAGACCAGGCGGGGAAACACTCCAGTTCATAGGGGTCATTCTCAATTACGCTTACGGCGTTGTTCCTGATGTCATAGAGTATAAGGTCACTCTCCTCATCGGCCACCTCGATGCGATTGTGGTCAATGGAGTGTATTGACTGGTGCGTCTTGTTGGTGGAGTAGGCTATGAAATCATGTGTGGGATGCCATGCGGGGTAAACGCCAGCCGAAATAGTGGAGTCTGTCTTGAGGTTGACCTTGCGCAGCTGGCCGTCAACGGACATTATTGTACCGCCCATATACTGGCGGGCATGGAACTGCATGTTGTCCGTGCTGTAGTTCCTGTAGTGGTGGCAGTTGATGCACTGACCCTGATCAGTGTTCTGAACCATCTGGTTTGCATAAATGACCTTCTCTTTGAATGAAGTCAGGTCTCTCTGGTTGATGCTGAGCCTCTCATAACTCTCTACTGAAGGCATTATGACGCGGTATGAGATGTACGGATCGATCAGGTCGCTTACTTTTATGCTGAACGGAGAATATGCGTTCCAGTTGTTGCCTGTACGTGTATAGACCTGTACGTCTATTTGGGGATTGGCTGTCAGTGCGCGCCAGCTCTTAAGCGGGATGCGTACCTCGCGGCCTTTAATGACGGTTTCACGGCTGCCGGCTCTGAGAACGGTCCTGTAATCATCGGCCGGCTCCTCAATGATGAAGTTTACGGGTGCTATGTTTTGTGGGACGGAAACATCTGTATAGTCAGGGAATATGGCCGGTGCCGTATCAAAGGTTCCGAACTGTGACGGAGCCTTGGGCGAGCAGGCGGCAAGCAACAGTGCAAATGCGGGTATGGTGATGTATCTCATTGTTCAATAAGTCTGTATGTCTCTTATAAAGTAATAGAAGTAGTAGAATGTCTTTCCGAACTGCTGATAGAACGGATAGGCAGACTCCTTAAGGTCATGTACCTGATGCTTTGAGACATATTGGGTAAACCTGTTGTAACTGTCTGTGACTTTTTCATCATACTGGATGTTGAGTCCGCGTTTTTCAAGGCTGGTATATAACAGAGCAGCCTCCTGAACACCGCGAGGGAGTTTTGATGCGGGATTGGTGTCAAGATATGCGGACAGCTTGGACCAGAAATCGGGAATGCTCTGGGTACGCATGGCCCACAAGAGTGATGCGCGGTCAAACTCAGGTGTGGTTGCGTCGGGGACCTCCTGCAGGAAATGTCTCATGAGGTGTGTCTCACATTTTCCAAGGTCATTTGTCATGTCGTCCTCAAAACACATCAGGGGCAGTATGGTGTTGAACGGTCGGGCCGATGCGGTCTGCTTCACATCTGATGCCAGTTGCCTGTACTGTGCGGCCCATCCGCGATGGAACAGTGTCCTGTCAAGCTTGCCCAGGAACTTGTATGCCATCTCTTGCTCACCGGTAAGGATGGAGAGCAATGCCATGTATTTTATTGAACTGTTGGTCCAGCCATGTTCCACAGCATTCTCAAGGCACCATCTGTAACACAGGTTGGGCAGTCCGTATTGGAGGTAGAGCTGGGAGCCTGACTGGTATGCCATGGATATCTGGGTGCGTGATTTTTGCGGGCGGCCGCCGTCCCTCATGGTGAAGGCTTCATCAAGGGCACGATTCATCTTAAACAGAGCAAGGTCCCGGTAAAGAACCATGGTACGGGTGGGCTCAAAGAAACGGGAACGGAATTTCTCTGTTATCTGAGACCTTTCATCCTGGTCTTTTATGCCTGCCAGCTTGGCTGTACGTGCGGCATATGCCTTGGCATCGGATTTGACGTGTGAATTGACTTGTTCCTGGTAGATGTCGATTGCCTTCTGCCAGTCAAAACGGTCAACAGCCTCAGACATGGCCAATTCCGTGCGGAAATTGCCGTCCTTGAACCAGAATCCATATACGGCAGCAGCGGACAGCGCATATACGGCGACGGGAAGGAGTTTCAGCCCGTTCCTCTCTTTGAGCAGGCATGATGACATGGCCAGGAGAGGCAGACACAGCAGTGCCAACTGGAACGGAGTCCTGATGGCACGTGTCCAGTCGGCCTCGGATACATCGGGTAACCCTACGGCCCAGCCGTCGGCCATGCGGAATGACGTGTAGAGGCCGTTCATGATTACGGGTGTCAGTATAACTATCATAATTCCGGCGGCAAGGACTGCAAGCCGGTTGCTGCGCGATGTCTCTTTGCGGGGTGCTGTTATGGCAGCGGCCAGCGTGCCTGCCAATGCGTATGTGCCTGCAAGTGCAAAACCTGCAGCAGACCATACCGCCAGCATTGCTGTCCTGATTGCGGCATTGCTGATACGTCTTGCGGCAAACACAGGAGCCAGTGCAAGGAGATAACCCAGCAGAGGGGCAAAGAAATAATCCTGCGATCTCATTATGAATATGCCGTAGCCCAGTGAAACGTTTGCTATGACCAGCAGCACGGAGGGAATCAGACAGAGTGAACTGTAAACACCGGGTATATCAAATGCCTTGACCGTAAGCTGGTATATAATAAGTAGCAGAACTGTCCATATGAATGCGCCTGCCCACGGATAACAGAGGAACTGGGTGAGGAATGAACCGGCAACACCCAGAAGTCCTCCCGGGGTGCTTAGGGCATCAGATATGTACTCGCTGTCAAAAAGGAAAAGTGACAGGTCCTCAACCTTACGCAGAAAAAACTGTCCGCGGGTGGCAAGTATGATCCAGAGAAGTGTTGCAAGAATGTAGGGCAGTAGCCTTAACAGGCGTCCGGACTGTCCTTTTGTCTCTTTAGGGGTGACTTTTGTCATATTCAGATTTGTGCGCGCGTGCGTATGCGATACAGCCTCAAAGATAGTATTTTTCCGGCTATTTATATCGTGTAATAGATGGAAAAGAATTATTTTCGCGGACAGTCAAATGAAAACCATCCAACTATGAAGAGATTATCCCTTTTGGCCGCATTGCAGTTTGTTATGCTTCCGGTCCTTGCACAACAGCCCATGTGGCTTGATCCCAAAGTAAACAGCGACAACAGAATGCCTCGTACGGCCGATTTCTTTGCCTACGATACACCCGATGGTGCAGCCAAGGGAGAGAAAGAGGCATCGGCCCTGTATATGTCACTTGAAGGTGACTGGCGTTTCAATTTTGTGAGGAACGTATATGACAAGCCTGCAGATTTCTTCAAGAAAGACTTTGACGACAGCAAATGGGTAAAGTTCCCTGTTCCGGGCCTGTTTGAGATGAACGGCTACGGTGACAAGATATATACCAACGTAACCTATCCCTGGAACAACGAGCACCCGGTAAACCCTCCCTATATAGGTGAGCGCGAGAACTATGTGGGCTCATACCGTCAGGATTTCCGAATTCCGTCGGACTGGAAGGGCAAGCGCATATACATGCACGTTGGTTCCGCTACCTCTAACCTTACCCTGTGGATAAACGGTCAGTATGTGGGATACAGCGAGGACAGCAAGGTGGCTGCCGAGTTTGACATAACCGATTATGTGAACTGCGGTGCATCCAATCTGTTTGCCATGCAGATAATGCGCTGGTGTGATGCCAGCTATATAGAAGATCAGGATTTCTGGCGTTTTACGGGTATAGCACGTCAGGTCTATCTGTATGCACGTCCGGAGGCTCATGTTGAGGATATGCGTATAGTTACGGATCTGGACGGAAAATATGTTGATGCCACTCTGGAATTCAGCGCTGCATTGACCGGCGCCGACGGCAAGACTGTAAGCGTCAGCCTGCAGGATGCCGGCCGTGAGATAGCCTCCGGTAAAATGACTGTAGCCGATGGTCGTGCGGAGATATCAATTCCGGTAAAAAATCCTTCCAAATGGACAGCCGAGACCCCCTATCTCTATAATCTTGTCGTGACTCTGTCTGAGGCAGACGGAAAGATCCTTGAGGTCATTCCGCAGAAAGTTGGATTCCGTAAGGTGGAGATACGTGACAGGCAGTTGCTCGTAAACGGTCAGCCCATACTCATAAAGGGTGCCGACCGTCATGAGATGAGCGCCAAGGGCGGTTACATAATGACTCTGGACGAGATGATTGAGGATATCCGTATCATGAAGCAGATGAACATCAATGCCGTCCGCACCAGCCACTATCCCGATGATCCCCGCTGGTATGACCTGTGTGATGAGTACGGTATCTATCTGGTGGCCGAGGCTAACCTGGAGGGTCACGGGATGATGTACGGTCCCAGTCCTCTGGCACGTAATGCCGATTATGAGCTGGCTCACCTGGAGCGCAACCAGGCCAATGTGATAACATTCAAGAACCATCCCTCAATCATAGTATGGTCAATGGGTAACGAGGACGGTGATGGCCAGAACTTTGTAACTTGTTACAAGTGGATCAAGGAGTATGACAAGACCCGCCCCGTACAGTATGAGGGTGCCACCGGATCACCTGACCATTGTGACATACACTGCCCCATGTACGCTGATTACGGCGCCATGGAGCGTCACGAGCGCGGCAATGACCCGCGTCCCATGATTGAGTGCGAGTATGCACATGCAATGGGCAACTCCGAGGGCGGATTCAAGGAGTACTGGGATATTATTCGTGCCAACCGGTCGGTTCAGGGCGGATTCATATGGGACTTTGTTGACCAGGCCGTATATGGTAAAAACGCCGATGGAAAGGATATTTTCCTGTACGGCGGTGATGAGGGCCGTTATCCTACATCGGACCAGAACTTCAACTGCAACGGCCTGATTGCTCCGGACCGCCGCTGGAACCCGCACGCATATGAGGTGCAGTATTTCTACCAGAATATCTGGGTAACTCCGGTGGATATCAAGAAGGGTGTCATGGAGGTTTATAACGAGAACTTCTACACTGACCTGTCAGCCTACTATATGGAATATGCGGTTCTGGCCGATGGCGTTGAGGTATCACGCGGTCAGATAAAGTTGCCCAAGATTGCCGCTCAGAGCAGGGTCAAGGTTACATCGTCAGACCTGGCAAAGTGTTTGAAGAAGGCGCCCGCAGGCAAGGAGATACTGGTGAATGTTGAGTTTAAGCTTAAAGAGGCTGCTCCTCTGCTTGAAAAGGATTTCATTGTAGCGCACGGCCAGTTTGAGGTTGCCGATTATAAGTATCCGCAGATGATAGCAGAGCAATCCGGAGATGTAAAAATAGATGAGGCTGTGGCCTATGTAAAACTTGAGGCTGCCGGTGTTGTATATACCTTCAACAAGAATACCGGTTGGATTGATTACATTGATGTGGACGGCAAGCAGATAACACAGAACGGAAGCCAGTTAAAGAGTGATTTCTGGCGCGCTCCCACTGATAATGACTACGGCGCAAACCTGCACACACGCATGCAGGCATGGCGCAATCCAAACCTGCGCCGCACCGCTTTTGAGTGCAAGGTTGAGGATGGTCTTGGTAAGGTGAACGTAAAGTATGAGATAGAGCAGCTTTATGCATCGCTTGAAATAGAGTATGTACTTGACCGTGAGGGCTATATGTATGTAACCCAGAAGATGGTTACCCGTCCCGAGGAGGCTGCGCAGGCAATGGCTCAGGCCGCCCCGCAGCGTCAGGGTCAGCGTGGACAGCGTCCGCAGGGTATGCCTGACCTGTTTAAGTTCGGTATGACCATGAACTTGGCCGGTGAGTTTGATCAGGTAGAGTATTACGGGCGAGGTCCCATAGAGAACTACTCGGACCGTAACAGTTCACAGTTCCTGGGTGTATATAAGAGCACGGTTGCTGACCAGTATTACCCCTACATACGTCCGCAGGAGAACGGTAACAAGACCGATGTCCGCTGGTGGCGTGTGACCAATGCCGAGGGCAAGGGCCTTGAGTTCTACAGCGACGCTCCTTTGAGCATGTCTTCGCTCAACTATACTACTGCCGATCTTGATGAGGGCCCGCAGAAGCATAACGTACATGCAGGTGACCTGACTCCGCGTCCTTACACCGTTGTACATATTGACAAGGCACAGTACGGTCTGGCATGCGTGAACAGCTGGGGTGCCACACCGCTTGAGCAGTACAAACTGCACTATGGTGACTATTCATACAGTTTTGTAATTGCACCTTTAAGATGACGGAGAACCCTGACAGCATGTGGATGCGGGTAATAGACAAGTATTACTCTGATAACCCGCCGCTTAAGGATCTGCTTATACTGCATAGCCGCCTTGTTGCCGACAAGGCTCTCAGGATTGTGGATACACATCCTGAGTTTGGCGCGGACCGTCAGTTCGTTGAGGAGGCGGCCATGCTTCACGATGTAGGAATTTTTCTTACAGATGCCGAGCCTATACATTGCCATGGCAAGTATCACTACCTGTGCCATGGCTATTTGGGTGCTGACCTGCTGCGCAGCGAGGGTTTGCCTCGTCATGCGCTGGTGGCCGAGAGGCACACAGGAACGGGTCTGACTCTTAAGCAGATTATAGAGAGAGACCTGCCTGTTCCGCACAGGGATATGATTCCGCAGTCAATTGAGGAGAAGGTGGTCTGTTTTGCTGACAAGTTCTACTCCAAGACTCGTCCCACGGACGAAAAGACCGTTGAGCAGGCTATAAACAGCCTTTCCAAGTTTGGTCAGGAGGGTGTGGAGATATTCCGCGGTTGGTGCGGAATGTTCCTCTGATGACATACGCGCCTTCTTGTGCCCCCTATATTAAATTTCTTGAAAATGCGCCCGCGTGTGCGCTTTTATGAGCTTTTATAGATATTTTTGCAGTTTGATAAAAAGAAAGCTCATCTGCAAGTGACTGAAAAACTCAGAAAAGCATTGCTTCCCATACTGTTCGGACTGCTCTTTTCGGCTGGAAACGTAAAGGCTCAGATCCCTGCTGATTCCATTGCAGGGGCTGATTCAGTATCCGTCAGTCAGTCACTCCCTGCAGACTCCGTGCCCAAGCGCAAGAGCAATGCGCTGGATGCCCCTGTCATTTATGAGTCAAAAGACTCCATGGTGTGGAATTCAGGCGGCTATGCGTCACTCTACGGAAGCGGCAAGATAAACTACCAGAAAGTTCAGCTTACGGCTGCCGTCATCAAGATGCAGATGGACAGCAGTCTGGTATATGCCGACGGTGTCCGTGATTCAAGCGGGCAGTTTACAGGTACGCCGGTGTTCATTGACAGCTCCACACCGTATGAGTCAAACCACATCAGTTACAATTTCAAGACCGAGAAGGGTTATATCAACGAAATAATCACCCAGCAGGGTGAAGGTTACATGACCAGTTCCGAGGCCAAGAAGGGTCCCGACGGAGAGTATTTTATTGCCGACGGCGTTTATACCACCTGTGATGAGCATGATGACCCTCACTTCAACATCAGGATAACAAGAGCCAAGGTGCGTCCCGGACGTGACGTGATATTCGGACCTGCATATCTGGAGGTGCTGGGTGTTCCGCTGCCGCTCTTTGTGCCGTTCGGATTCTTTCCTTTCCTGGAGGGCGATTATGCATCGGGCATAATTGTACCTACCTACGGTGATGAGATGGAACGCGGATTCTACCTCAAGGACGGTGGCTACTATTTTGCCTTGTCTGACTATTTTGATCTCAAAGTGCTGGGTGAGGTATTCACCAAGGGCTCATGGGGTATGTCGGCCGAAAGCAAGTACAAGAAGAGATACAAGTACTCAGGTAACCTGTATGCCAGTTCGCTCACTACCAAACTGGGAGACAAGGGCCTGCCTGACTACTCTGTGACCAAGAACTACAAGCTGCGCTGGACGCACAGGCAGGATGCCAAGGCCAATCCTTATCAGAACTTTTCGGCCAGTGTGAACTTTGCCACGCAGAGTTATGAGCGCTCAAATCTGAGCAGCCTGTACAATCCGTCACTGACATCGCAGAGCACACGTACGTCAAGTGTGAGCTACTCGCGCAACTTCCCTTCAATAGGACTGTCGCTCTCCAGCTCAATGAACATGTCGCAGAACATGCGTGACTCAACCATATCTCTGAGCCTGCCTTCATTGAGCGTGAGCCTGCAGCGTGTCTATCCGTTCAAAAAAAAGAAAGTGGCCGGTTCCGAGAAGTGGTATGAAAAGATATCATTTACCTACAACGGTTCGCTGAGCAACAGCATATCCACCAAGGAGAGTGAACTGCTTGACAAGAATCTGGTGCGTGACTGGAGGAACGGTATGAAGCATACCATTCCTGTGAGTGCCACGTTCCAGATAAAGAACATAAACATTACCCCCTCTTTCAACTACAACTCCAGGTGGTACACCTACAAGGTCATGCAGTCATGGGATGATACGGCCATGAAGGCTGTGCGTGACACGGTGTACGGCTTTAATCGTGTATATGACTACAATCTGAGCGTGAGTGCCAATACCAAGCTGTACGGTCTCTATACACCGACAAAACTGTGGCGTAAGGTTTTTGGTGAAAGGCTTGTGATGACCCGTCATGTCTTTACACCTTCTGTAAGCTACAGCATGTCGCCCGATTTCGGTGCGGAGCGTTACGGCTATTATGACACTTATGTCTATACTGATTCCAACGGCGAAGTCCGTACGGTTGAGTATTCGCCTTATACCGGTTCTCTGTATGGCGTGCCGGGCAAGGGAAAATCCGGTACGCTGTCAGTGAACATAAGCAACAACCTTGAGATGATGCTCGCCTCCAAGCAGAAGAGTGACTCAACCTATGTCAAGTCACTTATTGATGAGTTGGGAGCCTCAATGTCATATAATTTTGCCGCTGTCAGAAAGCCTTGGAGCAACCTGAATACCAGACTCCGATTAAAGCTCACTAAGAGTTATACATTCAGTTTCAATGCCACGTGGGCCACATATGCCTATGAGTTCAATGATGAAGGAAGGGTAATTGTGGGTGACCGCACCGAGTACTCGTACGGCAGGTTCGGCCGATTCCAGGGCATGAGCCAGAACTGGTCATATACGTTCAGCAACAACACCTTGCGTGAATGGAGAGGCAAGTGGAACGATCTGATGGGCCGCATTAACGGCAGCACAGAGGATGAAGAGGACATAGACAGTGAAAATGATGATGAGCCAAATGCCGACAATCGGTTCAACAGACAGGCAGCCAGCGCTCCGGGAAAGCGCAAAACTGAAGCAACGGTTGATGAAGACGGCTATCTGGCATACACCTTGCCGTGGTCGCTGTCCATTTCATACGGCATAAGCATGAAGGAAAATACCCGGGCACAGATCAATGTTGACCGTATGCGTTATCCGTGGATGTTCACCCACAGCATGAACATGTCGGGCAACATGAAGCTTACCAACAAGTGGAACATCAATTTCTCATCGGGCTGGGACTTTACCTATCATGATTTCACCACCACCACGATGAGTGTTACGCGTGACCTTCACTGCTTCAATATGTCTTGCAGCGTGGTCCTTAAACCATATACTTCATATAACTTTACCTTTAAGGCCAACTCAAGCATGCTGGCAGACCTGCTCAAGGTCAAGAAGCGTTCAAGCTCCAGCGGCTATGTTGAATGGTATGATGATTGATTAAAACAAACATATTATGAGTTATCTGATTCTCCCCAAAAACTACAAACCGCTCATGTCAATGCAGCAGACAGAGCAGGGTATCAAACTTATCAAGGAGTTTTTCCAGCAGAACCTCTCTACCGGTCTGCAGCTCAGGCGCGTCACCGCACCCTTGTTCGTTCTCAAGGGTATGGGTATAAACGATGACCTTAACGGAGTGGAACGTGCCGTTACATTCCCCATCAAGGATCTGGGTGATGCCAAGGCCGAGGTGGTTCATTCACTTGCCAAGTGGAAGCGTCTTACGCTGGCCGAGTATGGTATCAAGCCCGGTTATGGCATCTACACAGACATGAATGCCATCCGTGCCGATGAGAGCCTGGGCAACCTTCATTCACTCTATGTTGATCAGTGGGACTGGGAGCGCACAATTACCGCCGAAGACCGTAATATCAACTTCCTCAAGCGTATCGTTCGCAAGATATATTCGGCAATGTTACGCACTGAGTATCTGATAAATGAGACATATCCGCAACTGGAGCCGTTCCTGCCCCGTGAAGTATTCTTCATTCACTCTGAGCAGCTGCGCCGTCTCTACCCGGACAAGACTCCTAAGGAGCGTGAGGATGCCATCTGCCGCGAGTATGGTGCTGTGTTCATCATGGGCGTAGGAGGCAAGTTGGGCGACGGTCAGGAGCATGACCTTCGTGCCCCGGACTATGATGACTGGACCACTCCCAATGAGGACGGATTCCTGGGACTTAACGGTGATCTTCTGGTTTGGAACCCTATTCTGGAGCGTGGCATGGAGCTCTCATCCATGGGTATCCGTGTTGACAAGGAGGCTCTGTTGCGTCAGCTTGACCTTTGCGGTAAGCAGGAGCGCAAGGAACTCTACTTCCACAAGAAACTGCTGGCTGGCGAATTGCCTCTGTCAATCGGCGGCGGCATAGGTCAGTCACGTCTGTGCATGCTGTTCCTGCAAAAGGCCCATGTAGGTGAGATTCAGGCAAGTATCTGGCCGGAGGATATGCGTGCTGCTTGTGCCAAGGCGGGAATACAACTTATATAATTGAGAATTGAAAATTGAAAATTGAGAATTGATACGAACGCACCTGCGTAAAACTCACGCAGGTTCTGCGATTTAATTCTCAATTCTCAACTCTCAACTCTCAACTCTCAATTCTCAATTCACTAGATTTATGGACGTAAGGATAGATCAGAGCTGGAAAGAGCATTTGCAGGCAGAGTTTGACAAGTCCTATTTCAGGGATCTTACAGACTATGTCAGGGGAGAGTATGCCCGCGGCACTGTCTATCCTCCGGGAGGACTGATTTTCAACGCCTTTGACCTTTGTCCGTTTGACAAGGTCAAGGTTGTGATAATAGGGCAGGACCCGTATCATGAGCCGGGTCAGGCTCACGGGCTCTGTTTCTCGGTGAATGACGGTGTTCCTTTCCCGCCGTCGCTCAGAAACATATTCAAGGAGATAAGCGATGATTTGGGTAAGCCCGTTCCCGCAAGCGGCGACCTGACCCGCTGGGCACGTCAGGGGGTGCTCCTGTTGAACGCCACCCTTACCGTCCGTGCCGGACAGGCCGGATCACATCAGGGCAAGGGATGGGAGGAGTTCACCGACGCTGCAATCCGTGAACTAAACTCAGGCCGCGACGGCTTGGTATTCATCCTGTGGGGAGGCTATGCCAAGAAAAAAGGTGCCATCATAGACCGCACCCGCCATCTCGTCCTCTCATCGGCTCATCCGTCCCCCCTTTCGGCCTACAACGGCTTCTTTGGCAACCACCACTTCAGCCTCACCAACGACTGGCTCACAAAACACGGCCAAACTCCTATAGAATGGTAAGTTTACGCAGGCATTAGCGTAATGGAGCGAGTGAGGCGACGAACGAGACCGCGGTCCCGTAGGGCCGCCAAGCTCCCGTAGGGAGCGCGTTCACGGAGTGAACTAAAAAAAGGTTAATCGGGCCTGGCGTAGCCAAGGCCCTGAATCCCAACGGGGGCATAAAAATTGGCGGTCGCAAAAGCGATCGCCTGTTTTTGTGACCCCGTTGGGATTCAAACCCAAGACCTGCAGAACCGGAATCTGACGCTCTATTCAACTGAGCTACGGGGCCATTGTGGCCGCGAAGTTACACAATTATTCCGGGATTTTTTTTCCTGCTGACAATAAAGGGTTATTTTTGCATCCGTCAACATATATAATTTACAATAGACCAATTACAATAATTACTTGTCTGATGAAAAAACTGATTGTTACAATGCTTGTGAGTTGCGCAGCCCTATGCGCATCGGCACAAGATAATATGGAGGCCTTCCGTCATATTTCAATAGGTGCCGAGGCAGGACTTCACGGATTCGGCGTAGAGTTGGCCATGCCAATACAGAAGCACTTTGTTCTGAAAGCCGGTTACAACTGGGCTCCCTCCGGTGATCTTTTCAGTACAGACATTAACATTGATTCAAAAGACCTGCGTGAGGCGCAGGAGCAGTACACAACCCTTACCGGTTATCAGTTCAAGAATAAGTTCGGTGATGAGGCTGTAGTCAGCGCCGGCATGCAGATGGGACTTACCAATTTCAAGGCCATGATAAACTGGTATCCGTTTACCTCGGGTCTTTTCTATGTGGCCGGAGGTGTCTATTACACACCGTCATCAAATCAGGATGACCCGTTCATACGTCTGGCCGGAAATACTACACAGAATGACTGGGCTGCATTGAAGGAACTGAATGAGAAGTATCCTGATCCGATGAATCCCGGAAAGGATAGGGAACTTGCCCTTGAGATAGGCGGTGAATCCTATCCTGTAATTGAAAAGGATGGCTGCGGTTATATGCAGGCTGATTTCAAGATGGATCCCCTTAAATACTATCTGGGTGTAGGTCTGGGCCGATGCGTTCCCAACCGTTTTATGGGCTTGCAGCTGGAAGCCGGCGCCATGATTTATCATGAGGCGGCATTCTATTGCCAGGATAAGAAAGTGGGTTCCATTATTGACGCGGCAGACGGACTGGGTGATGATGCAAAGGAGATTCTGGAGTATGTGGACAAATACCCCATCTACCCTCAGATAACCCTGCGTCTGAGTTTCCGCCTGTTCTGATTCATTGACCAAATAATTAAGAAAACTTACATATACGTTATGAGAAAAACTTTTTTAAGTGCAGCGTTTATGCTGCTTGCTTTGGGCATCCAGGCTCAGGAGAGTGCAGGTGTGCCGGATCTTAAGAGTCCGGACGGACGTCTTGTGGTATCGTTCAACCTTACGGGTACCGAGAATCCCACCTACTCGGTAAAGTATGACGGAAAGCAGATGCTTGAGGATTCACCTATAGGTATAATGCTTGACCTGGGTTCCAAACCCACCCTCGAGGGCCTGCCCCAAGGACGTGAGGCCGGCAACGGTGACTTTACAAAGAACCTGACACTGGTAAGTGCAGCCACGGAGAATGGCCAGGTGGACTACACTATGGACCGCATCAAGACAGCACATGTAAACCATGATTATGCCTGTGGTATTTACAAGCTCCAGAACGCTGCACGTGAAACTATAGAGTTTGAGTTCCGTGTAAGCAACAATGATATAGCCATTCGCTACAACATTCCCAAACCCCGTCAGCGTGCAAGCACCCGTGTCCTGTTTGAGAACACCGGCTTCCGTTTCCCTGACGGCACAACCACGTTCCTCACTCCGCAGAGTGACGCCATGATAGGCTGGCAGCGCAGCAAGCCAAGCTATGAGGAGGGCTACTCCAATGACGGGCAGATGAACGTACGTTCACAGTACGGACACGGTTATACATTTCCCGGCCTGTTCCATGTAGGAGAGAACGGTTGGGTGTTGCTCAGTGAGACCGGCGTAAGCAGCAGCTACTGCGGCTCACGTCTGGGCGACTGCAAGGACAATACCTACAAGATTGAGTTCCCCATGCCCGATGAGAACAACGGCATAGGTACCGTATGCCCCGCCATGCGTCTGCCTGGCTCAACACCCTGGCGTACCATTACCGTGGGAGCCGACCTTAAGCCGATTGTTGAGACCACAGTTATGTGGGATTATGTGGAGCCCCTTTATGAGGCACACCACGACTACAAGTACGGTCGCAGCACATGGAGCTGGATTGTATGGCAGGATGCATCATGCAACTGGGATGATCAGGTCAAGTTCATTGATCTGGCCAGTGCCATGGGTTGGGAGTATATCCTGATTGATGCAGGCTGGGATGAGAACATCGGCTACGAGCGCATGGAGCAGCTCATCAAGTATGCCAACTCAAAGAACGTTGACGTGTTCCTGTGGTACAGCTCAAGCGGCTATTGGAACGATATTGTACAGAGTCCCATCAACCGTATGGACAACTCCATCATCCGCAAGAAGGAGATGGCTTGGCTTGAAAAGGTAGGCTGCAAGGGAATCAAGGTTGATTTCTGGGGCGGCGACAAGCAGGAGACCATCCGTCTTTATGAGGAGGTTCTGTCCGATGCCAACGACCACGGAATCATGTGCATATTCCACGGCTGCACACTGCCCCGCGGATGGGAGAGGATGTATCCCAACTACGTAGGCTCTGAGGCTGTGCTGGCGTCGGAGAATATGTATTTTGGCCAGGGCTCATGTGATGAGGAGGCCTTCAAGGCTACCCTGCATCCGTTCATCCGCAACACCGTGGGCTGCATGGAGTTTGGCGGCTGCTTCATGAACCGTATCCTCAACAAGCAGAACAGCGGACGTGGATCACAACTCAAGACCACGCCCATATTCCAGATTGCAACCGAGGTTGTTTTCCAGAACCCCATCCAGAACATAGCCATCTGCCCCAACAACCTGGAGGATGCTCCCAAGATCTGCATGGACTGGCTGCGTGACGCTCCCACCACATGGACCGAGACACGTTTCCTGGACGGCTATCCCGGCAAGTACGTTATCCTGGCCCGCAAGAGCACCGACGGCCGCTGGTTTGTGGCCGGTCTGAACGCTACCAAGGAGGTTATCAAGGCCAAGATTGACCTTTCATTCCTGGGTGACGGCGAGGTTCAGTTATATACCGATGACAAGAAGACCATGGAGCCTACCCTGAGCACTCTCAAGCTCAAGACCAAGAAGCCTTATCAGATTGAGATACAGCCCAGCGGTGCAACCATGTTAATGAGATAACCAATCATTAATTCAAAAGATATGAAGAAGTTATTTGGTATTACAGTGTGTTTGGCAGTATGTCTGATGACAGCGTCATGCAGCATACTTGGTATCGGAGCAAAGAGCGGCAGTGCATCTGTCAGCGGACAGGCATCGGGCGCTGCACTTAAAAGCCTTTACTCTCAGTATAAGACGGACGGTCAGATTGACGTGACCAACCTGAGCAACATCGTAATGCTCTCACAGTTGGCCAACGGCATTCAGGGTCTCAAGGGCGTTGATGACAAGAGCGCCTTCTACACCGACTTTGCAGCAGGTCTTATCCTTGGATCCGACAACCTTGTTACAAAACAGACTGCCAATCCTGTGACCAGTACTCTTCAGACTCTTGCAAATGGGACAGACCTTTCAACCATTGCAGCAGCCGGTGTGCTGGCAGCTGTAACGCAGAGTGATCAGGCTGGCTCCGCACAGAAGACCGTGGAGCAGACTGCCCAGACTGCTCAGCAGAAGACCACTCAGGTGGTAAGCACTGCGCAGAATACTGCATCCGAGGCTGTTGCTATGATATCGGATGCAAAGGAGGAGGTGTCCAGCACACTATCATCACTCAACACCATATTCGGTCTGTTGGGCAAATAAACATTGAACCAATGCTAAAATAAAGTAATAGCGGTGCCAAAAGTGCCGCTATTACTCTATTTTTTAGTACCTTTGCTGGCTGTAATATAGTATTGGAAATGGAATTAAGTGATCAGGAACAATTCAGGCGTGAGAGTCTAAAGGAGTTGCGTGCCATGGGTATTGACCCGTATCCCGCAGCAATGTATCCCACCAACGCTTTCGCTGCTGAGATAAAAGAGAACTTCAAGGATGACGCAGAGCCGCGTCAGGTATGCATAGCCGGCAGAATGATGAGCCGCCGTATTATGGGTAAGGCATCATTCATTGAGCTTATGGACTCAACCGGCCGTATTCAGGTATATATAACACGTGATGACATCTGCCCCGATGAGGAGGACAAGGAGATGTACAACAAGGTGTTCAAGAAACTCCTTGACATAGGTGACTTTATAGGTATTGAGGGATTTGTGTTCCGTACCCAGATGGGTGAGATCACGGTTCACGCCAAGAAGCTGACCGTACTGAGCAAGTCACTGCGTCCGCTGCCTATCGTAAAGTACAAGGACGGTGTGGCATATGACAAGTTCGATGACCCCGACCTGCGTTACCGTATGCGTTACGTTGACCTGGTGGTTAACGATGGCGTAAAGGAGACCTTCCTTAAGCGTACCAAGGTTATCCGTACACTGCGTTCAGTGCTGGATGAGGCCGGTTACACCGAGGTGGAGACTCCTATCCTGCAGTCCATACCGGGCGGTGCAAGCGCACGTCCGTTCATCACACACCATAACACCCTTGATATAGACCTGTACTGCCGTATAGCAACAGAACTCTATCTTAAGCGTCTTATCGTGGGCGGCTTTGAGGGCGTTTATGAGATTGGCAAGAACTTCCGTAACGAGGGCATGGACCGCACCCATAATCCTGAGTTCACATGCATGGAGCTCTATGTAGCCTACAAGGACTACAACTGGATGATGGACTTTACCGAGAAACTTCTTGAGAAGATTGCAATAGAGACCAACGGCACCACCAAGGTCAAGGTTGGTGACAATGAGGTTGACTTTAAGGCTCCCTACCGCCGTCTGCCTATCCTGGAGGCTATCAAGGAGAAGACCGGTTATGACCTGGAGGGTATGAGTGAGGATGAGATGCGTGAGGTAGCCAAGAAATGCGGCGTGGAGGTTACACCCTCCATGGGTAAGGGCAAGCTCATTGACGAGATATTCGGTGAGACGTGCGAGGGTACCTTCATTCAGCCTACATTCATCACTGACTATCCCGTTGAGATGTCACCTCTTACCAAGATGCACCGCAGCAAGGCCGGCCTCACCGAGCGTTTTGAGCTGATGGTGAACGGCAAGGAACTGGCTAACGCATACAGTGAGCTCAATGACCCCATTGATCAGTACGAGCGTTTTCAGGATCAGCTGCGTCTTAGTCAGAAGGGTGATGACGAGGCTATGTTCATTGATCAGGATTTTGTACGTGCGCTGGAGTACGGCATGCCTCCTACAAGCGGTATCGGCATCGGCATAGACCGTCTGGTTATGCTCATGACCGGACAGCAGGCTATCCAGGAGGTGCTGTTCTTCCCGCAGATGAAACCTGAAAGCAAGGATTAATATACAATTGAGTTATGGCAATTCCACAGGGAAAACTGGCAATTATGGGTGGCGGCAGCTGGGCAACAGCAATAGCCAAGATACTGCTGTCAACTGAGGATTCCATCAACTGGTACATCCGTCGTGATGACCGTATTGCCGATTTCAAGCGTCTGGGTCACAACCCGGCATATCTTACCGGCGTGCAGTTCGATGTAAACCGCATCAACTTTTCATCGGACATAAACCAGATTGTGAATGACTCTGAGGTTCTGGTGTTTGTAACCCCTTCACCTTACTTCAAGAGCCATATGAAAAAACTTAAGGTCAAACTCAAGGACAAGTTCGTAGTATCGGCCATCAAGGGTATAGTCCCTGATGACAACCTGCTTATGTCTGACTATTTTCATCGCTATTACGGCGTTCCGGTTGAGAACATAGCCGTGGTGGCTGGTCCGTGTCATGCCGAGGAGGTGGCTCTGGAGCGACTCTCTTATCTGACCGTAGGCTGCCAGGAACTGGAGAACGCACAGGACATTGCGCGAAAGCTGACCAACTCATACGTAAAGACATCGGTATCGGAGGATGTGGCAGGCATTGAGTACAGTTCGGTGCTCAAGAATGTCTATGCCATTGCGGCCGGTATCTGCAGCGGACTCAAGTACGGTGACAACTTCCAGGCGGTGCTTATGTCAAACGCCATTCAGGAGATGAACAACTTCCTGGCTACGGCTCGCCCCATGCCTAACCGTGCGGTGAATGACTCTGTCTATCTGGGTGACCTGCTTGTAACCGGTTACTCAAACTTTAGCCGTAACCGTGTGTTCGGAACCATGGTGGGCAAGGGTTACTCAGTCAAGGCTGCACAGCTTGAGATGGAGATGATAGCCGAGGGCTACTACGGCACCAAGTGCATGAAGGAGATTAATGAGCATTACCGCGTAAACATGCCCATTCTTGATGCTATGTATAATATTCTGTATGAGCATATATCGCCGGTAATAGAGATAAAGCTGCTTACCGACTCGTTTAAATAAGAGGAACTATGATTAGGATTGATATTTCGCAGGTTAAGGATTTCATTCCGGCTGGTGGCATGGTTGCTCTTGAGCCGGAGGTAAAGGAGGCTATCCTTAAGCTTGAGAAAGGCAGCGGTGCCGGCAATGACTTTATAGGCTGGACAGACCTGGCGTCAAAGACCGATGCAAAACTCCTTGATTCCATTGAGGAGGTTGCCGCAAGCCTGCGCAAGGAGTGTGATGTGGTTGTAGTGGCTGGCATAGGCGGAAGCTATCTGGGATCAAAAGCTGTAATAGAGGGCTTGAGCAGCAGCTTTGTGCAGATGACAGGAAACGGTAATAATCCGCAGATACTGTTTGCAGGCCATAATATCAGTGAGGATTACCTGTTTGAGCTCACTGAATATCTTAAGTCAAAGAAGTTCGGAATAATAAACATATCCAAATCAGGAACAACAACTGAGACTGCCCTGGCATTCCGTCTGCTCAAAAAACAGTGTGAGCAGCAGCGTGGCAAGGATATGGCACGTAAAGTCATTGTGGCCATAACCGATGCCAAGCGTGGTGCAGCCCGTCTGTGCGCCGACAAGGAGGGCTACCGAAGTTTCATCATCCCCGACAATGTGGGTGGCCGTTTCTCGGTGCTCACTCCTGTAGGTCTGTTGCCCATAGCTGTTGCCGGGTTTGACATCCGTCAGCTTATAAAGGGTGCAGCCGATATGGAGGCTCTTACCTCCGGTAAGGTGGCATTTGACCTGAATCCCGCAGCTCAGTATGCGGCTGCACGCAATGCTCTGTACCGCAGCGGCAAGAAGATAGAGATTCTTGTAAACTTCCAGCCCAAACTGCACTATCTGAGCGAGTGGTGGAAACAGCTCTACGGGGAGTCGGAGGGAAAGGACGGCAAGGGCATATTCCCGGCATCGGTAGATTTCTCAACAGACCTTCACTCAATGGGCCAGTGGATCCAGGAGGGTGAGCGTACCATATTCGAGACGGTCATTTCAGTTGACAAGGTCAAGCATTCGGTTCTTGTTCCCAGTGATGAGGAGAACCTGGACGGTCTTAACTATATGGCCGGCAAGCATGTGGATGAAGTCAACAAGATGGCAGAACTGGGTACCAGACTGGCACATGTGGACGGTGGCGTGCCCAACATACGCATATCGGTTCCGGAACTGACAGAGTACTGGATAGGTCAGCTTATCTACATGTTTGAGAAGGGTTGCGGCATAAGCGGATACATGCTTGACGTAAACCCGTTCAACCAGCCCGGTGTCGAGGCGTACAAGAAGAATATGTTTGCTCTGCTGGGTAAACCAGGATATGAGGAGGAGTCAAAAAAGATTCTGGCCAGATTGAACAAGTAATTTCAAGGTATAATGTCATTCTCACTTTGCAATAAAAGCGCCATCCTTTTTGATATGGATGGCGTTTTGTATGATTCCATGCCTAACCATTCAATGGCGTGGAGTCAGGCTATGGCTAAGTTCGGTATGAACATGACACCTCATGACGTCTATCTGAACGAGGGTGCCACCGGACATGACACCGTGGTGCGCATAAGCCTGCGTGACCGCGGTTATGAAGCCGATGCAAGTGAGATAGATGAGATTTACGGCTATAAGGCGCAACTGTTCCGTTCCATGCCCCAGGCCCGCATAATGCCGGGAGCCCGGGAGGTATTCCGCAAGGCGGCAGCCGCCGGACTTAAGATACTGATAGTTACCGGCTCAGGGCAGAAGAACCTGATTGAGCGTGTGCAGAGGGACTTTGAGGGTTACATAACACGTGACCGTATGGTCACTGCCTTTGAGGTAAAGCGCGGCAAGCCCTATCCTGATCCGTATCTTATAGGACTTAAGATTGCCGGTGTGCCGGCACAGGAGGCTGTGGTGGTTGAGAACGCCCCTCTTGGAATACGAGCCGCTGTGGCTGCCGGCATAGATACCATCGCTGTCAATACCGGTCCGCTTGAGGATGAGATACTTGCGTCCGAGGGCCCCGCACTTATGCTTCACTCCATGAATGAACTTTCAGACTGGATGGACAGCGCACTCCCGGTTCGTGAGGAGAGTCTGAAACTGAGTGTCATTATGCCCGTCTATAATGCGGAGCGTTCGCTGCGTGCTACGCTTGATTCGGTATTGGGACAGGATATGGACAGTATGGAGGTCATTGCAGTCAATGACGGCAGTACAGACGGATCACTTTCAATACTTGAGGAGTATGCCGCACGTGACAGCCGCCTCAAGGTCCTGTCGCAGCCCAACGGTCGTCAGGGCAAGGCCCGCAATGCAGGACTTGAAGTGGCCCGTGGCAGTTTCATCGCATATATGGACAGCGATGATGTCCTTTCGGACGGTTATTACAGCTCACTATATAGGGCTGCAATTAAACATAATGCTGATATCGCTTTCTCAGAGATAAAGCGTATAAACGGTGCAGGTGTCAAGTATTTCTACGGGCTGAAAGAGACGGTTTGCGCTGAGACTGTCCAGGACAAGCTGCGTATCTGCCACTGTCCGCCTTCATTCTGTTGCGTAAACATGATTGTACGCCGCAGCGTGATTGATAAACTGGGCCTGCGTTTTGCTGAGGGTGTCTATTATGAGGATGCCGCCTATGTGTTCCGCCTGATGTGCGGAAGCGGCCGTCTGGTTACGGTGCCGGAGGTTCAGTATATCTATATCCATCACAGAGGCTCAACCGTACATTCTCATCAGACACCGGCCAAACAGCTTGACAAGTACCGTGCCCATAAGGAGGTGGAGCGTATTGCTTCAGAGTACGGTGTTGTCTTGCCTGACAAGTTCCTCAACATAACAAAAAAGCACTGGGATCTTGGACCTCTGTGCCTTCTTAAGATTCGTGAAAGGAGGGGTGTTGAGACCTTCCGTCTCTTTGATTTTATTCCTGTCTGGCGCCGCAGAGCCACTGGTCAAGAATAACCAGTGCGGTGAGTGCCTCAACAACAGGCACTGCGCGCGGAACGACACAGGGGTCATGACGGCCCTTGGCTGCCATTGTTGTCTCCAGGCCTGAAACGGTTACGGTGTGTTGCTCCTGTCCGATGGTGGGAGTGGGCTTGAATGCTACACGGAACCTTACGGGCTGGCCGTTGCTTATGCCGCCCTGAATGCCACCGCTGTGGTTGGTCCTGGTGGTTATCCTGCTGCCATCCATGCAGAATGCGTCATTGTGCTGTGAGCCGCGCTGTGCAGCCGACTCAAATCCGTCACCGTATTCAAAACCTTTGGCGGCGTTGATACCCAGCATTGCTCCGGCCAGTGAGGCTTCAAGCTTGTCAAATACCGGATTACCCACTCCGGCGGGCAAGCCTTTGACTATGCAGGTAACACATCCGCCGGTGGAATCCTGCTCCTTGCGGAGTTCATGGATATACTCCTCCATTTTGGCTGCCAGATCCTTGTCAGGGCATCTTACGGGGTTGGCGTCAGCATTGGCATCGGCAAACTCCATATCCTTGGCGCTGTCAGTCTTGAAGGGACCTATCTGTGATGTAAAAGCGTTTATCTTAAGTTGGGGCAGCAGCTTTCTGAAAGCCAATGTTGCCAAGGCTCCTGCCACACATATGGGGGCTGTAACACGGGCCGATGAACGGCCGCCGCCGCGCCAGTCACGTATGCCGTAGCGCTGAATCCAGGCGTAATCGGCGTGTGAGGGACGGAACAGTTCCTTGAGCTCATCATAATCAGATGAGTGCTGGTCCATATTCCTTATAATAAATGCAATGGGCGCTCCGGTTGATACCCCGTCAAGCAGTCCTGACAGGAATTCAACCTCATCTTTCTCCTGACGGCCGGTGGTCACGGTGCTCTGTCCGGGACGGCGGCGCTGCATGCACTCGCGTACATAATCAACATCAACGGTTATTCCTGCGGGGAATCCGTCAAGCACACCACCTATGGCGGGGCCGTGGCTCTCGCCGAATGTGGTCAGGGTAAGAATTTTGCCCAGGGTATTCATAGAGGTTTATTTTTTGCAGTCGCCGTCGCAGTTGCAGTCACTGCCATCGCATTCTCCGCCTTTGCAGTTGCCGCCGCAGCCGTGACATTTGGGGTGGAGAACGGCGTCTATCTCATCTTCAGTAGCGGGACGTGACTCAAGTATTACGCCCTTGAATGTGAGGTTCTCACCGGCCAGGGGATGGTTAAGGTCAACCGTAACCTTGTCATCGGTAATGTTGGTGACGGTTGCGTTGAATGTCTGCTGTCCGTCGCTCAGGGGGATGATGGCACCTATCTTTACATGCTCGCTGTCAAACACTCCGTCACGCAGGAATATGCCTTTGTCCAGATCAAGCACGTTCTCCTTGCTGTACTCGCCGTAGGCCTTGTCGGCGGGAATCTCAAACTCAAAACTCTGGCCGACAGCAAGTGATCCGACGTTGCTTTCAAATAGGTCAAGGGCGTAGCCTATGCCAGTGATGAAGGTGAAGGGGCGCTCGCGGGTGGCGCTCTCATACTTGTAGAGTTGTCCGTCTGCGTCTTTGAGCATCAGGTCATAGGTCAAGCTTATGTATTTCTTTTCCATCTTTAATAATTTGGGGGCGAAGTTACTACTTTTATTTCAGATTGCGTAGAGCCTGCCCAGTTGAAGCGTTGGGAGCATCGCAGCGGACTATATCAGCTATGGTGGGTGCAAGCACGCTTATGGATATGGGCTCATGGTTTACCTCGGATCGGATGCCGTTGCCGTACAGTATCATGGGTATGGGCTTGGCTACGGGCTTGCGGTAAATGACCGTTCCGTCCCTTTCATCGGCTATGCCCCATCCGGGAATGGTCTCAATGATGATGTCACCTGAGTAGGTGGTGTTCTGGCCGTTGCGCTTGCGTACAGCCTCCATATCGGGGACTGTTGACATAAGGTCACGCATAAGCAGTACGCTTTTTACCCCGCTTACCTGTATCAGAAGGTCCACGCTGCTTTCCAGTATCTCATGCAGGGTAAGCCCCTTGTCCTCAATGAACTTGTGGTTGAGGTAGAAATGGTTGCGGTAGAATGTCTGGATATATGTGCCGCTTCCGTATTTGGCCGACAGATAGAGGTTGAGCAGTGCCGTGACACGCTCCATGCTTACCTGTCCGGTAGGAATCCTGGTGCCGCCCAGCTCCGGTACGGCCGATTCAACATATCCGGTTGAGGTGACAAAGAACAGCACGTTGTCAAGTCCTATCCTGGAGGTTATGGCCTGTACAAGCTCTGCTATGGTCTGGTCCAGACGCACGTATATGTCCTGCTGCTCCAGTGACCATATGGTGTTGGGGGTATGACGGTAATTGCCTGCGTAATAGGTGAGGGTCATAAGGTCCGAGGTGTCATCGTTTCCCAGTCCCATCCCGTCAACCGCGGCAATGGCCATATCTGTGACACGGTCATTGGCGAAAGGGGTGGTATGATAATCCCACACATCATCCTTTCGGAGTGTGTATGAGAACGGGCGGAAATGATCATGATCAGATATCTGTATGTATGATCCCGTTGTAAGCGCCGGTTTCCATGTGACGTTCTTCCAGTCGCTGTCATTCTTTAGGTTGACCCACTCGGGCAGGTCACCGTAGTAGTCCGATGAGCTCCATCGGCCATCTGCAGTGTTCATCCACATGACCAGGTCGGGGTCATGACCGGCGGCCAGTATGGCGGCGTCACGCTCAATGGCAATGGAGCATATCTTGGAGCGTCCGGCCGATCCCAGTTTCATCTCATCGGCCAGGTTGGTTGAGAGCAGATGCCTGGGCGATGACATCTCAATGGTGTTGATACCCTTGAAGTTGCTGTCATCCACTGGCGATGACGGCATGAGCGTGCTGCGGTTCATCCATCGGCCAGCCACTATCCCATGCTGAAAGGGCGATGCACCGGTGTGGATTGATGCCACGGCCGATGCCCTGTCTGTCTCATCGTAGTCAAAGGTGGCGTTGGTGCGGTTGTATCCGTATGTCCACAACTGTTTGAGACCGTTGGTGCTCAACACGGGGAGCATCTTTTCAAGACAGTCCTCATCAAGCTGGTCAATCACTATTCCCACTACAAGCTTGGGCGTTTTTTCCGGTTTGGCCTGGAGTGTGGCACTCATGGCAAGTGCAAACAGCGTAATGTAAAACCAGGGGCCGTTCCCGCCCGAAGACTGCCGTCCGTATTTGGCGTGCAGCTGGAACAGCATGGTGCTGAGTGCCCGTAATGCGAATGTGGCTATAAGCATGAGCACTGCAGGCTCAATCTTCTGCGGGATGGCGGCCGACAGGAGCAGGAAAGCGGTGCAGACTGCAAATTCGCATATGATGAGCGTGGAGACCTGTTTGTGGCGTGCACGGTGAATCATGAAAGGAATAAGGAACAGCGGCAGCGGATTGAAACATATGACCAGCCAGTTGCTGTCCAGGGTGGGATGCTCCGAGAAGAAATACATCAGTGCAATAACAATTCCGCCCAGTCCCTGTGTTCCGAACAGGATGGCGTCAACCAGCCAGTATGGTTTCTTTCTGTACCATCCCAACAGCGTGAGCATTACTACAATGAGCATTATAATCCACGTTACCTGAATGGGTGTGAATGCCGGTTTTCCAAAGTCAACGCCGTGGTCCGGGTTGACAAGACGCAGGGCGGGGCTGACCAGAGGTCTCTGCGCTCCGGATGTATCGGTTATTACGGCAGTTTGGGCCAGCTGCATCAGATACCGCGGTGCAAATGCCTCCTGACGGTAGCCTGTGGGGTTGTCGCCGTCTGCTCCTATTATCAGGTCAATGGCAAACTGGCTCCAGGGACGTACCTGTGTGTGCTCGGTCAGTATGTCGCGGAATGTGTGTGCCGAATCAGGCGAGCTGTATGTTACTGTGCCGTCAATGCTCTGCTCAATCTTGTCAATGGCCATGGTGGCGCAGTTGTTGAACAGGAAGTTGTAGCGGTAAACCCTGTTCTCCGGACTTGCGTTTTCCATGAGCAGATTAAAGAGCCTGTGGGATTCGGTCTGACTCAGGTTGAGCGGCTGTGCAAATACTTCTGATCCGCGATGCGAATACTCGCGCAGGAATGATCTCATCCGTTCCGCTCCCAGGATATAATCAGTCTTGCCCAATGTAAACAGCCACACAAAATGGGGGGTGTTAAAGTCAAACAGGCCGTAGTTGAATACAATGTCGTTGCCTGTGCCAAGGTCTTCAATCCATATTGCGGTGTGCCCGAACAGCTCATAGATGGCTTTGCCGGGCTCACATGTAAGCAGGTATGCGTTTATGCTGTCTGTCTGGGCTTTAGCCTTTGGGAAAAGGAGCAGTAATGCGGCCAGAAGTACCGTAAGTTTCTTCTTCATTTGGAAAATCAGATTGATTTTGTGCAAAGTTAGTGAAGAAAAAGCAAATCCTATTTGGTTTTTGGTGTGAGGCACGGCTTAAAATTATCTAAAGTTACTATTTTTGCAGGCACTTATGATTCTGTTGGCCGATTTTGGAAATACCAGAGTAAAGGTTGCCTTGGGAAAAGGCAACTCGCTTGATGTCATATACAATGGTCCGGTTGTACTGCGTGATATGCAGGACGCGGTTAAGGGTATGGATATTGAGGGCGGAATGTGGTGTTCTGTCCATGAGATAGAGTCCGATGTACGTGAATGGATGGAGAGTCTGGGTTTAAAGGCTCTTACCGCTTCAACGCGGGTTCCAATCAGGAATGCGTACCGTACTCCAGGAACACTGGGGATGGACCGTCTTGCCGCTGCAGCGGGAGCATGGTCAATGGAGCCGGGTCATGATATTCTGATTATTGATGCCGGCACTGCTGTAACGTATGATTTCGTTACAAAAGACGGTGTGTACAAGGGCGGCAACATAGCTCCAGGAGCGGCACTCAGGTTCAGTTCGCTTCATGAGCACACGGGAGCGCTTCCGCTGGTTCAGGCAGACGGAGAGACTCCGCTCATGGGCTTTGATACCCCGACAGCCATCAGGAGCGGTGTCCTGAACGGCATCAGATATGAGGCAGAAGGCTACATAAGTGAACTTGAGTTGTTATATCCCGCTCTTTTTGTTTTTTTAACCGGAGGAGATGCGGATTTCTTTGATATAAAAGCCAAAAGCCGTATTTTTGCAGTTCCGGACCTGGTACTTCGCGGCTTGGCCCGGATTGTTGAGTACAATGAAAAAGGTTTGTAAAACCAGTATAGCCGGTTGGGCACTGTCAATACTTTGCATGGTTCCGCTTTGCGCTGATGCACAGAGCGGCATCAATTCACCCTATTCCAGATACGGACTGGGCGTTCTTTCCGACCAGTCAAGCGGAATAACACAAGCCATGGGCGGGACAGGGACCGGCTTCCGTCAGGCCAACACCCTGAATCTCAAGAACCCTGCATCATATTCAATGGTTGACACCCTGACGTTCATAGCAGATCTGGGTTTTGCTCTCCAGAACGGAAACTTCAGTGAAAACGGTGTCAAGGTCAATGCGCACAATGCGTATATCGATCATATGGCCATGCAGTTCAGGATACTGCCCAAGGTTGGTGTCACATTGGGAATGATGCCGTTCGCAAACACCGGTTACAGTTTCTCGTCAACACAGGTAGTACGCAGGGATGAGGACGGTGAGGTACTGGCCTACAACACCTATTCGGGTACCGGCGGCGTACGTCAGTTCCTGGCAGGTTTCGGCTGGCGTCCCACAGCGTGGTTGTCGGCCGGCGTCAATTTCTCATACCTGGCAGGTGATATAACCCATACCGTCAGCAACACTTACTCATCATCGGTAATACAGTCCAGAACCAAGACCTATAATGCCGATATGGCTGCGTTCAAGGCAGACTTTGGACTGCAGGCTACGTTGAAGACAGGTGATAACAGCCTTGTGTTAGGCGCTACATACGCTCCCGCCCAGAAACTGGAATGTGAGACCTTTGTTACCGATGTCCATTCCGTAAGTGACACCACGTATATTGACAATGCGTTCTCGCTTCCGGATATGCTGTCGGCCGGTTTCACTTACAAGTGGAAGAACCGCATGGTAGGTGCCGATGTTTCATACCAGACATGGTCAAAGGCCAGTTTCTTTGGTCAGAAATACGGTTGTGACCGCCTGTCGGCTTCAGTGGGATTCATGATAAGACCGGATGAAGTGAGCAAGAACCTGCTCAAACGTACGTCATATCAGATGGGTCTGAATTTCTCGCAGCCCTATTACAATGTGGGAGGCAATAAAGGCCCCATGCAGTTCGGCGTAAGCGCTGGATTCAGCATGCCCATTACCACGGCATACAACAGCATGTCATATCTGCATATAACAGGCGAGTATGTCAGGGTGCAGCCCACGTCTTCCGGAATGATAACCGAGAACTATCTCAGAATCAATATCGGGGTGACGTTTATGGAGCGCTGGTTCATGAAACTTATGGTTGACTGATTTAACCAACATTATATATTACTATCTTATTACTGAGAACTGAAAACGAACAATATGAAAAAGTTTGGATTTATTGCAGTTGCCTTGACTATGGCAATGAGTGCAGTTGCACAGAATGTAGAAGTTAAGGACAACCCTCGTTATGGAAGTACTCCTGAGGAAAGAATTGAAGTTGCCGAGAAAATGAACATCTACTCCGGATTCTACAAGAGCAAAGAATACAAGGAGGCTTACGAGCAGGGTTGGAAAGATGTCTTTCAGAAGGCTCCTCTTGCTTCAGTAAACACTTACAACTATGGCGTAAGGATTCTCCGCAGTCTTTACAATGATGCCAAAAAGGAGCAGGATGCTGAGAAGATGGCCCAGTATTCAGAGGAACTGTTCAAGGTATATGAGCAGCGTCTGGAGTATCTGGATCAGCTTAACGCCCAGTCAAAGAATGTCAAGGCTACTCCCGGTGAGATATGGGGACAGTACGGACATGACTACAGGTCATATAATCCCAAAGTACAGGTTTCAAGAGCTTATGAACTTTTGAGAAAGGCTGTTGACCTGGGTAAGGGTGAAAGCCAGTATTACGTTCTTGAGGACCTGATGAAGGTTTCTTCACAGCGTTACAAGAACAAGAAGGATAATGATGAGTATCGTGAGGCTTTGATTCAGGACTACCTGGATTGCGCCGCCTATATTGACGAGTTTATTGCCAACAGTGCTACAGAGCAGACTCTCGAGGCTGCTACAAAGACCAAGGAGAACATTGACGTTATATTCATTGAGAGCGGTGTAGCTGACTGCGAGACCCTGCAGGGTATCTATGCTCCCAAGATTGAGGACAAGAAGGATGACCTGGAGTATCTGACCAAGGTTGTTAAGATTATGTCTCTGTTCAAGTGTGAGTCAAGTGATGCTTACTTTGCTGCTGCAGAGTATGCTCACAACATCCAGCCTACCGCTCAGACTGCCATTAGCCTGGGTAACCTCTATATCAAGCAGCGTGAGGATATGGACAAGGCCCTTGAGTACTATAATCAGGCTCTTGAGCTTGATCAGGACAATCTTAGCCAGGCCGATACCTATTACAAGATTTCCACCATCTACTACTCAAGGAAGAAATATGACAACAGCCGTTCTGCCCTGCAGAAGTGTATTGCCAAAAATCCCAACAAGGGTGATGCTTATATTCAGATGGCCCTGCTCTATGCAGCCAACTATGAGTGGACAAGCGAGCACGCTCTGAACCTTTGCGCATTCTTTGCCGTTCTTGACAAGCTGGAGCAGGCTAAGAAGGTAGATCCCTCTGTTGCAGAGAAAGCCAATTCTCTGATCAAGAAGTACAAGGAGTCAACTCCCAAGGCTGAGGATCTGTTCATGCTCGGTTACAAGGCCGGTGACCAGCTGGAGATAAAGGGCTGGATCAACGAGACAGTTACCATCAGATAACAGATGCAACGACACACCGGCTTTGAGCCGATGAAATACAGAACGTACCTGACAACCGCAGTCATTGCGGTTGTCATGTCGTTTCTTGGTGCCTCGTGCGGGAATAAGGAAAAACAGTACGCCACAGCCATTATCAACCGTGATTCGGCATCGGTTGTAACCACCTACGGCGTTGACATGTTCGTATCGGAGAACGGAATCATACGGTATCATGTGATAGCCGAGGAGTGGCAGATATTCGATATGACCAATCCTCCGCGATACAGCCTTGAAAAAGGCGTTCTGCTGGAGGTCCTGGATACGGCTATGCAGGTTGAATCAACGCTTGTGGCCGATACCGCCTATTACCTGACAGACCGTAAGGTATGGCATCTTAGGCACAATGTACATGCCGAGAATATTGAAAAGGAACAGTTTGATACTCAGGAGCTCTTTATCAACAACAATGAGGATCAGATGTATTCCGACAGCCTGATACGCATACGTCAGGAAAAGCAGATTCTTGTGGGACATGGCTTCCGTTCCAATACCGGTCTGACAGACTATACTATCCGCAAGACTGAGGGCGTGTTCCCTGTCGTTGAAAACCAATGAGTCACACTCTCATCATAATGCTGGTTGCGCTGTTCTTCTCAGCCCTGTTCTCGGGGTTGGAGATAGCTTTCGTATCGGCCGACAGACTTCGCTTTGAGATGGATGCGGAACGGAATACGTTCAGTTCCAAGTTGCTGTCCAGATTCTTCCGCAATCCCAACATCTACATATCCACGATGCTGGTGGGCAATAACATAGCGCTTGTCCTGTACAGTACCATGATGGCCCGTCTCATAGAGATGCTGCTGCCACAAGGGTTTATCAGTGACGAGTTCCTGCTTATTGTCATTGAGACGTTCATATCAACCGCAATCGTGATCGTGGTAGGTGAGTTTGTGCCCAAGACACTGTTCCGCTCCAATCCTAACGGAAAACTCAATATACTGGCGTTCCCGGTATTCCTGATATACGTAATCCTGTATCCTATATCACTTTTTACCACCTGGCTGTCACGCCTTATACTGCGTATGTTCGGCGTAAGGATTGACCGTGAGAACACCGTCAAGGCTTTCTCCAAGGTTGATCTGGATTACTTTGTGCAGTCCGGTCTGTCGGGCGCCCAGGAGGACAGCCAGCCTGACTCCGAGGTGCGTATTTTCCAGAACGTGCTTGATTTCTCAAACGTCAAGATACGCGACTGCATGGTGCCGCGCAATGAGATTTGTGCCGTCCCCAGGGATATATCATGGAGTGAACTCCGTGAGAGGTTCATTGAGACCGGATACTCCAAGATACTGGTTTATGAGGGTGATATGGATCATATCATAGGCTATATCCATTCATCGGAACTGTTCCGCCACAAGGATGATTGGAGCAATCACATACAGAGTGTTCCGTTTGTTCCGGAAACACTTGCCGCACAGAAACTTATGAAACAGCTAATGGCCCGCAAGAAGAGCCTGGCCGTAGTGGTTGACGAGTTTGGCGGCACATCCGGAATAGTATCGCTTGAGGATATAATCGAGGAGATTCTGGGCGATATTCAGGATGAGCATGACGTAACCAACCTTATTGCCAAAAAGACTGATGACGGTTGGCTGCTTTCCGGCCGTATGGAGATAAGCCATGTGAATGAGATGTTCGGTTTGAACATACCTGAGTCCGATGAGTATATGACCATAGGCGGTCTTATCCTGAGCAAGGCAAAAGGGTTCCCCAAGGTGAATGAGAAGGTGCAGACGGGCAATTATACGCTGCGTGTCCTCAAGAAGGGACAGACCAAGATTGAACTTGTTGAACTGACTGAGACGCTGTCTTGAACACGTTTGCAATATTATTTCCAATAAATAAGGTGTGGAATTGGCATTAAAGAACATTTTTTAGTATTTTTGTGCGCTTTTTGGCGCGCTCAGGCGTGCTACGCAACTGAAAAACGAATAAAAAAACAATAAAACACAATGGCAACATTACAAAAAATCAGAAGCAAAGGTCCATTGCTTCTTATCGTTATCGGCCTTGCTATGCTGGCCTTTATTCTTGGTGACGCCTGGAAGATTATCCGTCCTACCCAGGGAATGCAGTATGTAGGTTCAATAGACGGCACCAGCATCTCTGCCATGGATTTCCAGAAGGAAGTTGAGAACTACACAGAGGTTATCAAGTTTGCAAATCAGATCAGTGATCTGAGTGAGGAGCAGACAAGAAGTGTCAGGGATGAGGTTTGGGCCATGATGGTACGTAACTACATCCTTGAGAAGGAGGCTTCAGCAATGGGCCTTGCCGTTACTGACGCAGAGGTAAGAGACGTTATTGCAAAGGGTGACGATCCCATTTTGGCTGCCACTCCGTTCAACGGCGCAGACGGCAGGTTCGATGCTGACAGACTCAAGGATTTCCTTGCTTTCTACAGTGAGCTGAATCCTTCAGACGTTGCAGCCGAGGAGTACGCCTACTATCAGAGCATGTATAAGTACTGGCTTTTCATTGAGAAGGATATCAAGTCAGGCCTGCTTTACTCAAAGTATGTATCACTTGTAAAGGCTTCAATAGTAACCAACCCCATTGCTGCCCAGAACTCTTTTGTGAACCGTGTAAAGAGATCAGACATTCTTGTAGCTTTAATGCCTTACAGCGAGCTTTCAGATGCTGACATTGAGATTACCAATTCAGATCTCAAGAAGACATACGCTGAGAACAAAGAGCGTCTGCTCAATTATGCCGAGAGTCGTGACATCTACTACATAGACTTTGCTATCCAGCCCAGCCAGGCTGACCGCGAAGCCCTGCTTGCCGAGGTTAATGAGTACACTACCCAGCTTGAGGAGATGTCTGCCGATTACGCATCATTTGTACGCCGCGCCGGTTCGGATGTTCTTTACAGCGAGGTTCCCCGTTCAGCCAAGAACCTTCCGGAGGATGTTGCCGAGCGTCTTGACTCAGTAAACAGACTTGGCGTGTTTGGTCCTTACTTCTGCGAGTATGACAACACATACAATACCTTCAAGGTGCTCAATACCGTTAGCGGTTATGACTCAATCCAGTTCAGCCTGATTCAGGTTATTGCCGATAATGATGCTGATGCCGACAAACGTGCCGACAGCATACTCAACGCTGCCAAGAAGGGTGCTGATTTTGCAGAGCTGGCAGCCAAGTACCTGCAGGTTGCTGATGAGAACTGGCTGAGCGCTGACTCATATGAGCCTTCAGTGTTTACCGGTGAGAATGCTGCTTATATCAATAAGCTCAACAGCATGAAGAAGGGTGAGCTTGGTATCTTCAAGATGTCAGGTTACAACTTTGTGGTAAAGGTACTTGACACCAAGACTCCTCTCAAGAAGTATGACGTGGCAATAGTAAAGCGTCCTGCCGAGTTCAGTGAGGAGACCAGCAATGCCGCATATAATAAGCTCAGTGCATTTGTTTCACAGTTCAGCACTATAGACCAGCTCAAGGATAACATGGAGGGTTCAGACTTTACTCTTCTGTACTATCCTTCATTCATGAGCGACAGCTATGATGTAAACGGTGTGGCCAAGTCTCATGAGGCTCTGCGTTGGGCATTCAGCGCTAACGAGGGTGAGATCTCACGCATATTTGAGGCTGGCAATGAGAATGACCATCTGCTTGTGGTTGCCGTTGACAAGATCAACAAGCGCGGTTATACCAGCTTGGACGATGCTGCAAAGACTCTCTCATTGAGGGCTGTCAATGACAAGAAAGCCGAGGTTCTCAAGAAGAAACTTTCAGGTATGTCATTTGATGAACTCAAGAGTGTTGAGGGTATCGTGATTGATACAGTAAGGTACTGCAACTTTACCAATAACGCATACATTTCAGGCCTGTTCGGAAATGAACCTGCTCTGGGTCCCAGCGTAGCTAACCTGGAACTGAATGAGCCGACTCTTCCTATCAAGGGTGAGAACTGCGTGTTCGTAGCTGAGAAGATTTCTGACGATGAGGTATCATCACAGTTTGATGCCGAGACCGAAAAGGTTCGTCTGCAGTCTGTAGGTTCAAGCTACATACCGGGCTCAATCCTGGAGGCTCTTTACTACAACGCCAAGGTTGTTGATGAGCGCTACAAGATTTTCTGATGCGAGCATCAGAAAATCGCTATTAGCTGTTGGCTATTAGCTGTTAGTTATAAAAAAATGACGGAATTTGAGTTCCGTCATTTTTTTGTTGTTCCCGTTTTGCATGTCAGCCAACGGCCAATGGCCAATGGCTAACAGCCAATTGATGCGTGCGCATCAATTGTTCTCCGGGCGCAGCTTGCGTACAACAGCGCCGGTCTGCCACATCTCGCTGTCGCGCAGAGCAGCCAACTCTTTCTCAAGACCCTCACGATAGCCGGGCTTTGAGTTGCTGTCAATTGAGATCTGAGCCTCGTTACCGCACTTTACGCTGGCGTAGAGTTTCTGTACAACGGGTTTGATTGCATCGTGGAACGGGCCCATCCAGTCAAGAGCACCGCGCTGAGCTGTGGTTGAGCAGTTAGCGTACATCCAGTCCATACCCTTCTGTGCGAACAGAGGCATAAGTGACTGGGTGAGTTCCTCGACTGTCTCGTTGAATGCCTCAGAGGGAGTGTGACCATTCTCACGGAGAACCTCATACTGAGCCAGGAGCAGACCCTGGATGGCACCCATCAGTGAACCGCGCTCACCGGTGAGGTCTGATGTAGCCTCGCGGATGAATGTAGTCTCAAACAGGTAACCTGAACCGATACCGATACCGAAAGCAAGAACCTTGTCAAGAGCCTTACCAGATGCATCCTGATATACAGCGTATGAGCTGTTCAGGCCACGGCCCTCAAGGAACATGGTACGAAGTGATGTAC